>JAABUK010002039.1_pt1 | contig 37083 bp, 29 predicted proteins | sample 5559141 | NCBI WGS metagenome assembly JAABUK01 (sample SAMN10711869, study PRJNA513367) | rock metagenome | isolation source: Antarctica rocks | place: Antarctica: Victoria Land, Pudding Butte nord | collected 2016-01-03
GATAAGTCTTAAACTATATCTTATTATAAATATTATATATAATTTTTATAAAAGTAGTTATATCTATTAAATTTTTTTTTATTAAAATTATAAATTTTTTTAACCTTAATTATATATTTATTAATAACCTTTTAAAGGAGATTAAACTACTATTTAATTTATTTTAAATATATACTTCTAGCCTAATTATTATTTAATACTTAACTATATTTAATCTTTAATTAAGGATAATAGACTAATAGTTAAGGAATTATTTAATTTAATACTTACCTACTCTTTATTCTTTATTATTCCTTTTCTTTTATAAGAGACTTAATCTTATAACCTTAAGAGTATTAATTATAAGTAGATATCCCTACTTAATAAGTTATATATATTAATTTATTAGTACTTACTTCTTTATAGGATTAAATAGCTATTATTCTTCTTTTCCTTATACTTAATTCTAATAGCCCTTAGAATAATAATAGAGGAAGGAGAAAGGGATATTATATATATATATATATATAATCTTTAAGGATTTTCTTTAAATTTAAATTATTTCTTTAGGTCTTAAGTACTTATATTATATAATACTTTTAATTTAGGGCCTTGAAGTACTTCTTCTCAGTTATTTAATTAAGGTTAGTAAGTATAATAGTAGATTTATTAGATATATTAAATAATATATATAAATATTAATATATTAAAGAGTACTAAATATACCTTTAATTTAAGATAAAAGATATTTTAGTATTTTAAAGAATTTAGGATCTAATTACAGGAGTACTAAATTATTAACTTAAATTAATTAGAGCTTCCCGTTAGGCGTTAATATATAGATTACTTAGTAATCTCGAGTGACTGTTAATCTCGTTACCCCGTCATCTACGTTACTGACTGCTTGGAGTGGAGAGAGTGACCGTGTTTAGACCGAATCGCGGAGTCACGTGCGGGACACCCAGGTTTCTAACCTCATAACATTCTGGCACATTGTTTTCCATAGAATTTGATCAGACGGTCTCATGCACAGGTTGATCTCTCCCAGCTAACTGATCTAGTCTACGCCTCCTCTATGCAAGCAGTGCAACCAAGCCAAGCCACCAAACACAAGCCGTTTTGATGCGGAGTACCAGTTGTAATCACTGTAGCAAGGGATCCCGGAAATGCTTCTGGCTATTTCCCCCTTTATCGACACCCCACTGATATTGCTTTTGCGTCCGTTGTGCACGCCTTGTTTCTCTCTTCTCAATTGCTTGAGCTTCTCGTTTCTTAGCATCAGTCACCCCAAGCATGCCTTCTCCACCATTGGCTCGGCTAACCACCTGCCGCCCGCGCTCATTGCCATCAATCATTTGCGTGTCTGGATCTGGGGCCGATGCGTCTTGAAGTAGACGTTGTTCAACGCGCTCTGCCGGACTAGGATGGCTGTGCAAATTCTGGCGATAGTACCGCGATAGGGAACGATGCCCAGCAGTACGACCCGAGGGCAGCTGGAGCTCAAAATCCGAATGGAAAGCTGCATGGCGAGAGTGGGCATGCGAATGGAATCCGTCGACGGCGCGGTGGGGCCTCGGATCCGTGTGCGAATGATGTCGATGCATGGACAGCCGGTCGTAAGCGTGTTTGTGGTCAATGGGCACAGCTGTGAGGTCCGCAGAATCCAGGGAGGATTCTGAACTGTCAGTCTCCCAGCCATCGGCGTTCTCCTCACCGTCACGCATCTCTTGATCCCCATTTGCGTCACATATGACAGTCTTAAGAATCTTCCTGGGGTCGATCTTTACCCCACCATTGGCTTCTTCTATGAGATCCTCCAAATCCTCTTCACCACCTTCATCATCTGAATAGGTACTACTAAAGTCGTAGAACTGGCCGACATCGATCATGTCTCCTTCTGACTCGAACGCGATCATGCAGTGTCCTTTGTCCCTCATGTGTGTTTGGATGCCTTCTGGCGAGCCCTTGAGTTTGTGACAATACAGACACTCATTATCCTCAAAGATCTTACCATGCAGCCATGTGACGAGCCCTTCCAGGTCAACAAGGTAATCCTGCTCAGGAACGAACATGCCGTGATACTTTGTCATATGGTTGACGCTGAGCTTAAATGTGGGAGAATCGTAGTTGCAGAACAGACAGCGTTTCAGAGGCACATCCGATGCTGCTGGATTTTCTTTCGTGGCGCTGCCAGCCATACTCTTTTGGGGCGACAAAGGATGTTCCGAGCGCTTTTCCATTGACGAATGATGGGGTCTTGAAGGCCTTCGAGAGACAGGCTCCTTCTCAGTCATAGGTTCTGTCTCACTAATGCTAGTCTTTTTTATCCCGTTAACAACTTTCGAAAATTCTGCCTCAGCTTCTGGGTCGATGGGTCCCGCTGCCGGCTCTACTAAGCTACCAGCAACCGGACCTATATTGATAGGTTCACCTAAGGATATGGTGGAGCTCATCACGGAGGCAGTCTCGTCGTCCACCACTAACTTCCCATCTTTTGCCGATACTGCTGCTCTAAGCCGATGCTTTTGGCTACCAAGGTGGTTTTGGTAGGCATTCTCGCTATAGTATGTCTTCTGGCAGGCGGTGCAGACCTTCTCAAACGATGCCTTGGCGGCCACAGCAGAAGATGACGCCTGAGCGTTGAGTACCTTCTCAGCAAAGACTTCTGACGAGAGAGGGGGAAGGGAGGCGACACGACGCTTCAGATTGTACCGACTGAATGGTATTAGTGAGTGTCATATGAGGGTCAGACTTTGAATGGCTTACTGCCAGTCGTTACGCATGTGGCTGCGCTGTAGATCGCTGTTTCTGAACGCCACTTGGCAGGTGTTGCATGTGTAGGGGTAAGACTGAGTGGTGTTAGAGACCACGGCTGGCTGAGGTCCATTTGCTGTAGATCGGTTTCCCATGATTGAAGCCATGACCGTTTACAGACTGGTGGACGTTGACAATAATAATCAGATGTAAAACAATGTAGGAATGTGCGCTTAGTAGATGATGTTCAGAGCATAGGTCTCGAGCAAATCGAGAAGTCGAGTCGCTAGATATAGACAATAGAAGACCGTGTCAGAGGCGAACTTTCTGACTGTAATCATAGATTTGAGTAAGGATTCTGTGACTCCAATGACTCTCGAGATGGGTGCGAGAGCCTTGGCAGTGACGATTGCCAAGTCCCATCGGCTTTCCGCTCCGAAACCTTAATCTTCCGCCGTGAAGAATCACCCTTGTCAAGCTGTAGATTAATTTATATGCTCAGCGGTCATACCACGTCAACGAGGTACGATGACTGGGGGCAGCCTTGGTCCCAGCTACTATGAGCCAGCTGTCGCCCTTTCTACCGACCAACAACCAAGATACGCACGCCTGCCAGACAATGCGAAGCAGACGCTAGTCAAGGATACTATTTACTTGACTGATCCGGCCTTCGTCCTCCCGACCAGGTCGCAGGTGAGGCGCCGAGCATTTCAGAATCTACAGAATAGGTATGTAAGCTATTGCGTTTGGCCTTGGGCGACTGCATTTGACTCGTCTCGCATGATCCAGATACTACCGACAAATTCTGTACGGGTGTACAAACACCCATTGCGAAACGCCAACATGCTTAAGCCGACAAAAGAGGGTGTCCAAGGGCCCATTCCGCCCATACACCGTTCTGAGCGCTCGCACTCTGGCGACCGTCCTTGCCTCGGAAGATCATCCCGAGAAAGGTCTCTGTCCTTATCAACCAGTCAATTCCCAGGCTGTCTCTGCCCCAGAAAGAACCCACAAGGATGCGAAGCTTGCGCAGAAGGTAAAGGGAAGGTCTGAAACCCCGCCACAAAGCCCGCCGATTACGACCGTCAAGCATCTTGGTCCTTCGGGGGACACCAAGTCTCGCGTGTCCATATCTAGCACAACACATGTCGAAAATGGCCACTTCAAGACAGCAAATCCAGAACAAAGGCAGATGAAGTCAGAGGCCACAATAAAGTCCTGCAAGAATTTTAGGACGGATGATCAGAGTCATAAAGGAAAAGATCCGAAATCATTTGCCCAATGTCTTTTCGACACAGCCGCCATGAAATGCTTGCAATTGGCAGAATTGCCCGATGGCTACTTGTCGTGGTTGCGTTGGATATCTCGAGTGCGGCGCAATACTGGTCATGCCGAGGACGACAATCTGAACGCCACTGTCATTGATGATCAATCTCCACGGGATGCTAACAAATCTGCAACACAAAGCCTAGAAAACTCCAAGGTTCTTCTATCACCGAGCAAGGACCGAAGAGAAACCGTCAGCTCGAGCACACTTGAACAAGCGAATGGCCATGTGGATCTAGTGCTTCCTAGTCCAGCTTCAAGCGATGACTCAACAAAGAAGCTTTCATCTTCTGATCCAGAGATGAACACAGTGCAGGGTAAAGGTTTCTGCAGCTCTCGTGATGGGTTGTTGGGATCATGCACTCATCTGGAGAATCCAGTGCAAGAAGATGCATCGCAAACGATGAAGAACAAGAATGAACATGTCGACGATCTTCGGCCACAATCTCTTTCACACTTCACAGCCGACAACATCCAAGCGCTAGAGGACACGATGGTACAGAACCACGCTGATTTGTATGAAGCACATCGCCGGCTGCGAATGCGAGGTCGAACAGACATTCCTCTCCGCTTTTCTATCTGTTCGCGTGAAGAGGCTGAATCTTACAGGAACTTTCTTGCCTATAGTGCCCAGTCCATGACCTATGTGCTCTGCGATACTGGAGCTCTCATGCGATCTTTCGTGCATTGTGAGATTGATGATAGCTCAAGCAAGATAGTACGCTCTTATGCATTGCCCCTTATGGTCCGCTGCTTCCTTCAGTTGAAGGTCCTTAGTTTTCATCCATCAAGCCTTTTTTCGAATCTCTGGATAAGCGCTGGCTATGTGTACCCAGATCGGACTTTTCACAAGGCAATTTCGGCAGCCAAATTCAGAGATTTGTCGCCGCGCTGTGATGTGGCAGCATGCCACATCGCAAAAATCATCTTCGCCGCTCTAGTTGCCTCAGTGCCGGAATGCCACGGAAGAACATGGAGTGCTCTCAGTAAACTACGTGCTGCTGGACAAGTCGCCCCAGCGACAGATGATACGATAGTCAACCAGAAGCTGGTTAGAACTGTTCTTAGTACAGGGGCTGTGTTTGAGAATGAGATGGCTCTGAGCGTAGTGACGAAGCTCGTTAGGGGAATCGCAGCTAGGCTCTTCGTGATCAAATGCGACGAGGCTATCAAAGGATACAATTCGCATTACATTTCGTATTTAATACAATATATGATATCCGAAAGCTTCACGATGCTCGTGGCAGATGAAGAAGCTCTTCTCCCATCAATAGAAGCTGGAAAGATAATAATGAAGGATAATTTCGGAGCGTCTGAAAGTCTCGAAAGACATTTCAAGGTGATCATCGAATGGCTTCGATCGGTAATTATGAAAGAGTGGGACGGCAAACCGGAGGTCAGGAAGAACGGCGCAGTCAGTTGTGCCATGGAGCTCTTGCTATACATTCAGAAATATTGCTTCTGGTTCGATGGCGAACCAGAAATCTTCTATACCCCTTTTCTGTCAGAGCGACTTGATGTGATGGAGATGCCGCTTGAATGGCTAGATTTCGACGCCGCTGGAGCTTCGACACACCTGCTAGCTTACCCATTCCTATTCTCACCATCGGTCCTAGTCACCTACTTCCGAGCTATCAACCATGCTGCAATGTACAAATCTTTCGAAAGCGCGGCGATGGCTGAGCACATGGCACAGAGAATGACTTTCACTGATCCGGATTCGGGTCGGGGAGCAGTCCGACTTCAAGATCGTCTTAGGGTAGCTCAGAGCAACTATTTAGTGCTTGAGATACGTCGCAACGACGTCCTCACTGATGCTATGGACCAGCTTTGGCGGCGCCAGAGACGCGAGTTGATGAGGCCACTAAAAGTCCGGATGGGTATGGAAGAAGGAGAGGAAGGTGTGGATCATGGAGGAGTACAACAGGAGTTTTTTCGAGTGGCGATCGCTGAAGCTATGGAGCCCAAGTACGGTATGATGAAGCCTTTGCTCCAGTAGTCAACGCTCCAAGGTTGACGGTGGTACTAGGCGCCTTCACAACGGATCCGACGACACAAATGTCCTGGTTCCAGCCCGACTCTCTCGAACCATTGTACAAATTTGAACTGCTAGGCCTGCTAACTTCGCTCGCAGTCTATAACGGGCTAACGCTTCCTTTCACGTTCCCACGCGCGCTTTATCTCAAGCTGCTGAATTTGCCTGTCTCGAAACTTGCTGATATCGAAGATGGTTGGCCAGAACTTGCGAAAGGCCTACGAATACTGCGTGACTGGCCTGAAGAGAACGTTGAAGATGTCTTCATGCGACCTTTCGTTTTCAGTGTGAATGTCTTCGGTACAACTGTGGATGTGGACATGGATAAAGCCAAAAAGACCCACTTTCGACGGATGGAAAGAGAGCAGGTGCGTCTTTTTGAGTCCACTTATTTGCCATTATTACTGCTCTTGCTGCTTAGACCACACATTGAGTGGTGAGCGCTGCGCGATTGCTCTACGTTCTTTGCTGCCTAGCCATGCGGACAGGGTAACCTTTGGTGTGGGGACTCGCTGCTAGCCTATGTCTAAGCATGCCTCAAGCTGCCACCAAACACACTGAGTTCGGGGATGTAATTCCGAAGTCCACATGAACTCACTCACACATCATTGTTTCATATATGTTAATTTGGCAAAGTACCTAAAAACGCACTGATCGTTACGACACTGCCTCTAATTGAAGCAATGCTGACCTACGATCCCACCTAGCGTTGGAGAGAACGAAATTACAAGGGTCATGGGACTAGACCACGGTCAACAAGAGTCAGCTCACAAAAGGACAAGGTGGAAGACAGCCCAAGCTCAGCAGGCAATGAGAAGCATGTTGCAAAGGATAGGAGATCCGCGAAGGCACCAGCGAATCCAATGGGGAAGGCCAAGCAAGATACGCACTCAAGCTCGTCAGATTACTCTGCTGGCGAGGATGAACCTTTCCACGGATACCGATCTATCTGCCCTTCCCAATTGTCCCAAACCAACCCATACAATTCAGAATCCGAGCCGATTATGGTTACCAACGCTAACCGCGAAGAATATATTCACAGCTATATTGCTCACCTCACCCACTTCACCGGTACGTCCTTCCAGACCTGACCCCGGATTGGTTAGCACTGGGATGTGATCGTTGCTGTTCGACCATTTGCCCCTTATGCACTGCCCAACAACGCCTTGTATGTTATTGCAGTACTGACGATACTCTCGATGCTGACTTCGAGATTTCGTACAGTGAGCCCTCAGTGGCGTCACTTCGCAGCCGGTTTCTTGACTTGCATCAACCCGAAATCATTATGTCTCTTCACGCCTTCCACACTGAAAGAGCTCGTCGAGGGACTTCCGGAAATCGATGTCAAAGGTCTTGAGCACGTGACAAGGTACGAGGGTGGCTATGATCAAGGACACCCTACCATCCGTCAATTTTGGCGCGTGGTTCGCAGCTGGCCGCAAGAAAAGGTGCGGAAGCTACTTGAATTCGTCACCTCAAGCGATAGGGTGCCGGTGGGTGGCGTGGAGAGGCTTGTCTTTGTTGTGCAGAAGAACGGAGTGGGGGACGGTAGGCTGCCTTCTAGCTCAACGTGTTTTGGAAGACTCCTTTTGCCAGAGTACGACGGCGAAGACGAATTAAGGGCGGGGTTGGAAACGGCCGTAGAGAATTCGAAGGGGTTCGGACAGCCTTGATAGCATCGTTCGGTGTGTAAGTATCACTCACCTCATAGCGGTAGTGTCGCATTCCCGCTGGTAGCGGAGATTAACATTATTATTATTATTATTATTAACCTGATCGTCCATAATATCGTGACAACATGGACATGCATATATATATATATGAAGTCGAGTGGGAGGCAACCTCCAATGGCTACCAAGTAAGCTAATACGTAACAAACATTCGAAGATCTCGGAGAATTTAGTCACTGAACATCATGGGGTCGAGCGGATTTCCTTTCTTGTTGACGTTTCATTTCTGTTTTACATTACGAGGGCGGTTCAGGACTATTCGGTCAACGCTTTGCAATCGCTAGGGAAAACAATACTTGGCAAATCAGAAGCTCGGAAGGGTTGACAGAGTTCATCTTAATTCTTTGAGCATCAATTCATAAGTTCGCATAACATGGTTCGTGCTAGGTCGGATCAGAATCCGAATCGATGCAAACGACCATATGGGTCACTTTCAGTATACGGAAATGCCTGAGTGAAGTACGCTGAGCACCGACCCTCGGCCAAGCATACTTGATACGCGCGATAAGCGCATTAGCGTAGTCGAGTCTCAGCCCTATGAAGCGTGCATTCAAGGCCACTCTTTTTGTACCTCGATCGACTTGACTTGTCTTGACCATAGCCCTCTACCACTCCTTGATCCAAAGCTATGTCGAGAAAGCCAGTATCAAATAACAACCAGGACGCGATCAAGGCGTTGGCGAAGAGGGAGGGCAACAACATCTGTGCAGACTGCAAGCGGAACAAATGTGAGCCCAACATATCTCGAATCATGAAAATAAATTAATAGGCAGAATGAAGCTGACACTCTACCTGTGACTAGCTCCTAGATGGGCCAGCTGGAACCGGGGCGTGTTCATATGCATACGGTATGTCACGGACCTCAAATACGAAGGATAAGAACGGGCGTTTAATGAATTATTGGAAGATGCTCAGGAATACATCGTGGAATGGGTGTGCATATCAGCAAAGTGAAGTCGGTTGATCTGGATGCATGGACGGATGATCAACTGAAGCACATAACGAGTTGGGGTAACGTAAGGGCGAACAAGTGGTGGGAAGCAAAGCTGGCGCCAGGGCACGTACCTTCGGACGGGTAAGCCAGCATAAGCGAACAATGGGTATGGTAGATGCTGAATGCTGACCACCTCCAAGAAAAATCGAGAACTTTATAAGGACAAAGTACGAGTCAAAACGATGGGTAATGGATGCCCGCGATCCAGCGACAATGGATCCAAAGACCTTGGATGACGAAGGAGACGATGATGTGGTCCGTCTTTGATCCGAATCCGCGGGCAAAGCCGATGCTAACAGACAATCAACAGCCGCTCAATGTTGTACAGCAGAAGGCTAAGCTTGCGAGAGAATCATCACAGCGGGCCGCATCAACATCAAGCCAGCCATTGCCTCCAGCGCCGAATGCAGGTCCCCCTGTAGATCTGTTCGATGGTGGACCAGCACTTCCAGTAAGGCCAAGTACAACCGACACTATCGGTGGACGGCCTCCGCCTTCTAAAGCTCCTGCTCCCCCGAAGCAGACAAAGGCTTCAGAATCCTTACTTGGCATGGACTTCTTTGGCGGCCCGCCTTCTGCCACAGCTAGTAGACCATCTAGCTCAGCATCTACTCCCTCGGGCTCAACAGTTCAGTCACGACCAGACCTAAAGCAATCCATTCTCTCGCTCTATGCTACAGCGCCCAAAACCCAGCCACCACCACAGCAGCATGAACGCCAATCTTCCTTTGGAGGCTTGCAATCCCCACCAGTTCAGCAACAGTCCAGCTTTGGTGGTCTCGACGATGCTTTCAGCGGGCTTAATTTCAATCCCCCAACTTCTCCTCCAGCACAAGCGCCCAAACCACAACAGCAAGTAAAGTCTGACCCTTTTGCCAGCTTCAACAATCCTTCCAATCAGCGATCCTCTGCCGCGCCACCTGTCACATCGCCGCCATTCAGTGGTGGAGGCTTCTTTGACACGAGTCCTAAGCTAGCTTCGAAGCCATCAATAACTTCAAAGCCGCCTCAGATTCCTACTCCCAAAGCTGATCCGCGGTCATCCAATGATTTTGGTGACTTCAGCTTCGCATCAACAGCGTCAGCTCCGTCTAAGCCAGCGATGAATACTCCATCTAATAATCTCTTCGACTTTACCGAGCCATCTCCACCAACACGAGCACCCCAGCCATCACCTCCAGCACCCCAGAAGCCTTCCGTGGCTGCACCTCCCTCGAACATCAATTCAGCATTCAACCTCTCAACCCCGGCGCCTCCCTCTCAGCCACCTGTCAAATCGGCATCAACTGTGCAACCGGCCACTATGAACCAATCAGGCTTCTCAAATATGGACGCATGGGGTTCTAGCGACGCCTGGGCCACCCCAGAACCTACGAACACAACCTCAGCGCCCAAGCCAAAACCTGTTGCACCGGTACAAGCACCATCGATTCCCATATCAAGCGACTTTTCCGCTTGGGGTGGCACTTCCGCGCCTGCAAACACCCAATTCTCGAATTCCAGTAACGGCTTTGGCAGTAGCTCCCATGTGACACCAAAGGTTGCGCCAGATGAGGATTTTGGTGGATGGAGCAGCGCTGCGCCTGTAACGCCAGCGGCTAACAATCCACCATCGGCACAGAGCAAGCCTACAGGTGGTGGTGGTGGGTTCGGTGGAAGTGATGATCTCTTTTCGAATGTCTGGGAGTAGAATGGCATAGAGTGCGGATGTTGAACGACTAGCAAGGGTAGATGTCGATATTAGTGGTTTCCTACAGCATTAGTTGTACTGGCTGCCAAGATGAGGCCGATAGTTCAGAACCCCAAGGTTTCTCATTCATTACGTGTAAGCACCGTCCTACTTAGATCGCTTCTCTCCGTCCAATGGATACAGAGGCGCACGTCCAGCAAGCTTAGTCTCAGAGTGCCAAGCGACAACCTCGGAACCAAGATTCCCTCTAGATGTGAATTGTATCAGCGTCTGTTCTTCAAGTACCCTACCCAGCCCGCACAACTTACTATCCAATTATCAACATGATAGCTGCTCACGACGTCTGCGTCCTCGTGCTTTCGCAGTCGACGTGCATCTTCCCCAACGCCCGTCTTCCCCCTTCATAAGGCACGTCGAAACGTCCATCACCATCCTCATTTCGACCTGAAAGCCCAGCTTGTTCCATACCACAGCACAACAACGACCCCAATAATCATCCCGGCCAATTTCAGTATTGCGACTTTATTCCCCTGCTGTGCCATTCTGCCCAGCCGGCCTGCTGAGCCTTTGATTGAGGTACCCATTGAGGAGAACACATCCGACTATACGTATGAACGCCCGTTGTCAGCAGCTTTCGTGGGATAAACAGCCAGGCTCCAGTGGTGGTGGTCATGGTGGAGAAGAGCGAGGGGCGCAGAAGCAATGATGACGTACGCTGCTATCGATGACGCCTTGATCTCTTGCGTTGTCGTAGATGTTGACTGTCACGCCGCGGAGGGCGGAGACTTTGGACGAGAGTTCATCGAGACGAGAGTTGTTTTGTCTGTGTTGGGGAACAGGGGTTAGCTGGGTGAGTATGGACGTGTTGGAAGGGGGATATTACTGTTCGCGGTCGTATGCTCCGGACATTATGGTTACGTGAGACTGCTAGAGGAATTACGTTGGAGTATTTAGTTGACTTGACGATATATTGGGAAATACGACGTTTGCAGAGGCTCCACGGAGGCGCTTATGATAGCGGCTGTACTAGTACATCTTCGGCCAAATTACTTCAACCTCATTTCGAGTACGGTACTAAAACAGATCTTGCTGGTGACGAGGTGACCGGTTTCACCCTGTCCTCTAGCCAAAGCACACTTGAGTCATGAACGCAAGATCAAGATTGTCGAATGTGGATCATGTGCCAATTCCCGTGCTTTACCGATCGCCTTCTGCCCGTACTACGTACTTACCGCGGGCCATATTAGGAACATTAATTATCATGTGTAGCTGCGTACTATCACCGGCTACGCACGAGCTTTTCTGCTACCATCTCAAAGTAGTCGCAGATGCGTAAAAATTCATGTTGGGGAAGGACGAGCAGATCACCTCAAAGTGCTAGATCACCATCACGTCTTTCACTTGACGTGGCAGCCAGTGTTGTGCTGACCTGAACTCCTCAAATAAAGGGAGGCACGCGGATTTCCATGTCATTGTAACAGCGAATTGGGGCTGTAAAATTTGCGAACCCTCTATATGGAGGAGAAGTGGGGAAGTGAATGCCATAGATGCTAGTACCGTGCCTGTACCGGAAAAGATAGAACGTTAGAGCCTAGTAAAGGTAGACATCGCCCTGGGAAAGCAGGAGCATCTACTTCCAGGTCATGACGGACGCGGCGCAGCCAGAAGATCTGAGGACCAGACGTTTCTATCATTTGACTGGTATACAGTATGACGCGATTAGGTGAATAGTCGCTGGGGGAGTGATCCCCCAAGACCTGAAATCGAGGTCATGGTAGAAGTGTCCGCTAGGGGAGTGCACCCCAGTGACCTCTAGATATTCGAGGGGTTAAGGAGTCTTGGGGAAGAGATCATTAGGCCGTTGGATAGTGATTCAGCGATCGTCCAGGGAAACTAGACCACTTTAGCTGCTTGTCGGTTTCGCAATATCTGGACCGAACAAATCCCAACAACTGACAGCCTATCAATATCTCGCTGCGCGTGGAACTGGTCACAAGGAAGGCTTGCCCCGCAGGGCCAGCGGCTTTCCCGGTTGACTCGTCCGGGATGGTGTTCCGTACCGCTCTGCCGTCCTACCATAGTAGTAGTTATGAGCTAGCGAAAGTAAGATTTAGCAATGGCTAAACTATGAAGGCTAGACCGCATAATCTACCCAGCCGTCAAACCCCAACAAGTTAGTCGCTCTTAGGGATGACTTTCCGCCAGATTATGGATACAAGCTCAGACTATGGCACACGCTCCCAGATATATCCAGATCCTCGATACGCACGTATGCCCTTTGGTCTTGGTGACTTCCATGTGCTTCATGTTACACTGCGTGGCAGTAGCTTGCTCATTAGTTTAATAGATGCGATTGGTTCTATTAAATCGCTTGGATCTTGCATATACTATAGAATTCCGCGGTCATCTTGACGTAAAGTAACTCGCCCCATATGGTACGCTTTCCGAGCTTCTCCTGAACCAAACCCCGCTGAACGAGCTATAGACTGAAAGCTTCCTCAGCGGACTGGTCTTGATATTGAGTTTCAGTTGGACATCATAGGCCTCAGTAACACATTAGCTTCATGTACTCTGTATGACAAACACCACAGGGCGATTCATAACACCAGCCAGACTCCGTTCCAGATGCGGTGATATCCACGCAGCCGACGACGGCAATGCTCGGTCTTACGTGTAAACCTATCACGCTACCACGCCTACTGCCAATGACCCTGCTTTCACCCTCTCAAGACGAGACCATCTAGACCCAGAGAGGCAGCCTGTCAATCATGCTCTGAACGCAATGCAACCAATGTCGGTAAAGATCATGCATGTGGATCTTCATCTTCTTGCATGCTTATCCTGCACGAGAATCTGTACCCCGCAATGCGTATGCCACGATCGGTGACATGACATCCCTAACAAGCGAATCCGAAGTCGATGGCCTTCGAAGTATACCTGGGTGGGGAAGGGGTTTCTCCCTCCAGCATCAGGTATAAGACCAGTCGTCTCTTCCGCGCTCTCAGTAGCTCTCTATTCTTTCCCTCTCTCTAAAACGGCATTTGCCAGGGCCGAAATACAAAACATAGGCGATCATGCCAGCCTTACAAACTATATTACAATGTGCGACAGGTTTGCTGGCCGCAGTGGGTCCCACAGGTCCCGACAAAACTAATATGGAAGAGAGTTCACCTCAATTGAACACCGTTGCTGTCAGTCGAAAGTCCCCTAAGAAATGCTCACCCATAGAAACTGTATTCACTTCAGCTGATAATGACAGACTTACGTCCCCGTCAATAAGCGTAGCATGGACGCCGTCTCTTGGGGTTGCGAACGCCTCGACGCTTTCGCCATCGGAGACGATATCCAGATCTATCATAAGTACTGGAACGGTCCGGACGAGGACAACGCCTGGAAGTCTCTGGGTGGGGGTAGTCTTAGCCCCCCGGCTGCGGTCTCTTCGAAGCGCGGCCACCTCGACGTCTTTCACCGCAGCGTTGACAAGGGCGTTTACGTCAAACATCTTGCTGATTCCACATGGTCTAGCTGGGTAAACCTGGGTGGAAAAACTGAGGGCAACCTCGCAACCGTATCATGGGGTCCGGACCGTGTGGACATTTATGCACTTGGTGGAGCTGAGGGCCAGACACCCTATCGCAAGACTAAGGATGGCGAAACCTGGTCCTCCACCTGGGAGGACCTGGACGGGAGATTCAAAAGTGAGCTTGCAGCTGTCTCATGGAGCCCCGGCCGTATAGACGTCGTCGGAATTGGCCTGAACGATGCGATGTTTATCAAATCGTACAGCGGCGGTCGCTGGTCGGCCGGATGGAATTCACTCGGAGGTAGTTTCAACAGTCCTCCGACTATTGTTTCCCGAGGTTCTGGACTCTTGGATGTCTTTGCGGTTGACAAGAGTGGCGTCCCTCAATGGAAGTCTTTTAACGGGGCTTGGTCTGAATGGCAGACTCTCGGAGGCGTTTTGTACAGTGCTATGACTGTCAAGGTCACGTCTTTTTTTGGCACGAAACGTATCGACATTTTCGCTCTCGGTGGGGCGGACAGGGTCTATCAGAAGACTTACAACGGGGTGACAAACAAATGGGAGGGCTGGACTTCGCATGGTACGGCCTTCGACACAGAGCCTGTCCTTGCCAGTTGGGGTTCCGATCGCCTCGACATCCTCTGCATTGGAAAGAGTAGTGATATGTGGCACCAATCCTGGAATGGAACAAGTTGGGAGCCGTCACTTGGGACTTGGGCCTCCGATGCGGGTGTCTTCAAAAAGTTTCCATGAAGCGTCTTCATGAAGACTGGGGTCTGTAGCCTGCTGCTGTAGCAGTAAACCCCCTTTCGCCTCTTCAACAAGGCTGAAACGTTGATATCGAGCCTCATTCATAGTTTGTCAGGGAATTCAACATTCCCACGTCACTATCGGTGACGCGCCTTCTAGCATTTGGGCTCGATTGGCAGCTCGCATTTAAATTCAATGAATCATCGATCCGTAAATTCGCTTACGTACTGGGGATGCCTCTCGAAGAAAAAGCTCAATGCCTTATATTGATCAATCAATATTCTGATGTACGCCTCTTCGTCTCCGCATCTTGTGGCCTTTTCAGCGTACCGAGTGGAGCGGCCAATCCTGCCCAACATCCTTGAACGCTGCCCATATTAATGCTCTGTCATAGTACAGTACAGCCACCAAAAACACTAAGATTTATTAATCTAATAGGAAAGCGTGAGACAGAGATCAGCGACCCTCGAAGATATATCAGGTTATGGTTGGCAACACGCGGCGAATGGGTCTCAATACCCTGGCACGCGGGTTCTTGAGGAGAAAAAGAGGTACTCGTACCAACCAGGCGAGTCCGCTCGCTTCGTAGCGGCGGGAGAAGCCACTCATCAGCAGTGTAACAACGATTTTATTCATATTCATAGGTATATTCGATATATTCGAATATTTATTCGGAATATGAATATAATAGTAGGATATTCGAATATGAATACGCCTTTTTAGGATATTCGAATAAAATTCGAATATATCTAAAGATAGATATATACTAAAAATAGTATATATTATTCATATATTTAGGTAGATTATATAATAAAGTACTACTTATAGACTTTAATAATCTAGACTAGCTTACTAAGCGTAGTTTTATTACTAATCTAAGAAATTTATAAGGAGTACTATAAATAGAATTTATTCGAATATTTATTCGGAATATGAATATCGGGCTAAAATATTCGAATATGCATGAATTTGTTACACTGCTCATCAGCTTGTCTGCGGCCCGTTGCGCCGCGGGGACGTGCCAAGCAGGGTAAGCCGGCTACTAAGCCCCTTCGGCTTAGCTTGGCACGTCTGAGGTAAGGTACTGAGTGGATGACATGGTCCCCAATATCAATCACTTACAGAGCAAATGGGTCAATATTGGCAAGTCATCGCTTGCACTCCAAGGGAGAAGCTCGGAACTCCTGGTAAACTTGGAGAGAATCTTTTTGATGGATCGCCGTCAAGTCTCGTGCTGCCTCTCGCGGTTCCCATCCTGCCCAAAGGGTTTGGTCTGACCCAACCTCCCGACCCGACCTTTCTAGTACTAACGTAAGTCCTTTGATTGTTGACATCGTTACTGCTCTTTCTGACAGTTGACGTAGTGGGGAGCACAAACCTGGAGGAGATGAGTTACTCAAATTGAGCGAACAGGGGGTGAACATGGCACCCATAGAGTCTCGGATCATCAAGCGCAAGCGAGACAATGGTCCGGATCCCTCCGAAAAAGAGCGGAAGAATCTTAAATTACCTTTGGACGATGTCAATGTCTCACCAGTCATCAAAGACACATGTGGATTGTTGAGGCTCCCAAAGGAATTGCTAGATGTTGTCTTTCAAGAGCTCGATATCGTGCAAGTCTTCGTTCTTGGCCTCCAAACTCGGTATCTCTGGAACGTTGCTTGGACGCATATTCAGGCTTACCGTGCGTCTTCCTGCGGGTCCTGGGCGGGGAAAGGCATCATCTGTGTAGGGGATTATTTGGAGCCCGCGGATTACCCACCAGATCTGCTCACAAAAATCGAGAAAGAAGAACTGCAGAAAGGATTCGATAATAGTGAACTCCGGGACGACGATACGAGTGACGAAGACTCCACAGACTTTGTCTCCAGCCCAACTAATCTGTATCATCTTGCCGCCGCTCGGTATCAGCAAGTCAGAGAGTGGCCTGATAGTTTAGCTCGTGAGCTACTAGCAGAAGCCACCTTGCTTGGAGAATGGCATCGCTTACCGACCTCTCGTAGGACTCTAATTCGTGATGATCTGACTCGCTATCAAATGTCCGATCTCTATCCTGAAGATCAACCATGGATCCTTCGAAATTTGACGACGCATGAATACGTCCGCTCTGAAGCAATCGCCATCAAGCCTGAGTATATTCATGGCCCTAACATTGATGTTCTTGGCTTTGGCGAAGTCGTTTGGTCACGTATTTGTTGGTCTACTGCAACAGATCGCTCAACAGAGTACACAGATAATATACACCGTGGCTCGTGGGCTGGGCACCGTTTTGATATTACGACTCTTGACAGACACAGACAAGCCACCTTTGATCGGACCGAGTGGAAGGACGTCAGCGAGGAAGTAGCAAACGAGGTTGAGAAGATCTGGTGTGAAGGGTTTGGCAGCGACTGGCGCGACAAAATCCAAGAATGGAGATAGCGATGAGCCTACTCGAGTCTTGTTCAAGCGTACGTCTGTGCTAGCATGAGTTCAACATGAGCACCCCCACAATAAGCCAATACATAATATCCAAGAGCTTAGCACAGGCCTTACCAGAGGCAGGGAATCCTCAGAAAATGTGGCAAATCCTTGCTTACCCAAGTCCTGCATGCCTCTGGTCCATCGCTTGAGAAACCTCACAGAATTATCTTCCCCGGTGGCGCGCCAACCCGCAAAATAGCTCTTACTGGCGTACCTACAGAACGAGGCCTTGTCTACCTCAGCAGCTGTGCTCAATCTTCAAACTCTATGTTGGAATTCGAAGCAGTCGGCAGAAGGGAAGAGCTTAATGCGTACTTCGTGAAGTTGTTTGCCATCGATCAAGTCATCTACAGAGCCACTCCCATCTTTGATCGAGCAATGCGCCCTCTAACAAGGGTCACGATCCTTTCGAACTACCAGAAAGCGCTCAAGTCTTGGTTCTGACATAGTGGACGGGCTCCCATGAGAGAGGCGAATCGAAACGCACAGTAGTTCCTAAGTATGGGCAATGGGACCTCGCTGGCATGAAAGAGTTGGTAAATCTCAAGACAGTTTTAGTTGTCAAGAAGGATCGCCTCAATCAGGCCACTACTGGCATTACTCCTGATTGTGGATCGCTGATCCCCTGCATACCGGAACTACAGAAATCCATCCTTATCAGATATTTACTTCAGATATGCAAGATTTCAGTCTGTAGTGGAACGACTGCGAGCGGTGACCATTGAGACGCAACGAATTTGCAAGAGCTAGTACTCACTCCGGATAGTCCTGCCCCTCCCGCAAGACTTCTCGCTGGGCTCGCCTGTAACCTAGGCAAGCTGCAGTGCTCCTTTCAGCTCGCGCACCTATCCCGACCATCTACAACACTGTCACTGGTCGGCACGCCCATGCAAATTCCGTCACCTTTGGCAATAAGATATGGGCTATTGCCAAGCCTCGATACGAGAATTGTGCGCCCGGGCTACTTCAATGAAATCTATCTCTGGGTGCTCGCCGTTACCAGAGTAGATCTACAGTGAATGTCACTCATCGGTGCATTGAGGTGGTGAGGATTCACTTCGCCAAGAAAAACCATCGTCCGTTCAAGATATGTTGTTCCGGCATTAGATTACTCCGAAAACATAGTTCGTAAACTCTAGGCTGTATCAAATAGGGTAAAGTACAAGGATGCCCAAATGAGTAATGGACTTTACTAATCTTCTCGGATTCTTCTCATGGCAGTCATCATCTAATATAACCGACATTAATCGCTCACATTGATATGACTTTATGTTCGGCTAACATCCTCTATATGGAATGCCTTCTCTTCATCGACATGGGCGCTAGTCTCCACACATTCTCTGGTTGCATTCGAATGGATTGCTCCCGAAGCGTATCACAGTGCTTCTGCCAAGCCTTGATGTCTCCGCCATAGCCCTGGAAATCGACTACGCTACAACTCTCAGTAGTGTCGACTGGCCTCGGGTTCCATTCATCGATATCAACCAGGGTTCTGTCGTCCTCGGCGAGAACCTCGGATGATTTTGCAAGAGCTACTTTTGAGCTCCACGCCTCGATACCCCCTCGGTCAACCTTGGCGACTACGCTTGCTTCTTGGCTCTCCCGATAGCCGTGATCTTCGGCATTGTCATCATATGGATCCACGGACAGTCCAAGCGCCTTGGCCTGCGACTTCGCTGTCTCGTATCGATCCTCGGCGTCTCTTAGCTGCATCGTCAAATCTTGCACGTACTGGATACTATACATATCGAAGTCTGTTCGAGTGTAAGTAATGCTGCCCATAGCAATAAGTTGATGGTAATTCTCCGATTCCCGTTTGTACTCAGCGTGCCGGTCATCGAACTTCGCTTGGGCTTCCAGTAGTCCCCACAGGGTCTGTTCGAGGTCTTCAGTAGCTGATCTTCGAAGGAGATCTTCAGAGTCAAGTAGAGGGCTTTCGCTTTCGCTTCCACATCCGCTTCTACTCTGACATCGGCTGTCGCTCGGATCGTTTGACGCTTGCTCCGAATGCTGCTCGGAGTCCATCTCCATGTCTGTTTCCTCGGCCAAGGGCTGTGCATCCTGTGAGCTCTGCCCGAAACGTGATGCTGCTTGTAACACTTCACCAAATAGATTCTGGAACTCTTCCGTCGATCGCCGAAGATTGCTTTCGAAAGGCCACATCCCTTTCTTAATCACGTTGACTTGTTTCTCGGTCTTTTCTAGCTTCGACTGCAACTTCTCAAGCTCTAACTTGATCTCATCCGCATCACTCTGGTCTTGGGCATCGCCAAGCTTCTCTTCTGCGTCTTCAATATCGATACTAAGATCACGGCTTTCGCTCTCAGCAACCTTGAGCTTCTTGACTGTCTTCGCTATGTCTTCATTTGCCTCTTTAATCTCATTGAATGTGGCTACCATGTCGTCGGTGATGAGCATGGCTAGACGATCTTTGCCGTTATCATTGACTGTAAGAATCCGGGTTGGTCCGCTTATCAATGGGGTATCCTCATCAAGGTTGTCTGTGCACATTTGGTCCTCTTCGCACATATCTTCATATTCAAGAAAGACGGATCGTTGGGGAGTGACTTGATCAGGGCATAGCGAGTGTGATGACGCTCCTGCCAAATTTACATGTGCATGTTGTAAACCACTGCTCTCCTCATCAAAGAAAAGTGACTGAGAGCCTGCTTGGTCCAGGTGTGGTTCCTGGTCTGGCTTGTCTTCTGTGTCCAACGGCGAACGCTGGGAATCAGTATCTTCTGAACAAAGCAAAGGCCGCAGAGCAGCCTCTTGCTTTGGAATTGGTGGCATCGATGATCCCTTCCGACTATCACTGCAATCTACTCTTGATGCAGAACGAGCGCGCTTATTTGGATGTTCAGAAATGTCCGTGCCTGACAGATCTTCATGAAACCGCCGCAAATCGGCATCTTTTAGACTTTGGGGCCAGCACCCAATCATGAAATCAGGTTGAGAGGTGGTGGGTTGTTCTAGTTCATCTTTGGGCGTGGCGTGTGGTAGGCCGAATGTCTTGACAACCGCCCTTTGAATAAAGGCTCCAATACCGGCATCCATGATCGAGTCTGAAGAATAGTAGTAACGAAGGCTATCGGAAGATTTCGGGTTACACGCCGTGCGTTATCTTGGCTCTCAAGTCAGGGGTTGTGTTAGGTGTTATATTTTCTAGGTCTTTACGCAGCGAAGGAAGATTGCAAGCGAGGAGATTATCTGCACGATTTCTGTGGGTTGTTCTTATTCCGTCTTTGTTGTTGTTACTTGAAATAGACGTTTACGGCTTACTTCTGACTTTCTTTGTAGGGGCTTGGAATGGCAACAATCAATGTAACAAAGCATATGGTTCTTCTCGCCCCAATGGAGCTTAGACGATGTCCTGGTACCCTTTAGGAGCTTCGATCGCTCAAAGGGCCGGTTGTCTTCCGACTTGAAACGGGACAAGTCTAGGGGCGAGTTTTTGTCTCTCAAATTAAGCCAAGTAAGTGTTTTTGTTCCCATTCTCTGGTAATTGACAATGGACCTTGCTTGTTCTTCTCGTGTCCTCTTCCTCTCAAAACCTTCCGATCACAGAGATCCGTATGGGCTTTCGAAAAACATCCAGCATCCAAAACCACGAAATCATCTGTTACAGCCTTGCACACCAAAATGGGTTCTTATTCGAATGCCCCTAGTACTTCTGGAGGGTATTCTATAACTCCACGCAGGAACATGAGGGTAGATTGGAGAACGAAACCGGCCGGCCCGGAGCCTGGTCCGTTCAACAGCCGAACCCAGAGACAAGATCAGACTACACCCACTCAGAAGACCGCTTTCGAGCCTGCAGAACAACAGATACTGAGTGAACAACGATACTGGCTTAGCAGCCGTAAGGTCCTCAAAAGACACGAATTCTACCCCGGCATGATCATACGAGCACCCCTCTACGAAGAAGATTATGCGGATGGCAAAGACGCAGGTCTGCCAATTCTCGTTCCGGGATCTAATGTCTCTGCAGCAACGAGCATAAGTGCTGCCATGAGCCATCTCTCCCTCTCCAACTATGGGTATGTACACTCGAAACTCCGTTACATGATTGTTCTTGCGACGTTCAGGTACCACTACATGGCCATCCCCCTATACACTTACGAGGGCAAGGGCCTGAAAGACAAACCCAGAGATTTTCAGGACGAGTGTGTCTCGGTGCGAGATGGTCGATTGTCAAAGGCTGCGTTCGCGAAATTATCGAGACACGCTCCTTTGGTCACGAAGACGAGGAATGACAGGCACAACAGCATCAAAGAAACCAGTAAGTCTTGGGTCTAGCGCAATCATGTTTGAGCCCACATATTGTTGCTCGCATTCATGCCATGATAACACTTTGCTAACCGCAAAATCCAATAGGTACCGCCCATTTCACGCGACCGATCTGCCGAGGCTTCGACCTTCGTGTCATCGATGTCAAGAGCTCGTTGACCACAGAATCAACGAAGGCTTTGTTTGACCTCTACAGTAGGAAGGTATTGGATGATGCTGCTAGCTAGAACGATGAGGAGTGTTCACAGCTATTACAGGGTGAGTCCAAATCTGTGGTGGAATGCTGAATGGCTCTCCAGGGGAATTGGCTCCAAGAGACTACTGAGCTAGTCTCGTAGGAAGTGCTTTGAATGTAGGTACTATTTCTGAATGATATACCAATGATCTTCCTATAATGATACCCGCTTTTTACAGTCGATGTGGATCTTTCTTACCTGTCAGTACCTGATCGTTTGATCCAATGTCCTATCACTGCCGATCAAAGATTGATGCACATGATCCCGTTTCTTGAATTATGATTAGCCAGGACCCCCACTCCTGCTCGCTTCACCACTTGTTACTAGTTCGCCATGTATGAGCTGACCGCTAGCAAGGAACTCAAGCAAATTTCTCGTTCTGAGGTCCGAATGTTGATCTATCGTGGAAGGGTTCCGCGGGAATGAACCATGGGACACAAACACTACAATCAAAATCTGGCTCAAACTGCCTGGGCTACACTAGTATTGTCGATGAGACGTTGAGCATCCTACTAATTCTATACACTAAGATTAAAGTATCCATAACCGCCATTTCATAACCGCTCTAAACGCGACTTTTAGCCTACTACTATCCTCCGAGTGAGACCACCTTCCTTCTCGTTATCGACCGAGTCGCTCCTCTCGCAGCTGACCGCAGTGCTCCTTCCAGCTTTTGATCTTATCGACATACTCATCAACGTCTATCACACTCCTCGTATCAGACAGTCCGACAGACTGTACTCCCCACTTCTCGGCATCAGGCTCGTCCCACGGCACCGTCTCTCGAAACGATTGTGAACATGCGGCGGAAACGCCATCCCACCATCGGTGGATCCTGTCTCGATCCAGACTTTCGACGATGACCGCTTCGCCACTTACTCCGTAGCCATTGTGTCCTCTCTGTTGCTAGCCATGTCTGTTCTTCACAAAGCCACTGTGTCTTTTTTCAAGCTAATTCTTATTATGGCAACCCCAAAAATGACAAACACTGCCAAGCTCGTGCATCACTCGTAGCCTCTATAACAACCTCTAACTTTCTCTAATCCCTTCTCTCCACATCAGCTACAGAGCTCAACCCCTTTGGTCTAGACGAAAAGCCCAAATATTTTTGAACCTAGCGGACGAAAGATCGAGGAATATAGAGTCGTCACAGACCTTGTAACAATCTCGAATTAGATCGCCATGTACGGGACTTGGAGAGACAAGGTGAAGGACAAGAGCTTCACACCCCGCGCTGATGCTGTAGAATTCAAAGCTCAACTGTATTGTGGATCGTAGGCATTTGGTGGACTTCAACCGAACAACTTAACCCAATTTAGATCGCAACAACGCGGAGCTTCACAAACATCCAGTAAGTTCCAGCAGGACACCGGAGCGCGGCTGAGCATACAGCAGCATGACGGCCCGCAGACACCTTTTAAGGTCCAGTCCAGAGACGGAGGACAGCTCATGGGAAACTTCTATGCCAACACCGTAGCACCTATGAACGGCGCACATCGAGCACTTCAGCCCAGGGATCTACCAAAGCGAGGTCCACCGCCCAATGCGATGGATCGGTATTCAAAGAGCCGAGGTGCAGTTCGAACGAATGCCTACGCACCAGCACGCGGCAGCAGTCTGAATCCCGAATTCAGCGGCAGACCCAGGCGGCAGACCAATGCATTCATACTCAATGGGAAGCCCCAGCGCCAGATAATGCAAAAATCGATGTACAAGGTTGGAGTGGTCATACGAGCGCCTCACCACGAAGAAGACCGCGATGGCGGCAGCGGTGGCTCTTTTCTCGGACCGGATGCAGCTGAACAAATGGCAAGGACTCTTACCAAGACAGTGACTGGAGAATGGCTGTTTACCAAGCACCGCAAATTCATCGTCGTTGCGTTGCACAAGAACAATTACCATGCGCTGCCGCTCTACACCCACAACGGCAACGGCCTGACTAGTAACAACCTGGATCCGGATGAGTGGGTTTCGGTTCAAGATCACCGCGCAGCCCCTATCGAGGCTCTGTCGAGGCACAAAGCGGTCCGAACAGAGACATTGGAGGATCATGTTTGGCTCTTCCACCCAAAGAGCGCAGCGAACCTTGCTTACGGGGTACCTAGGCCTTACAACCTTCCAGTCGTGTACGAAGGAAAGTTGAGCGATGATTCGAGGGATTATTTGTTGAGCCTCTACCAGGATCGAACGAATCGTGGCTCGTCACTAAGAGTGATGCAGAGAAAATGAGTAGCAAAGGTATGACGTGTGCCAGGAGTAGGACTGTGGCCTTGTTAACAAATGAAGGGTAAGGATACCAAGAAAATATTTAACGAGCAAAGAAACGTTGCTACCTCTCAGGCTTTCTTTACAGATTTAGGAATTGCAGGTTGAATGTGCTTCTTATACTCGTAACATAGACTCCCCTTCCTTTACATTGATATATCTCCAAACGAAGCATAGGAATAATTAATCCTACGAAAAGATATGACCTAACATGTTCAAGACGCATACAATGTTCACCCACTGATTTTGTTCACCCCTAGTCAAAAGTTCAACTCCTCAGGACGTTATATGCAGTTCGAGTTGCGGACAGCATTCGGACTGCTTGATATCTCAGAAGTCCGTGGCACCATGAGAGAGCAGAACATCAATGACAGCCTGGTAGTCTGCACTCGCCAAGTGTGGGATGTTGATTTTGGCTTCATAGTCTCCAATTTTTGCCGCTTTGCGGACCGGGATGCTGGCAGCATACTCAGTGTTGCCATCCCAGAAGAAGTAGCCGTTCGGACCATAGGTCTCAATTTTTTCTCTTGTGGTCCACGTCTCGGGACCTCCCATTCTTCGATCCTCAAGCCGTTTCTTTGCAATCTTGAGAGCAGTGCCGTAATCGCCGCCCGCATGGTCGATTGCTGACCCATTCTGCAGCAGCATTCGGACCATTTCTGCTTTTCCAGAGAGCGCTGCCGCTTGTAGAGCGCTGCCAAACGGACCACCGTATGTATTGATATTGGCGCCAGCATCTAACAATCTTTTGACTGCTTCGGTACCTCTTGTCGATGTGAATGCTGCAGAATGCAGTGCTGCATTGCCGTTGCTCTCTTGAGAGTCCGGAGAAGCTCCGCCCTGCAACAAAAGGTCAACAACATCAAGATGTCCATACTTTACGGCTGCAACTAGCAGTCTTCCAACGTTGATGTTAACCTGTAAGCGAAGCACTGTCTCAATAATTGACCGTATGGAACCGGGATAGGGTAGGATGGACGGAATGAGATGTGAATCTATTGTTGTAAGATTCGCTCCTCGCTCAATGAGCAAATTTATTCTTGCTTCACGCTCTTTGATTATAGCACTGAACAAGGGCAATTTGTTCTTGCCAGGGTAAGACGGGATGTTTGGATCCGCGCCACTATCCAGGAGCATCCTCATCATATCGGTACCGGGTTCTCGGTATTGAACACGCTCTAGGGGGGTACCTTGATAGCCTGCACATGCGTTGGGATCGGCACCTGCGGCCAACAGCAGCTGGAGAATGTGGTTCTGTGAACTATCAATTGCTTCTTGGAGTGGTGTAACAGCTTCGAGGTGTTTACCGATTTTGCCTGGGCAAGATCGGCCAATATTCACATCTGCACCATTTGCCAGCAGAGTTTTGACAATCTCTTCGTTGCGATGATGAACAGCCTCGTGGATCGCGGTCCTCGAATAACATACTTCCTTGTCGTTACTTATTTGTAGGACTACTGCGTTGATATCTGCGCCCTTCGAGATGAGTAGCTCTACGGTGGATTCATGTCCACCGCAAACTGCAGCTGTCAAGCATGATCCTTCACAGCCAGAGCAATTTACATTCTCGCCCTTCTCCAACAGCATCAGCACCACCTGATCTATACCAAGCAATGACGCATAGTAGAGGGGTGGAACTACATCCACATCGGCATCGAGTCTATTGTTCCCCTTAACGGTTTTGACGTATCCACATTGACGCATAAGTATAAGTTCTTGATAACGAAACCATGGTGTATGCAACCTAATGACATCCCTTAGAAGCGCTGGATCAGTGAGCATTGCTAAGCATTGATCATAAAGAGGAGATGAACAATCTAGCTGGGCCGCCCGGAGATGACGAGACCAGGACGAAGCGGCGTAAGGAGCAAATGCTACCTCCTCTGAAGAAGATAGTATATATACTTGTAAGAAGCTGGGGTCTTTGCATAGATTCTCCTCATGGCACCGTGCTAGATACCTCATACACAGATTCGCTAAGGTCTCATGAGCGTGGCGAACGTTAAGAGCAAAGTTAGAGACGTTCTTTGGGATACTCCGATTCGAAGTTAAGTATTCTTTGACGGAGAAGTGTGCTAGTCTGAGCTCTTCGATGCTCAACTGCCGGTCGCCAAAGAAAGTATTCCGTATCGATCGTGTCGTTGTGACCAATCCAGAACAGACCGTGAGAACATCGCGAGGTTCTGAAAAGCGATTTTCGACGTCATAGTAGGTTTCTCCGTGCCCAACAACAGCGACTGTATCGGCAACTTCTTGGATGGCAAGAGGGTGGAACGAACAGATGAGACAGCACAGAATTCTGCGAGCGTCTTCCACGTAGTCTTCAGGAATGTTGTTGAGAATACGACTGTAAGTGTCGTCCAACGTCTTTGGAAGCGACTTCAACGCCTTTCGAAGCAGACCTAGCTTCATGCACCCTCGAATGGCATCCAGCTGGCACTCAACCCAGCGGAACATGCCTTTTGCTCCTTCCAGTAGAGTGACTTCGATCTCTTTCCGTACATTATCGGGCCATCTGGAGAGCTTCTCGTCGTGTTGCAGCTGGTGGCGAACGTAAGACATGATGTCGCCGTCGACGACGCATTCTTCGAGCGAGATTGTGTCAGTTGCAACTGCGCCCAAAGAGTCTTCTATATCTGTCTCCCGCCTGCTAGTCGCAAGAACATGGACATGCCCTAGGTTCCAACTCCGTACATCTTTCAGACCTTCGAGGAGATTCCTTCTGTCTTCACATTCATCTAGAGCGTCAAGAACAAGGTATACAGATGGGGATCTTTGGAACATTTGTCGAGCAGTGGCTTTCAATTTTTGCAGTGAGGGTGTGGTACTTCCACGAGCATGTGAATCATACAGTCCTTGAACAATATCGAAAGTTTGGTCATTCTGACTAAAAAGTTGGGTTATTACAGACCTCCAAAAGCTTTGGACCAGCTGCTTCTCTCGGGTTTGGAAGTCGAAGTAGAAATATACGACATTGTTCTTTGCTCCGTCCATTTCGAACAGTGAATGGATTGCAGTGGAGCTTAGGATAGTCTTTCCCGAACCTGGCTTGCCGTGAAGCCAAAGGAGAGAGCAGCGTTCGGTTTTCCAATTAAGAAATGTATGACTCTCTAAAAGCCAAATGCCAGTATCTCGTTGTCTCTTGTCACGAGCAGCTGCAAGATTTGAGCTAGGATCTGGGGCGGACAGCCATACAAACAATGCCTGGGACAATTTCTTCTTTGCAGCCACTTGAAACGATTCATTGATATGGATAACGTTGTTTTGGATCTCAACGGTTAATGCCCTAAATCCTTGTCAGCTTGGAACGTTATAAGGTAGCCGCAAGCAACGTTCATGAGATGACTCTGGGCGTAAAACTTACAATTGATCGCTGAGTATGGCGGTATCTAGGGCGGACTTCAAGTTCCTCAGATGTGCGATGGAATCATTTATCTCAGCTTTTTCAAACGGCCACTTGAGAGATTTCTTGAGCCTTGACTGATCCTTGGTTAGCTTTCTCTGGAAAGCTAACATCTCTTTGTAGCAGATAGCAAGGGAACCGTCGGCCTTCGTTATGCTCCCGAGCGTAGGTAGACAAAACGCCTTCTGCTTATGTTGAACAGCGCCATTTACGGCGATATGTGACAAAGAAGCGGCCTCTGCCTTTTGTGAAATGTCTTTCAGGCGCTCGAAGACGATTCCCAGGGCAGTCAATTCGTCAATAAATTCTGCAACTTCCTTTGGTGCATTTTTGACGTCTTTATAATAATTACGTATTCCTTTGAGTAATTCGGCGGTCAATTGTATAACAGTTATAGCACTAGCAGTAATACTCAGTGGATCCATACCTCCTGGAGGACCAAGACCCCGTCAAGGTGTAAGCCATGATTGAATGGGATCGGAGAGAATAAAGCAAAGCTGTTAGATCTCAGCCCCCTATGCAATGTGACGTGGCCTACCTCCATCATTCGGATGAATGAGCTATTGATCAACCCTGTCCCTTTTCCATGCGCCGCGAGAGGCCCATCAATTTCGTTGCTCGCCCTGGCAATTCGTCTTTGAGGACGGCGAAGACTCGAAGAACAACACAATGACACCGATTGCTTCCCAGCATCTGACCCACCTGAGACTGACGAACGCTGTCTTTTGCGCAGAGAATGGATGCATAAAAGGGGCGGCATCATTGACCAGTCGTACCGCGCAAAGATTGAATGCACCCAGAGTTCATGCAGAGGCAACAAGGAAGAAAAGGGTCTTATCGGACGGCGGTTGGGTGACGTATATGCAGCTTACCGCGTGTGTCACACTGACTAGACCTTTTAACGTTAATCGAATAATTGTCGCTGCCTTGTTGGATGCTATTGGCTAAACATAGCAGCCTCCTTTCTTGACCTCTAAGTCCAATTGGATACTCCTTGATGGGCAAGCGGGGGGACAGTCGGGCCAAGGGTGTTGACAGAGACTCCCGAGAGAATCTTGCCGCACAGGCACCGTGCTAGAGAATACCTGCTCTTGCCTATCAACGATTTCGCAGCAATTTGGTCCTTGGGCGGCAGCTCTATCTACCGGCCGAGGGGCATCCAGAAATATTTGACAATCGTAGCTGATGATGACTATAGGAACGAAATTAAATGTCATAGTATCGGTAGTAAAGTTTTCTTATGGGCATCCAGCGTAAGTCTGTGCATTGCAACGAATTACCACATAAGTGAATGCTGTTGCCACTGTTTGTTCTCGGGACGAAGCTGTGAGGAATTGAGCTGACTAATCAGCTCTCGAGGCATATTTCTCATTCCCACTTTGCGCCTCTGCCCTTTCCGTCGTAGCAGTGTTCACAATGCAATGTAGGCTAGCAACAATTAAATCAACCACGGTGACAATAATTGATTGATGACAGTGCGTCGCAGATTATATATCCATGAGTTACTATATGTTTCGTCACTCTTTGACCTTGCCTCCCTTGGACTCTAGGTACTTTGGTAACTGTGGATCCGCTTCCAAGCCACCGGGACCATCGAAAGTCATGCTGATTGAATTGACACAATGCCTCTCGTTGGTTGGTGTTGGATAGTTTTCTCCCTTGAATATATGGCCTAGATGCCCTCCGCAATTGCTGCAAACGATCTCGATCCTGTTCAACCCCATTGAGCGGTCGGTAATCCTCTTCACAGCACCTGGTATTGAGTCGAAGTATGCAGGCCAGCCGCAGCCGGATTTGAATTTATGGTTCGCTTGGTACAGACTGGCGTTGCATCCAGCACATTTCTGTTGTGGTTCAAAATCAGCGGAGTGTCTTCGAGCATGATGAGACTCGAGCAAGTGCGGACTTACGTAGACCCCTTCATTGGGCATGTGCGTGTCGTATGTGCCCAGGTAAGGCCTTTCTGTGCTACCTCTTATAACCTTGAGCTGCTCTTTGGTGAGCTCGGCTCGATACACCTGATCCTGCTTCACAGGGTAGTCCGTCATATCTTTCTCCTGGCTGAAGAGTCCGCTAAGAAAGGGGATAGTGGGCATCGACCGGAGTGTCGCGTTTCTGAGGAATGGAGATTGAATCCCCTTATACGAAGCTGGAAGAGTGCGAATGCCGGTAAAGTTGTAGAAGCTGAACGTGCGAACAAAAGTCGAGATGGAAGGGAAGCGCATGAAGCGAGGCTTCTTATAGGAGATGGGGAGTAGGTGAGGGAGGCTATGAAGGAATATAGAGTGTTCAATGGATGAAGGAAATGCAAATCTGATAATCAGTCAACTTCCCGAACGCTCGACGCCACCTGCGGGATGACGATATTCAAGTATACTCTAGCGCAAGCAGGGATGGTGCGCTAAAGATTCCTCATATGCCAAGACATGCGTGAGCACTGAAGCCGCGATTGGGTAGGTATTTGAATAGAATATGTTCATTGATTTGATGTTTTTCCCATATGCGAAATCGCTCAATCGACGCTTATGGCGACAGTAATGTACATTGAATTTCCAGATTCCAGGTCGTCTTTCCGTATCCAGGGGAAGGTGCCGCCGACCATCGTCTTGCTCACTATGCTGATGATAAATCGTCTGATCCTTTCACCCGTTGTTTGCAATAGTCTGCACTGCGCCGTCCGTATGATACTAAATCCGAATCGGATTTTGCCTTCCCATTCGGGGCTCCCTTTAGAGGGGAGAATTTCGTCCATTTGCATCCGAACCATGACGGACCATTCATCCATTGAGTCCGGCAGGGTTCATGTGATCCATGCTGGCTACTCGTCCACGGACCAACGCTTTCGGCTCAGCCAAAGCGGACCGCTATTGAAGTTGTGCATCGCCGCGCTAATATACATATTTCAACAAGGCGGACGTTTTGTCATGGCATGATCAACCTTGGCTACTTAACCAAAAAGTAAGCTCGTGGATTTCCACGGTGTTTCGTTGTGAAAATGGAAGAATCTTGAGCTCCCGCCTGGGGCGATTGATACGCTGATAGCTATGTTGATGTCACCACATATCGTCGTCCGAGGCTCGACCCGGCTCATCAAATTGCGATTGCTGGTACTGGTATTGTGAAACTTGCTGGGGATTATATCCGCGCTGCTGTTGCTGTTGCTGCTGCCAACGATGATGACCTCCTTGACCGTGGTGCGGCTTTCCGTTGCTGTTCTCAGGGCCCCGCTGGCTCGTGCGAGGTTGTGGCCGATGGGAGCTGTCATGTCTACCATTCGGCCTGTTGTCTTGTCTACTATTTGATATGCTGTCATGTCTGCTATCTTGCTCTGGCTGATCATAGTCATAGTCCATGTCCATGAAGTTGCCCGATTCGTTAGACTGGATAGGCGCCAGAGTCGGAGCCTGCTGCTGTGCTACATTTGTTGGAGCCTGAGCTTCCTCATGTTCTTGCTGGCGGCGTTGCTGCTGACGGATGTTAGTCTGCAGTGTGACGAGCGCGGTCTAACAAACTCTTACCTCTTGATACTTCTGATACTGCGAGAATTCCTCTGGCTGATCCTTCTTCTGCTGAGCCTGCTGCGTACGCTGGGCTGGAGATTGAGGGAGCTGCGCCTGAGGATGCATCTGTTGTACCTTGGCAAGATATGAATACCTTAAATCAAGTTAGCCGCGGTCCCCACTTTACGACAGCCATGCTGCTCTTACATAAAGTTGCTGAGCAAGACCTGGGAATGCAACGCGCGACGTGGATTAGCAAGCTTGATATGAGCCATACGGTAGATAGCTCGTTCTTCCAGGATGGAGAATCGAGTCCAATTGTAGTCGATGTCCGGCTTCAAGATTCGCGGTGGAGGTTCGGGAGACAAATTCCGCGACAAGTGCTTCCCCTTTCCTGTAGACTCGCGGTCCCCTTTCTTCTTGCCACCACCGAATATTGATGAAAAGATACCACTCTCCTTCTCTTTCTTTGTATCACTTCCAGCAGACTTCCGGCTACTCTCTTTCTTTCTTTCTTCCTCGAGTCTCATCTCCCCACGATCCAGAACTATGCTCTCACGGCCTCGGCTACTTTCCCCCATCGTGGTCTGCAGTAGATCAAGTCTTGCATTATCATGAGATTTTTCGGCTGGCTTCCCAAGTCTGGCCCTAGCTTTCTTAGCATCCTGCTTGGCTTCTTCTACCTTTCTCTTCTCCTTTTCCTTTTCTTCGTTGCCCAACAGTGAGCCCCAACTCCAGCTTGATTTCCGGCTTCCATCCGAGCTCTCTTTTTCTGCCTTTTCCTTGGCCTTCCTTTGCTCCGCAGATTTCTTGTCTTCCGTCAAGGTAGGTATGAACGAGAGGCTGTCCGTGCGAGTATTGTTTCCAGGCAGCGGGGATGGGTGAGAAGTCATATCATTCAAAGTCTGGTTACTCTTGACAGTCTGATTGGTCCTTGACTGTGCTTGGCGTATGTGCGATCGACCAACAGGAGGCCCATTGAATGGAGGAGCCGAAGTTTTGTGTGTTGGTGGTGGTTCATGTGAGGACGTACGCTCCGGTACATGGCCTTGTCTAGATTTTGGCCTGCCTTCATCCGATTGTGGGGGAGTTTCTACAATGTGTGGGATGCCCTTTCCGAGGGCCTCGGGCGTAACACCAAGCCGACCATTGGATGCAATCTGGGAGACGAAACGTTTGGGCTGTGGTTCGGGGCTTGGCTGATCTCGTGTTTCCATTGAAGGGTGTCCGGGAGGCTCTTCGTATGAGGCTGAGTGTGATGATCGAGGTGCCATTCCTAGACGTCGGTTCATCCTCCCAGGCCTCGAAAAGTTCTCTGTAACGCGCTCTGGCGGTGGTGTTGGCTCTGTCTGGACCCTCGACAGACTGAAACCTTCGGCCGCAGCAGTGATTGGAGATGATACAGGTGACTCCTCGCTCTCGTCAGTCCTTGCGGCTCCGCGTCTAGAGATTGGACCACGTTCGCCCTTCCGTAGACTGCCTCCTCTACGATACGTAGTGCGCGTCGATCGTCGTAGTGAATTATTCCCACCAGGTATCGCAGGCAGAATTGGCATGTCTTCCCCTGGTAATACTTCACCACTGGTACGCTCCACCCCTGTCTCCAAGCTCAACCTTTGTATAACCCTCTCCGGCTCGCTGACAAGGACTTCGAGTTCTTGGAGATTCTGGATTCCAGTGTTCAAGATCTCGTCGCCTGACTGTGACCTCTTGCGCTCAAGCCTTTCAGCACCATCCGTGTAGCCGTCCGCCCCACGTCCCCCAGAATTATCTATCTGCCTTGAAAGCATAGATTTCCTCCGCCTCAAGCTGGTACTTGAGCCCCCAGGTGAAAGGCCATCCGCGGCTAGTGCTTTCTCATCTGACTTCCTCTTCAATGACTTGACCTTTTTATCAAGAAAGGTCTTAAATTCCATTGGCGCAAGCTCTGGATGCACACTCGCGGGTACCCAGTAGAGTCGAGCTCTGTCGTCTGGGTCGGCACCTATAGGTGAAGCTGTAGGTATGCCAAAATTCGAAGGGAAAGACGGTAGATCAGGATCACCAGATGCATTAACGTCCATGGACATCCGTCGCAGAGCCGCTAGATTATTGAGCTCTTGAGCCACCGCATTGGGGTTAGACTCGTAGTCAATATCGTTGAGTGGGAATTGAGAGTTCGCTGTTTCAGAATGCGAACGATGTATCGAGCCTCTAGGCGATAGTGGCCCACCCTCGCCCTCGACAGAATTCCGCCTCAAAGGCATGTTTATCCCTTGACCATTGACATGTGGGGGTGCATTCACTTTTTCACCAGATATGTTCCGAACCAAAGAATTGCGAGCGTTGCGTAGCGATTGCGGGGGCGAAGGTCCACCTCTTGATGCCTGCCTTGGCCGTGAATCTGTATTGGGTGGCGACGAAGGAACATAACTTGAAGGCCGTGAATCTCGTCTCCCATATTGATGATCCCCATACATGTCTCCTATCGCTTCGGTTACGTGATGATTATCGTCACTTATGGACAGTTGTGGCACGTGCCCTCGCCTGTTGACCGCATGACTCTCGGCAAAGGTGTAGCCTTTTGAGGAAGTCTGGATGAAAGATGTCTTGATTAGCTTCCAGCGTTGCAATTTGATATTCTCCCCGCAGACAATTAGTGGTTTAGACAATAGGGACGCTGTAGGAGATACAATCGAGAACTTGTAAAGTAGCCTTTACGCCCAAAGGATTGATATATCCTGTAATGGCAAGGGTCTTCTGCTACTGGTGAATAGTATGGTAGTAGGACGAGGACAAGCATACCTGCATGATAGAGCCCAAGGATGTGAGCCACCTACAGCGTCAAGGGCGCTACGGAAAGGTGTGTGAGAATAACCAAACAGCGTTCACATCAGGTTTTGATAGTCGTTGAGTACCTTCATATTAATACAAGTAAGAACGAAAGACCGCAATGACAGCTGTAAGCAGTCAGCTGCTTTCTCCAATGCGCTTGGTGGTACAGTACATACACAACACAGGCGGAGTTGCGTTTGCCGTTGAAGTCGACCAATCCCAACCCACGATTGACCCGCATCTGTTCCGGGCGCCGGATTTACTTCCCACCGGCGCTTCCGACTCACATTATCTCAATGATAAAGGGGTAATACTTTTGATAATAGGTATTTAGATCGAAAGTGTGTAATACTTTTGTTGGAGACTAGCTACAAGTGCATCAATACAGCAGTGCTCCAATTCTCGCACAGACAAGACACTCAGTACTGGCCAGGGGCTCTATCAACACCAGAAGTCGAATATTGACCCCCAGAGGTCGCTCCAGCGCCACCAATGCCAGGAGCAGGACCCATATCTCCGTAGCCTCCAGCGGAGCCGGATTGAGCAGAGCCTCCACCTGGCGTTACTGCCGAGCCCTGATATCCAGCGTGGGAGACATTTTTGGTATCTACTGGCGCAGGTTGCTTGGTGTCCTGATATGGGGTCGCCTGTTGACCGGACACGTTCCTACTTTCGATAGGACTGGAAGGTTCCGAGCCCGTGAAATTCGCCTCTCCAGCGGCTTCGCGGATAATATTCCACCATTTCTCGGCATCCGAAGCAGTGAGTGCTTTGAAGGATAGTTCGTGACTATACCAAATGCGCGAGTCAGCATTTCTATCCAGAGGCTAATGAAGAGGAATACGCTAGGAGTGATCTGTCCCCAATAGATTTACTAGGACACTCATTCAACACCGAGCAGTAAAAACCGGGTCCATTACTGCCGTTGACACAGACGAAGCAACTTGGTCGGAACATGGCTTCGACCCAGCATATGGTAGCAGGGAAGGAAAAACCGCAGAAAACGTACCTCATTGCCAACGTGGAACCGACCTTCCCCTTTGAAGCATCTTTGCCTTTGATGTTGAACTTCTCTCCACTAATACCGCCGACGGTACAGTCTGGTAGGTAAAGTGAAAGCTCGGGGGTGGGATCTTTCCGGTAGTCGTCGTCGTCCTTGAACTCATGCAAGTATTTGCTGCGAGTGACAACGTAGTAATTGGTGCTATAGCCCTTGAGTGCAGCGCGGGATTTGCGTTCTAGAAATCCTGAAATTAAAGGCTGAGTAGAAATATGGTCCTGATTGGGAAAGGTAATATTTGAAAGGGATCGTTGGGGTACGGATGGGTCGATCAATGTGCTATTGTTGCGTTGGACAAATCTTTTGAATTCAAAATCTTGAGGAATGCGTTGAGTGGTAGCAACCATATCAGAGTACATAGCCTAGCACAATTCGAAGTCAGCACCTTTCCTCAGTACACCGGATGAAGCGATATGCCACAAGTAGGAACCAACATGCGGTTCCTGCCAAGGTATGTTCCCCAAACACGTTTTCATCCGATCAGAACGAACACAAGAACGGGCTACGAAAAAAACCATTGTCCCAAAGGCATTTAGCAAGTTGTAGAGCAAGGATACGTTCACAGAGGGGATATGCTCCAGGATTAACCCCAAGAAAGAAGGGGTCTCACCTTTTGCCGATCGCTCTGGCCACCAACAAATTGGAGGAACGCAGACATAGCTGCCTGGATAGTCTGGATAACATGGGCTTCGAATTGTTGGAAAGAGTCCTGTACTGCCAGCAGGTCATGGCGATTGTTGTTTTCTTCAAGTACTTGCTTATGAAGGCGATGCTGTGGTTCAGAGTCAGCACTGTTTCTGGAAGAGGTGTACTAATTGCTACGAAACATAGGCAGACACTCCTTTGACCCGGGGGTCTGCCCGAATTCGAGGTAAGAAAGCGGTAGCACCGAAGTCAACATACCTTTATCCCCCGTTGAAGAAGATAAGGATCGTTCGCGGCCTCGACCTTTCCACCCGTAGAGAACGAACCGGTGTGTTGTCCCAGAAGCTCAATGTGCTTCTGGGTAGTATTCCTAGCTTTGTCGACCTCCTTGGATCCCTTCACCGCTCCCTTTGACAATTCCTTGGACTTGTTCTTGATCTCGGCATGGAGGCGTTCCAGGATTGGGAGAACAGAACCCTTGATGTTCTTTTCCGTTTCGAGATGGGAGTTGGCAATGCTCTGCGTATTGGAGCGTATATTTTCGAACAGACCTGCAATTCCACCGAGGTTTTGGTCGAAGTGGTGACCTTCCTTCAGCGGATGGGAGACTGTTTTCAGACACCTCTCGTATTCCTTTGCATGTGCTTTGTGCACCTTCTCCGTCTCAGCGATGTAGCTTTCTAGGTAACCGCACGCATGCTTGTAGGCTTGTAAGCGCTCCAGGAGTAGGCTGCATGTCTGATGTCACCGAATTCTGGTCAGTATACTTTGAGTGACGAAAGCTCGCTGCGAAACATGATAGGGCTTCATTGGGCAAAGGCATATCGATTCCAGCAGGAGTTTAGCTAGAAGAAATGGGGAAGGCACAGATTTGTGTGGTTATAACCACCTAAAGGGCCTTAATGTGAAGAAATTGCAACTTACATCACTAGGATCGGTGACAGGTACGGCCTCATCGTCGGATTCCATGCCGCCAGTATGCCTGAATGGCAGGCTTTGACCTTTGGTGGCCATGGCCTAGTAGAGGGGGAATTTGTGCGATGTGCAGACTTTAGATGTTCCCCAGTCCGCAAAGAGAAGGAAGCAGCGGCAAAGGAGGGAGTACTCCGTAGATAATAGAGAACTCTAGTTCAGACGGCTGGGCCTTGAAATTTTAGAGGAGGTTCCCATGATATGTACGTCAACGTGCATGAGTACAGCAGTTTGCAAAGGCGTTTTCCCGGACGCTAGTGGGCCGCACGTCGCAGAACCTCCCCTACTAAAAATAGGTAGTAAGGCCTTAATAATATATAGTTATATTTATAATCTATAGACCTCTTAATAGATCTTATAAATAATTTTATATATCTTATTTTTAATATTTTAGACTTAACCTACTATCCTACTATTATTACCGCGCTATTATTATGCTATTATTATACCTCTACTTATTATACTAGTAGTTAGGAAGTATATTAGATATAAGTTTGAATTTAAATATAATAATAATTAAATTACTATTATATATAAGGTAAAATTAAAAGGAGTAAGATATTATTTATATATTATTTATAATATCTTAATTAAGATATAACTATCTTATTAATAACCTATTATAAGAGGAGCTTTCTATTTACTTAAACTAGT
>JAABUK010002040.1_pt1 | contig 37057 bp, 33 predicted proteins | sample 5559141 | NCBI WGS metagenome assembly JAABUK01 (sample SAMN10711869, study PRJNA513367) | rock metagenome | isolation source: Antarctica rocks | place: Antarctica: Victoria Land, Pudding Butte nord | collected 2016-01-03
GCACCTTGTTCATACGGGAAAGACTGATGACGACCGCGCGCCCATCGTCGTCCGGCACCGACCCGCCGCAGACGCTGGTGTTGCCCCCCTGCGGCACGATCGGCACGCCGTGCTCCGCGCAGAGCCGCACGGCGGCAGCCACCTCGGCCGTGGCGCGCGGCAGGACGACGCAGCGGGCGCTGCCGCGATAGCGGCCGAACCAATCCGTGCAGAATGGCGCCATGTCGTCGGCCGCGGCAATCACGCCGCCCGGTCCGATCGCCGTGGTCAGCGCGGTGGTGAGCCGATCCGTCATGCGCGTGTCGGCAACGTTGTCCGCGTGGACGGCGCCTGCCGCATCAGCAGGACGATCGCCGCCGAGAGCAGGGCGGAGAGCCCGATCGCCATCAGCCCCGCGGAGAAGCCACCGGTGAGGTCCCGCAGGTACCCGATCGCGTAGGGCGCGAAGAACCCGGCGGTGTTGCCGAGCGCATTGATCACGGCGATCCCGGCCGCGGCCGCGACGCCCGACAGGAAGGCGGTCGGCAGCGACCAGAACACCGGGATGCTGGCGAAGGTGCCCAGCGCCCCGAACGAGATCGCCACCATCCGCAGATAGGGATTTGGCAGCGCGGCCGCCGCGATCATGCCCAGGCCGGCCACGGCGTAGGCGATCACCGCATGCATGTGCCGTTCGCCGGTGCGGTCCGAACGGCGTCCCCACCAGATCGTGCCGACGGCTGCGAACACGAACGGGATCGCCGAGACGAAACCGGTCTGCAGGTTCGTAAGCCCAAGCTCCTTGACGATCTGCGGCAGGAAGAACGACAGCCCATAGCCGTTCGCGCCGGTCCCGAAATAGACGAGTGCCAGCAGCAGCACCGATGGCTTGAACATCGCCTCGGCGATGCTGTGCCGGTGCACCACCTCCTGCTCGCGCTGCTCTCGGGCGAGCCGCCCGATGAGCCAGGCACGCTCGTCGGGCGGCAGCCAGGTCGCATCCTGGGGCCGGTCGGTGAGGTGGCGCAGGACGAAGAAGGCCAGGATGACGGAGGGGATCGCCTCGATGATGAACAGCCATTGCCACCCCGCCAGTCCCGCCACCCCGTTCATGCCGAGCAGCGCGGCCGAGACCGGATTGCCGATGATGCCCGAGAGCGGCAGCGCCATTGCGAACAGGCCGATCACCCTGCCCCGGTAGGCGGCGGGGAACCACAATGTCACGTAGAGGATCACGCCCGGGAAGAAGCCGGCCTCGGCGACGCCGAGCAGCAGGCGGACGATGTAGAAGCTCGTTTCGCCCTGGATCAGGGCCATGCAGCCCGAGATGACGCCCCAGCTCAGCATGATGCGGGCGATCCAGCGGCGGGCCCCGAACTTGTGCAGCAGCAGGTTGGATGGCACCTCGAAGAAGAAGTAGCCCGCGAAGAAGATGCCAGCGCCTAGGCCGAACACGGTCTGCGAGAAGCCCAGATCCTTGTTCATGGTCAGCGCGGCCACGCCGAGGTTGACCCGGTCGATATAGGCGACGAAGTAGCCGAGCACGAGCAGCGGGACCAGGCGCCGCATCACGCGCGCCATCGCGCTGCTTTCAAGCTCCATGGTCCCCTCCCGCTATGATAAATCTACTTGACAGTAGGTTTACCTAAGTATCGGTGTCTACGAGAACTCGCGGGTTCGCCTCGCCCGAGGGCTTAGGCTGACGTGTGAACATCCCATGCCCTCCTGCGGCATCCCCTCACCCGGCCCGGTGGTGCGGCCGGATCGCACGGTCGAACGAAGTGGACGGATCGTCTGAATCGTCGCTCCGTCCCGAACGAGGAATGACCCAGGACCGGTCGAGCTCGCGCACCGAGCCGACACCCATCAGGATCATGGCGCGCTCCATTTCCGACCGGAAGATCTCGAGAATGCGTTGAACGCCCAGTTGGCCCTCGACGGCCAAGCCATAGACGTAGGGGCGTCCGATCAGGACGGCCTTCGCGCCGAGCGCCAGCGCCTTGACGACGTCGGTCCCCCGCCGCACGCCGCTGTCGAGCAGGACCTCCGCGCGCGCGCCGACCGCCGCGACGACGTCCGGCAAGGCCGCGATCGAGGACACCGCGTAGTCCAGCTGGCGGCCGCCATGGTTGGAGACGACCAGGCCATCCGCGCCGAGCGACACCGCCTTGGCCGCGTCCTCCGGGTCGAGCACGCCCTTGATGTAAAGGCGGCCCTGCCACTGGTCGCGCATCCACGCGAGATCGTCCCAGCTCAGCGAGGCCTGGACCAGCTCGCGCGCGGCGATCGAGAGCGATGCCGCGGCGGCGCCAAGCGATCCGCCGCTGACCAGGTTGCGCCCGGACATCCGCTGGTGCCGCAGGGCGCGATAGGCCCAGAGCGGGTGGCGCGCGATGTTCAGCGCGCGGGACGGCGTCAGCGAGGGCGGCATCGACATGCCCATCCGCCGCTCGCCCTCGCGCAGGCCGACGGCGGGGACGTCGACCGTCACGAACAGCGTCCGGTACCCCGCCCGCCAGGCACGGTGCAGCAGCCGGGCCGCGAGGTCGCCCTCACGCGGATAGAGCTGGAAGCAATGGTCCCGCGCCGCCGCCGCCGCGATCTCTTCCAGCGACCATGAGGACATCGTGCTGATCACCGCGCGCGTCCCGCAGGCCTCGGCGGCGCGCACGGCGCTCACCTCGCCCTGCCAATGCGCCAGGCCGGTATAGCCGGTTGGCGCTATCATCACGGGCAGGCTGAGCTCGGTCCCCGCGACGGTGGTCGACAAATCCGGGGTGCCGCTGCCGGACAGCACGCGCGACCGCAGCGACCAGGAGGAGAACCCGGTCCGGTTCTCGCGCAGGGTCACCAGATCCTCCGCGCCGCCGTCCAGATACGCCCAGACGAAATCCGGCAGCTTCCGGCGCGCGGCGCGCCGATAATCCTCCACGGTGATGTGCCGCTGGGCCGGCTGCAGGCGCAGATCGAACCCGGAAACGATCATCGCGACGCGCTCAGTGCTTGCCGCCCTTCCCGACCAGTTCCGCGATGAACGGCGCCTGCACGTCGGCGTTGACCTTGCAGTCGAGCAGGATCGGCCCGTCGCAGGCCTGCAGCAGGTCCCGGCACCGGTCCAGGTCGTCCATCGTGCGGATCGTGATGCCCGTGAAGCCGAACGTCTCCGCGACCGGCGCGAAGTCGATGTCCGGGAACAGCGAGGTGGCTTCGGGCAGCTCCGCGATCCGGCACATCTGCAGCTCCGCCCCGTACGCGCAGTCGTTGAATACGACGATGACGATCGGCAGCGCCAGCCGCGCGACCGTCTCGAGTTCCTGCAACGTCATCATGAAGCCGCCATCGCCGACGAGCAGGACCGTCACCTCGTCAGGCCGCGACGCCGCGACGCCGAGCGCCGTGCCGAATCCGGCACCCATCGACGCGAAATCGCTGGTGAACCGGAAGTGCTGGGGCCCGGCGACCGGGATGTAGCAGGCGGCCATCATGAAGTTGCCGGCGTCGTAGACCAGGTTGCGCCGGGCCGGCAGCACCTGGCCGAGCCGGAGCGCCAGCGAGCGCGGGTCCACCGTCCGGGCCGTGTGGACGGGCTGGAAGTCGCTGCTCATGTCGAAGGCGGCGATGGCCTGGCGCACCGCGTCGCCGCGGAACGGCTTGTCGGCCGGATCGCGGTCGGGCAGCGCGGCCACCATCTGTTCGGCCACGAGGCGCGCGTCGCCGACGATGGCGATATCGGCGGGGTGCCAGCGCCCGATATGGCTGCGGTCCGTATCGACCTGGATGAGCGGGACGTCGGGGAAGAAGGTTCCCTTGCTGGTCGTGTAGAAGTTGAGGCCGGCTCCGAACACCAGCACGCAATCCGCCTGCGCGACGTATCTCCGCGCGAGCGAGTGCGAGAACGATCCGCAAAGTCCGAGATCGAACGGGTTGCCGGCGAACAGATCCTTGCCCTTGATCGGCGTGATCAGCAGCGCGCCGATCTTCTCGGCCAGGCGCTCCAGCCCCTCGCCGGCGCCGGCGCGATGGGCACCTTGCCCAGCCACGATCAGCGGCCGCCGGCTCCGCTCCAGCACCGCGAACGCCGCATCCATGCCATGCTGCCGAACCTGGTCCGGCGCGGGGGCGTGCGGCGGCGCCGCGGGCTCCGGCGCAAGCGCCAGCTCGGCGTTCTGGGCGCTCATCGGCAGGTGCAGCGTCACCGCCGCGCCCCGGAGCGCGGCCGCGACCGCGGCGGCGAAGGTGGCGCGTGCGCTTTCGGCGTTGTGCGCCTTGAACGCGGCAAGCCCGGCCGCCGTCATCACCGCGGCCGCGTTGTAGCTCTTGTAGTCCGGGCCAACCGCGTTGCGGCCGGGCTTGACCTCCTCCTCGCCCATGATGATGAGCACCGGCGAGCCGGTCCTGGCGACGGCCACGATGCCGTGCATGCCGTTCGCCGCAGCCGGGCCCCGGCCGATGATGGCGACCCCGAGCCTTCCGGTGGCCGACGCATAGCCCTCGGCGGCAAGGACCGCATTCGTCTCGTGCCGAATGGCTTGGAACCGGACCCCCAGCGCGTCCAGCGCCACGACGAGGCCGATCGTGTCATCGCTCATCAGCCCGAAGCATTGCTCGACCCCGAGGCGACGGAGATCCTCGGCCAGCAGCCGATAGACCGGAACCGGGCGGACGTGGTCGGATTGCGGCAATCCGGCGGCGGCCGGCGACACGACGTTCATTGCGCTCCCCCCACTCTTGTTTGACATTTAGACCGGCCATGGTCGACTGTAAACCGAACGACGAAAAACATACCGGGGGGATCATGGGGATACCGAGGAGTGTCACACGGGCCGTGCTCGCGCTTGCCGCAGGGGTCGCACTCGCGGCGTCTCCCGCCCCGGCCGCCGAGCTTCCGTCCGACGGCGTCTACGCCGACCACATCGACTGGGGCGTCATCATGGACCTGAGCGGTCCCGCCTCGGCGTCGCAGATCATCTGGACGACCGGCTTCAAGGATTACATCCGCATGACCAACGAGGCCGGCGGGATCAATGGCCGCAAGATCAACCTGCTGATCGAGGACAACCGGTTCGATCCGTCGATCGACCGCATCAGCTTTGAGAAGCTGGCCAACCAGACGCCAGTGCTCGGCATCTCGGGGATGGGCAATGCGAACGGCCAGGTCGCGCTGATGTCACTGATCCGCCGTGGGCGGGTCCCGGTCCTTGGAAGCTACACGACAGCCAGGGCGCTGACCGAGCCGCCGACACCGATGTTCTACGGCGGCTTCTGCGGCTACAAGGAGATGGCGCAGGTCGGCGTCGGCTTTCTGTCCGACCGGCTAAAGCTCAAGGGCCCGAAGGTCGTCACGGTCCATCTCGATACCGCGGGTGGCAAGGAATATGCCGATTACGTCGGCGAGGCCGTCCTGCGCGACGGCGGCACGCATAAAGCCGTGGCTATCAAGCCCGGTGCGGCGGATGCCACCGCGCAGGTGCTCGAGATCATCAGCGCCAAGCCGGACTTCATCGCGGTCCACGGCACCACGACCACGCCGATCCTGCTGCTGCGCGCGATGCAGCAATACGGGCTGACCACCCCGGTGTTCGGCATGGCCTATATCGGCACGCCGGTCGTCTACAACTCGCTGCCGCCCGAAGCCGGCAACAACTATTCCTTCGTCAGTTGCTTCACCCCCGGCGGCACCGACGACACGCCCGCGCTGAAGGCGATGGGCGAGCGTGCCGACAAGTTCGGCCATCCCGCGATGAAGGACGATCTCAACTTCGTGGCCGGATGGACGATCGGCCAACTGGTCACGGAGGCGATCGCCAAGCTCGGGCCGGACGTCTCGCGCGAAAAGCTGGTTGCCATGCTGAACAAGGGCTTCGGCATCGACAGCAAGGGGCTGTCGGCGCCGATCTCCTACACGAGCGACAACCACCGCGGCCTCGTCGAGCTGAAGCCATTCGGCTATGACTACGAGGCGCACCGGTTCAAGGCTTACGGCACCTACGAAGATTACCGGCGATACCTGCGGTAGGTCCGGCGAGGCGCACAGATGCTGCCTCAAGTCCTCTTCAGCGGGCTCGCGCTCGGAAGCATCTACGGCCTGGTGGCACTCGGCTTCGCGCTGGTCTTCAAGGCGACCGAGGTCCTCAATTTCGCCCAGGGCATGCTCGTGGTGGCGGGCGCCTACCTGGCGCTGACCGCCGGGACGCTATGGCAGCTGCCGTTCGGCCTAACCGTTCCCTTCATCGTGGTCGCCGCCGCCCTCATCGGCGCGGCGATCCAGGCGGTGCTGATACGGCCCCTGACGGGCAAGCCGATGCTGGCGATCATCATGGTCACCATCACGCTATCGATCGTGCTGCGCGCCGTCATCGAGATCATCTTCGGCCCGCAGCCGCGGGTCCTGGCAACGGCGATGCCCACGGGCATGTTCGTGCTCGGCGGCGTGCGCGTCTCGCAACTGCACCTGCTCGCCGCTTCGGTCTGCTGGGTCTGCCTCGCCCTGTTCGGCGCCTTCTTCCGCTACACGTCGTTCGGCCTGCAAATGCGCGCCACGGCCAACGGGCACGAAGCCGCCCTCGTCTCCGGCATCAACGTGGACCTCGTGAACCGCGTCGCCTGGGCGATCGGCAGCGTGCTCGCCGCCATCGGCGGGCTATTCCTCGGCCAGTTGCAGCTCGTCTCGACGGAGCTTGAGAATGCGGGACTGCTCGCCTTGCCGGCGGTGGTGATCGGGGGCCTGCAGAGCATCCCCGGCGCGATCATCGGCGGCTTGCTGGTCGGGCTCATCGAACAAACCTCCGCGTCCTACGTGTCCCCGCGCGCGGCCGACATCTTTATCTACGTCCTGCTGCTGCTCGTGCTGATGGTCCGCCCCTGGGGTTTGTTCGGCCAACGTGAGCTCGGCCGGGTATGACCGTGGCCCGGCCGATCCTCGCGATCATCCGTGCCGGGGCCACGGCGGCTTGGATCCGGCCGGCCGGATGGGTCCTGGGCGCGGCGCTCCTGTGCTACCTGCCCTTCGTGCTGGGCGATCGCGCGATCTTCGGCGTCCGGCTCACCAACATGCAGTTGCTGAACGTCGGACTGACGCAGGTCAACCTGATGCTGATCACCCTGCTCGGCGCCTTGTCGCTGAACTACCTGACGGGGGTGGCGGGCCTGGTCTCGATTGGACATGCGGCCTTCTATGCGGTCGGCGCCATGGTCGGCGCCGTCGTGGGCACCCAATGGCAGCTGCCGTTTCCCGTGGCCCTGGTCGCGTCGGCGCTTGCCGGCACCGTGGTCGGCGTGGTGGCCGGGCTGCCGTCGCTGCGCGTGCGTGGGCTTTACTTCGTCCTATCCACCTTCGCGCTGCACTACATCGTCGTCTTCCTGCTGTCGGAATACCAATTCCGTTTCTTCGACGTGGTCGGCATCCCGTTCGAGGAAGCGGCACTCGGACCCTTCGTGCTCGACACGCCGCTGCGTTGGTACTTCTTCCTGCTGATCCTTTGCGCCCTGGTCTATGCGGGCCTGCGCAACAGCCTGCGCACGCGGGAAGGGCGCGCGCTGATGGCGACCCGCGACCACGAGCTGGCCGCGGGCGCTGCCGGGATCGACGTGCGCATCATACGGCTGAAAGTGTTCGCGCTCAGCTCGGCGATCGCGGCCGTGGCGGGCACGCTCTTCTCATACTACATGACCAACGTGAACGCGGAGTTCTTCAGCATCAACTTCGCGATCCAGTTCGTGGCCATCATCATCATCGGCGGCATGGGCTCGCTGGCGGGCTCGGTGGTGGGGGCGGCGGTCTGGCTGCTGCTGCCCGCCATGATCACCGGCTTTGCCGCCCAAGCCGGCTCGACGGACAGCGCGCTCGACCGGATCCTGGCCGAGAGCAAGCCGCAGCTCGTGAACCTGACCTTCGGCGTGCTGGTGATCGTGCTGCTGATCTTCACGCCCGAAGGAATCGCCGGGATCGGCCGCAACCTGCGCCACCGCATCGCCGGACGGGGCCGCTGATGGCCGCCATGCTGGAAATCGAAGGGCTCTCGGTCGCCTATGCGCGCAAGGGACTGGCGCTCGACAACGTCAGCCTGAGCGTGCCGAGCGGGGGTATCGTCGCCCTGCTCGGGGGCAACGGCGCCGGCAAGACCACGCTGATCCGTGCCGTTACCGGCCTGCTGGAGACGCATCACGGCCGCATCGCCCAGGGCACGATCCGCTTTGCCGGGCGATCGATCAACGGTATGGCGGCGCATCGCCTGGTGCGGCTCGGCCTGGCCCAAGTGCCGGAAGGCAGGCTGATCTTCAAGCAGCTGACGGTGGCGGAGAACCTGCAGGTCGGGGCGGCCGTGCTGCCGCGCGGCAAGGTGGGCGAGCGGATGGCGGCCGTCTACGCGCTGTTCCCCCGCCTGGCCGAGCGGCAGCGCCAGGCCGCCGGATGGCTGTCCGGGGGCGAGCAGCAGATGCTGGCACTCGGCCGGGCGCTGGTCGGCGGCCCGCGGCTGCTGCTGGTCGACGAGCTGTCCCTGGGTCTCGCACCCCTGATCGTGGACGCGATCTACGCGCAGCTGATGAGCGTCGGCGAGACGCTGGGGACGGCCATGCTGATCGTCGAGCAGAACGCGCACGTGGCGCTCGACTACGCCGAGACCGCCCATGTCCTCGATCGCGGCCGCATCGTGATCTCCGGCCCGGCCGCGACCGTCGGCGCGAGCAGCGTGATCGCGGAGTCCTACCTGGGCCTGGCGGGCGCAAGGTTGCCCGGTGGCTGACGCGCTGCTGGAGGTCTCGGCGCTGGAGATGCGCTTCGGGGGGATCGTGGCCCTCGATGGCGTATCGTTCGCGATGGCGCCGCAGTCGATCACGGCGGTGATCGGCCCGAACGGCGCTGGCAAGACGACGTTGTTCAACTGCATCACCGGCATGTACCGGCCCAGCAGCGGCCGGGTCGCGTTCCGCGGCGCGGACATCACCGCCGCGCGGGCGCACGAGGTCGCGCGGCGCGGGATCGCGCGCACGTTCCAGAACCTCGCGCTGTTCGGCGGGCTCACCGTTTTCGAGAACCTGCTGGTCGGCGCCTATCGCGAGGGGTCGTCGGGCCTGTTAGCGGGGGCGCTGGTGACACCGCGGGCGCGCGCCGAGCAACGCCGCGCGGCCGCGGCCGCCACCGAGATCCTCGGCTTCATCGGCCATCCCGAGATTGCCGACCAGAAGCCCGGCGAGCTGCCTTACGGGCGTCAAAAGCAGGTCGAGTTCGCGCGCGCGTTGATGCAGAAGGCATCTCTCGTCCTCCTCGACGAGCCGATGGCCGGCATGAGCGGCGCCGAGAAGAATGCAATGACCGAGCTGATCGCCCGCGTGCGCGCCCATTACGGGATCAGCTTCCTGATCGTCGAGCACGACATGCCGGTCGTGATGTCGATCTCCGACAAGATCGTGGTGCTGGATTTCGGCCGCAAGATCGCCGAGGGCACGGCCGGCGAGGTGCAGGCCAACGAAGCCGTCATCGCAGCGTATCTCGGCACCAGGCGCAATCGATAAGAGTTCGCCGCCTACATCAGGAAGACCGCCTTGCCGCTCGCCTGGCCGTCGAATTTGACGTAGGCCTCCGCCGCCTGGTCGAGCGACCAGCGGTCGCTGAAGATGTCGTCGACCGTGATCCCGTGCCGGGCGATGAACTGCGCGCACTCGGCTTGCCCGACGGTGTTGAACGTCCAGGAGCCAACGATCGTCAGCTGCTTGCGCAGAATGTCCGGGCTCACATCGACCGTCATCGTGCCGCCCTCGCCGACCAGGCCGACCACGCCCCATGGCGCGGCGGTCCGGACCGCAACGGACCGGCCGGCGGCCGTGCCGGACGTGTCCAGCGTGCGGGACGCCCCGCGTCCGCCGGTCAGCGCGCGGACGGCCTCGACCGGGTCGGCGGCGGTCGCGTCGATCGTGTCCGCGGCTCCGAAATCGGCAGCCCGACGGGCGCGCTCGGGGTTGATGTCCACCGCGATCACCCGCGCTCCCATCGCCGCCGCGATCTGGGTCCCGGAGAGCCCGACCGGGCCCTGACCCACGATCACGACCGTATCGCGCGCAGTGACGGACATGCGCACCAGCGCGCCGAACGCGGTCCCGGTCCCGCACGAGATCGCGGCGCCCGTCGAATAGGTCAGCCCATCCGGGAGGCGGACCAGCGTGCTCGCCGGGACCTTCATGTACCGCGCGTGCCCGCCATGGCCGTTCACCCCGTACACGGTCGCACCTTCGACGCACATCTGCGTCCAGCCGGTGCGGCAATGCGGGCAGACGTTGCAGCCATTGTAGTGGTGGACCATCACCCGGTCGCCCCGCCGCCAGTTACTGGCCGGCACGTCGCCCCCGACCGCGGCGACGACGCCACAGGGCTCGTGACCGGCGACGACCGGGCCGTCGGGCTGCTTGAGGCCGAGTCTCGCAAAGCTGAAATCCTGCGGCGCCCGATAAAACTTCAGATCGCTGCCGCAAAGGCCGGACGCCTTCATCTCGAGCACGACGTCCAGCGGCCCCGGTACCGGGTCGGGTATTTCCGCCAACTCGAGCGTCCTGTCGCCCGTGAACACGACTCCGCGCATGCGCCGCCCTCCCCATCCTTCGCGGCGCCAGCGTTGCAGGCCCGGACGGTGCGGGCAAATGCCGATTGCTTGTAGCGGCAATCAAATCCCGATTGGACGCGGGTCCGGGACGGCGCGGTCGCGTTGCCGTATTCCTGGCTTTGCCGCCCGATCTGCCCGAAGATCACCCGGCCAGCGGCCGCGGTCGGACCGGAACCGGCAGGAACAGGGGGGTATGATGCGTCGACTCTGGCTCGTCTTGGCGACCGTCGCGCTCGCCGCCAGCCCCGCCTGGGCGGACATCCAGGGACGCCGGATCACGATCGGCGTATTGACCGACCTGAATGCCGGCAACGCGGCTGCGACGGGCCAGGGTTCGGTGGTCGCCGCGCTTCTGGCGGCCGAGGATGCGGCGGCGATCCTGCCGGGCGTGACAGTGGACGTGATCAGCGCCGACCATCAGAACAAGGCCGACACCGCCTCGACCATCGCCCGCGACTGGATCGCGACCAAGGGCGTCAACGTCATCGCCGACGTGCCGTTCTCCTCGGCCGGGCTTGCGGTGAGCGAGGCCGCGCGGAACACGCCGAGGACGGTCTTCATCGCGTCCGGGACCGGCACGAGCGACCTGACCGGTCCCGCCTGCTCGCCCAACACGGTGCATTGGACCTACGACACCTACGCCACGAGCAACGTCGTCGTCCGCGCGCTGGTCGGCCAGGGGCTGAAATCCTGGTTCTTCATCAGCGCGGACTACGCCTTCGGGGCGGCCTTGGAGCGCGACGCGACGCAGGCGATCAAGGCGCTGGGCGGCACGGTCGTGGGGGCGGTGAAGAACCCGGCCTTCGCCTCCGACTTCTCCTCCTACCTGCTCACCGCCCAGAACAGCGGCGCGCAGGTCATCGGCCTGGCGAACGCCTCCATCGACCTTATCAACCTCATCAAGCAGGCCCGCGAGTTCGGCATGGGGCGCGGGGCACAGCATCTGGCGGCGTTCCTGGTCCTGATCACGGACGTGCAGTCGCTCGGGCTGGATGCCGCGCAGGGTCTCTATTTGGCGTCGCCCTTCTACTGGGACCTGAACGACCGCTCGCGTGCCTTCTCCGCGCGGTTTGCGGCCCGCATGCGCGGGGCCAAGCCGACCATGCTGCAGGCCGGCGTCTATTCCGGCGTCTTGCACTACCTCAAAGCGGTGCGTCAGGCCGACACGCTGGATGCGCCGGCCGTGATGGCCGCGATGCAGGCCACGCCGGCCGAAGACGACGCGATGGGCAAGGGCGCCGTCCGCAAGGACGGGCGCGCGATCCATGACTTCCACCTGTTCCAGGTGAAGCCGCCGGCGGAGTCGAAGGGTCCGTGGGACGACTACAAATTGGTCTCGACCGTCCCTGCCGACCAAGCCTTCCGGCCGCTTCCGGATGGCGGCTGCCCGCTGGCGCGCTGAGCTCGGAGGCGGTGAATTGACCCCTGGGCGCTCGTTCCAGTAGCGTCATCCATGGCGATTCAACCCGTCACCGCGGGGATCGCGCAAACATCATGAGAACAGCGGGCTCCAGGGAGGAGACATCACGATGACCGTCACACGGCGTGGCTTGATCGGCGGCTCCGGTGCTGCCGTGCTCGGGACAGCGGCACGGGCGCAGACCCCGCCGCCGCTCAAGCTCGGGTGGCTCACCGATCTCTCCGGCATGATGATCGACTACTCCGGGATGGGCTCGGTCACCGCCGCCACCATGGCGATCGAGGATTTCGGCGGGTCCGTGCTCGGGCGGCCGATCGCGCTCCTACGCGGCGACCACACCAACAAGGCCGACGTCGGGCTCTCGATCGCCCGGGCCTGGTACGACGAGGGGGTGCGCGCGATTTTCGACATCGGCCTCACCTCCGTCGCACTCGGCGTCCAGAGTCTCACCCGCGAGAAGGACCGCATCCTGGTGCTCACCAGCACCGCCAGCGCCGATTTCACCGGCGCCAACTGCTCGCCCAACGGCATTCATTGGACGTTCAACAACTACTCGCAGGCGTTCGGCCCGGTGAAGTACTTCTCCGACAACGGCGTAAGGACCTGGTACTTCCTGACCGTCGACTACGCCTATGGCCGCAACGTGCAGCGCGACACCACGGCGATGATCGAGGCGCGCGGCGGCCGGGTCCTCGGCGCCAGCCTGCATCCGTTCGAGACGACCGAGTTCTCCTCTTCCTTGCTGCAGGCCAAGGCGTCGAAAGCCGACGCGCTCGCGCTCGCGACCACCACCGCCCACGCTTCGGCGATCGTCAAGCAGGCGGAGGAGTTCGGGCTGGGCCAATCCGGCCAGCGCGTCGTCCCGCTCAGCCTCACGCTGCACGACGTCAAGGCCATCGGGCTGCAGGCCGGCCAGGGCCTGATCGAGACGGCGCCCTATTACTGGGACCAGAACGAGGCGACGCGCGCCTTCGGCATGCGCTACCTCAAGCGCTTCGGCCGCATGCCGAACATGACGCAGGCGAGCGCTTGGGGTGCGGTGACCCATTATCTCAAATCCGTGCAGGCCGCCGGCACCGACGAGACCGGCCCGGTTCTGGCCAAGATGCGATCGATGCCGATCAACGACTTCATGACCCATGGCGGCATGATCCGCCGGGACGGGCGGGTCATGCGCGAGATGTATGTCCTTAAGGTGAAATCGCCGGCACAGTCGAAATCGGAGTGGGATCTTCAGGAGGTCGTGGCCACCATCCCGGCCGAGGAGGCCTTCGGCCCGCCGAGCCCGGCTTGTCCGCTTGGCAAGGCGTAGCAAGGGAGCCGCTCGCGCCGTTCGACTGCCCTAGTCACGGCAGCACCTGGGCCGCCGCTGCGCCGCCGAGGAACTTGTCCGCGTCCTGCCGGAGCATGAACCGCTCACCCACGAGCGCGTCGGCTGCCTTCCGCACGGCATCGGCGAAGCCGCTCTTGTCATTGTACCGCTCCTGCAGCGACCGGCGGGGATCCCCGCGTGCGTTGCGCTCCGCCGCGTCGCGGGCAAACGGGAGGAAGCCTCCGTCGAGCCCGCACAGGTCGGGGGCACGCAGGGCGGAGCGGACGTTCCAGCCCGTGTTGGTGCCGAGCGGCACGCGCGTCATCATGGTTTGGATGCCCGCAATCGCGATCCCGTCGGGGCCGGGGCGCGGAACCAGCACGCGGTAGCGCTCCCCGTGGGCAGGGGGCAGCTTGGATTGCACCCCGCCCTTCGCGTCGAAACCGGGACCGAAATCGAGCACGTCGAGTTCATTCAGCACGCTCGGCAGCTCGACCTGCGCAAGGGCCGGAAACTGCATGCGGTATTCGGCGAGCGTCGCCAGCGTGCCTTGCTCCACACGCGGATAGTTGCTCGGCGGCGGCTGGATGCCGCGGTCGGACCAGTCGTCGATGACGCGGACGAACGCGCGCGACGTCAGGCCCGCGCTGCCTTGATTGTTGCCCACGCCATTTGCCGGAGACTGACACATGTCGAGGGTCGCGGCGGGCGCGAGCAGGCCGGCGCCCGAGATGTGGCCAAAGCCGGCCTGGAAGTAGAGCCTCACATTGTCGGGAAGCGGTATTGGGTTGCCGCGCCCGTCATGCACGTTCAGCGACGCCTTCCATTGCCAGAAGGTGAGCTCTTCGTCGATCTGCATGACGAGCGGATCGGTGGCAGGCCGCTTGAGGATGCCATCGCGCAACCCGGTCAGCGGATCGGTGGTGACGGCGTAGGTGAACGGCGCGATGGCGTTGGACGTGTAGTCCTGGTTGGCGTCCTGGCGGGAGTAGAAGGTGGGGTGCGCGAACTGGACGTTGGCGAACAGGCGGTTCGTCCCCGCCGAATAGACCGTGGCCGCGTCGAACACCCGACGATGCGCCTCGTCCTCGTTGAACCCGAGATACAGGAACTCGCGCTGATACATCCCGGTGGAGGAGGTCCCGGACGAGTAGGCCCGGCGGATGGTGGTCTCGCGCGGGCTCGGCGCCAGCGGGTTGGGGTTGCCCTCGTCATCCTGCGTCTGGTACCGCAGGAACGAACCGACATCGCGCGTCACGGCGTATGCCAGCCCCATCACCACCGGGTCCTTGGCGGTATAGGTCAGCTCATAGATGCGGGAGGGCTTGAAGCCCTCAAACAGGCAAAGGTCGCTCTTCGACGGGACCAGGCTGGCCTGTCCGGCGGGGCATCGCCCGAACGCCCAGCGGTCGGAGGCGACTTGAACGGGCGGCGCGTCCATCCGGTCGCGAACCGTGAGCGTCGCCTGCGCGGTCTCGGCGCTGACCGGCTCGTATGGGCGCCAGACCCTCGAGGCGACGAGGCTGCTCGAGCCGTTCTCATAGACGAGCGGGCGCGTGAACGACGCCTCCACCGGCTGGTGTTCGATCCGGACCCGGCCGGTGATCGGGCTGCCATCCGACTGCGTCGCCACCGGAAAGCTCGGGACCAGGCGTGCACCGGTGGGGTCCGGCATGGCGTCGGCGTGCCAGCCCGCATCGACGAAGGCGAACCCCTCCTGCAGAATCGGGTGATCCGCCCCGATGTCCTCCGCCTTCAGCACGGTGCACGGCGTCGGACGGAAGGGGAAGGTGCGGAAACTGAGCTCGATGCAATTGCTGCGGTTGTTGATGCCATACCAGAGCTTCTGGTTGCCGCGCCTGATGTCGACCGGCTTCAACATGAAAAACGGCGCACTGAACTCGACCATCCCGCGCGCGTTCCGCGGCGCCCGATCGAGGTTGACGATCACGGCGTTGAGCGGGTCGGCAGGGTCGACCTGCATGGTGGCGGTCCCGCGCAGCCGCTCGTAAGCGCCGGCGGTCCCCCAATCCGTGCCCGGGGCGAAGGGCACGCGTTCCTCGACGACGAACCGGGTCACACGCGCCTCGGTGGCCTGGGCCGTCCAGACGAGTGCCAGCACGCCTAGTCCGAGATGCGATCCCAGCGCCGTCAACGTCAAGCCGATGGTCCGCATTCAGTCCCCCTATTTGTTGCTTGATCCGCGCTGCCCAGATAAAACGAGCGTACGATCGCCTCGGATTCCATCGTTTCGGCCGGGCCCGAGGCCGCGACCCTGCCGTTCACCAGCACGTAGCTGTAATCCGCGAGCTGCAGCGCCAAGCGCGGGTTCTGCTCGACCAGCACGACCGTCAGCTTCTCGCGCTGGTTCAGCTCCCGCACGATCAGGAACACTTGCTGCACGAGCTTGGGCGCCAACCCGGTCGACGGCTCATCGAGCAGCAGGACGTCGGGTGCCGCCATCAGCGCGCGGCCGACTGCGAGCATCTGCTGCTCGCCGCCCGACAGCGTTCCGGCCAGCTGCGAGCGGCGCTCGGCCAGGCGCGGGAAATAACTGCACACCAGCGCCTCCCGCCTTGCCTCGTTCACCTTGGCGCCCACGGCGATGGCGCCCAGGCGCAGGTTTTCCGCCACGGTCAGCTCCGGGAAGATCTGCCTGCCTTCCGGCACGTGGCAAACGCCGAGCCGGACGATGTCGCGCGGCGACAGGCGGTCCAGCCTGGTGCCGCGGACGGTGATGCTGCCCCGCCGCGGCCTGACCATCCCGGAAATCGCGCGCAGCAGCGTGGTCTTACCCGCGCCGTTCGCCCCGATGATCGAGGTGATCCGCCCCTCCGCGGCCGACATGGACAGCCCTTGGAGCACGACGGAGCGGCCGTAGCCGACTTCGAGCTCCTCGATCTCTATCATTCGCTGGTCCCGACGCCGAGATAGGCCTCGATCACCCCGGGATCGGCCTGCACCGCCGAGGGTGGGCCTTCGGCGATGATCCGCCCGAAATCGAGCGCGTAGATGTGCTCGCAAAGCCTCATGACGAAGCCCATGTCGTGCTCGACCAGCAGCAGCGCGAGGCCGGTCTGCGTCCAAATGCCGCGCAGCACGTCGGCCAGGCTGCTCCGCTCTCCTTGCGTCAGGCCCGCCGCGGGCTCGTCGAGCAGTAGCAGGCTCGGTTCCGCGGCCAGCGCGCGCCCGATCTCGACCAAGCGCTGCGAGCCGAACGACATGTCGCCGGCGATGGTGTCCAGATACGGCGCGATGCCGAGCAGCGCCGCGATCTCATGCACCCGCTCCTGCGAGCGGCGCTCCTCCCGGGAGCCCTTCGGCAGCCGGAGCGCGGACGACCACAGGCCTTCGCGGGTGCGGCTGGTGCGGCCGACCAGCAGGTTGTCGCGCACCGTCATGCTGCTGAACAGCCGCACGTTCTGAAAGGTACGCGCAATGCCGAGCGCTGCCACCTTGCTCGACGTCATCAGGCTGACATCGTGGCCGTTGAACAGGATCGATCCGCCATTCAGCCGGTAGTGCCGGGACACCAGGTTGATGAGCGTGGACTTGCCGGAGCCGTTGGGCCCGATCAGGCCCACCACCGTGGCCGGCGGCACGCGGATGGACGCATGATCGACCGCCTTCAGCCCCCCGAACTGGATGGAAACGTCGCTGACCACCAGCCCGGCCGAGCCGCTCACGGCGGGGACCGCACGAGGGCTGGATCCGGCGTCGCAGGCGCGGCGCCGCGGCCGATGATGCGCCCCAGGGCCAGCAGGCCGCCCATCAGCCCGGACGGCCAGGCGATGAACACGACGATCATCGAAATCCCGTAGACGAGCTGCTGATATTCCCCGGCACCGCGCAGAAGTTCCGGCAGCAGCACGACGAACGCGGCGCCGAGGAAGGAGCCGGCGATCGAGCCGAGGCCACCGACCACCACCATCGCCACGAACGAGATCGAAAGCCAGACGGTGAAGTGTTCCGTGCTGATGAAGGTGACCAAGGCCGCATACAGCGCGCCGCCGACCGCGGCATAGACGGCGCTCAGCGCGAACGCCGACACCTTGATGCGGACCGCGGGGACGCCGAAGCTGGTCGCGGCGATCTCGTTGTCGCGCAGCGCGACGATCATCCGCCCGGGCCGCCGCGACATGATGTTCGCCAGCACGAGCACCCCGAGCAAGGCCGCGCCGAGACACAGATAGTAGAGCCGAACCTCGTTGTCGAAGGCGAACCCGAACAGCGAGGGCGGCTCCACCGAGAGCCCGTACGGACCGCCTGTGATGTCCTTCATTTGATACAGCAGCCGCTCGACACAGATCCCGAACGCGAGCGTGGCGATCGCCAGGTACAGGCCTTTCAGCCGCACCGCCGGGAAGCCCACCAGCGCGCCGACCGCCGAACTGATCGCGACCGCGGCGACCACGCCCATCTCGTACGGCAGCTTGTAGACCCCGACCGCCACCGCCGTCGCATAGGCGCCGATGGCGAAGAACCCGGCGTGCCCCAACGATACCAGGCCGGCATTGCCCATCAGCAGGTTGAGGCCCATCGCCGCGATCCCGTACGCGCAAATCGTGCTGAGCAGATAGAGCCCGTAGCCGCCGGCGAGCACGGGCATGCCAAGCGCCGCCGCGACCACGAGGCCCACCAGGATGCGCCGGGCCGTCATATCTTTTCGAACTGCGGCTTGCCGAACAGCCCCTCCGGCTTGAACAGGAGGACGACGAGCACGATGACGAAGGCCATGCTCTCCTTCATCTCAGTCGGGAAGTAGATCACCGCGACATTCTTCACCACGCCGAGGATCAGCCCGCCGGCGAACGCGCCGACCAGGCTGCCGAGGCCGCCGAGCACCGCGACCGCGAAGGCGTTGTTGGTCATGTCGACCATCATGTTCGTGTTCAGGAACACGATCGGCGCGAGCAGGATCCCGCCCATGGCACTGACCGCCGCGCCGATCATCCAGGTCAGGCCGTAGAGGCGAGGCACGTCGAGCCCGATCAGCCGCGCGGCAAAGCGGTTCTGCGGGATCGAGCGCATGGCCAGGCCGATATCGGTGAAGCGAAGGAAGGCCGAGAGGGACAGGGCGGTGAGCAACGACGCCACCATGATCGCGAGGTGCTGCTTGGACACCAGCAGCCCGCCCAACGAGAGCGTATCGCTGCCGAAGAACGACGGGAACGGGTGCACGTCCGGCCCCCAAAGCACGGTCGCGGCCCCGTGCAGGACGAAGAACAGCCCGAGCGTGACCACCGCCGGCCCCAGCACGCCGGAGCCGAGTACCGGCCGGATCGCGATCCGCTCCATCAGCAGCCCGGCGAGCGCGCCGGCCAGCACGGCCGCCACCAGCCCCACCGCGAGCGGCATGCCGAACCGCTCCAGCACGGTGAAGGCGAGAAAGGCCGAGACCATGGCGATCTCGCCCTGGGCGAAGTTCGCCACCTCGGTGATCTTGAAGATGAACACGAGGCCGATCGCCAGGACGGCGTAGATGCTGCCCTCCGCCAGCCCGTTGACGATCGCCTGCCCCATCTCGAGAGCGCCGCCGGGCTACTGCGCCGCGCCGGGGTTGATCCAGTCGGAGACCTTGTGCCAGCGCCCGTCCTTCACCTCGATGATATAGAGCGACTTCTTGCCGTCATGGTCGGCGGCGGAGAAGCTGACGGGACCGAGCAGGCCGCCATCGGCCTCTTTCCAGCCCTCGAGCGTGGCGATCAGGCCCTTGCGGGTCAGCGGCTCCGGCGTCTCGCGGATGGCTTTGGCCATCAGCATCATGGCGGCGTAGGAATAAGTGACGAAGAACGTCGGCTGCACATCGGGGCGCGTTGCCTTCAATCGCGCCAGGTAGTCGCGCATCGCGGGCGCGTTGCTGTCCGCGGGAAGGGTGATCTCGGCCGCGTGGAAGCCCTCGGCCAACGGGCCCAGCAGCCTCATCAACGACGCGTCCGCCTGCGAGGTGAAGCCGACGAACTTGGGGTGCCAGCCGAGACGGTCGGCCGCGGTCACGACGCGCGCCGACGATTCGAGCGGCATGCCGGTATAGACCATGTCGCACCCGGCATTCTTCGCCTTCAGCACCGCGGCGCTGAAGTCCATGGTGCCGCGCTCCGTGCCCTCGATGATCACCGGCAGCTTCCGCTTCTCGGCCGCGCGCCGGTAGCCGAGCGAGTGGTCCTCGCCCGCCGGGTCCACCTGATTGACTTGGCAGGGGGCTTTCACCCCGCCATGGTCGACCATCCAGCCGATCACCGCCTCGGCCTGGCTGGAATAGGCCGGGTGCACCATGAACAGGCTCTTGAGCCCGGCCTGGTTCAACTGGCTGGCGCTGGCCCCCATCGGGAACAGCAGCGGTACGCCGGCGCGCTCGAGATAGCGGGCGACCACGGTGGTCGTTGGCGTGCCGAGCCCGGTCATGACGAAGACGCCGTCGCGCTCCACCAGCTTGCGGGCGGCGGAGACTGCGCGAGATGGCTCGTACTGATCGTCCTCGATCATGAGCTTGATCTTACGGCCATTGATGCCGCCGGCCGCGTTGATCTCGTCCACGGCCGTCTGCCAGCCGGTCTGCATCTGCGCGCCGGTCAGCGGGATCGGCCCGGTCAGCCCGTCATAGGCGCCGATGATGATTTCGTCCTTGCTCACGCCCGGCTCGGACCGGACAGGGCCCGAGAGCATGACGGTCGTCAGGCCTGCGAATACGGCCAACTTCAGCCCACGCTGCATCTTTCCCCCCTATTCGGCAGCGTCCGGGACGACCCGGCGCCTCTCTCGTTCTGGCCGTCGCGTCTCTGTCGCGGCGGCGTAATCGCCAGGCTAGCAAGGCTACTGACCAGTTGCAAACCATTCCCATCGCCCCGCCGCACTGTTCGGAGCACCCAGCGCGACATCGCCAAGGTTAACTGCCGCCGCTTGCCTGAGCAGGAGCGTCCGTGCAGCACCCGTCTGGTAAGGAATGACCCGATGGTCTCTACTTGCCTGCGGGGTGGCCTTTCCGTCTGCGCGCCGCCCTCGCTTTCATTGCGAAGCGAACGCGCCGGACACACAGCCCCGGCTTCAAGGCGAAGGTGGCGCTGGCGGCCATCAAGGGCGAGAAGACGCTGGCCGAATCGGCCACGCTGTTTGATGTGCACCCGCATCAGATTACGGCCTGGAAGGCGCAATTGCAGGAGGGTGCGGCCCGGGTCTTCGGTTCTGGTTCTGCTGCCAGCGATCATCGAGCGTGCCAGTGTCCTGCCGCTCAGGAGAAGGAACGGATGAATATAAGTGCATGCCACAATCTATCGGTCACTAACATTGATCGCTTGGAAGACAGTCTTTACGGCCACAACTGCGAAGCGACGGGGCATCATGATGGGCAAGGCCTGGCTTTCGAAGCTCTCGATGCTGAGGGTGTCCAGATTGGGGTGATCGCCGGTTACACCTGGGCTCGGATGGCGGAGATCAGGCAGCTATGGGTCGACAAAACCCATCGCGGCCATGGTTTGGGCAGGAAGCTAATCGAGTCTGCGGTTGCTGAGGCGGTGGCTCGTGGTTGTCATTACGCTTGGGTCACTACTCACAGCTTTCAAGCACCTGGTCTTTACGAAAAATGCGGTTTTCAGCGGGCGGCTGAGCTTGCAGACTGGCCTCCCGGCCACACTAAAATCATTCTAAGGCGCAGATTCCAAATTTCTGAGGGCTGATAATTCGCCGCGCGCCATTGCGGTGGAGATTTTCTTGATTTACGGAATGGTGATTATCAAACCTTGGGGGCGGGATTATTTCGCTCTAGAGAAGGTCCGGGGTTTCATCGACCGGCTGTGCGGGCACGACCTGCACGCCAAACGCCCGGACGCCTTGGTGGCGATGGACTGGACCGACTTCGACCATGACGGCCAGTCTCACTCCCACAGGCTGCTAGAGCCCCTCTATCGCACCCCGGCCTGCTGCAGCCTTTGCTCGACGGCGGCGCGCCAGGGTGCGTCCGGGGTGGCGGCCAGGGCGCGGCGGAATAGGGCGGCGGTGCTTTCGCTGACGCGGCCCTCGGCGCGCACGGCGGCTTCCCCGGCGCGGGCCGCCAATCCGGCGTCGAACCGCCCCTCCAGCGCGGTGCGCCAAGCCGCCGCGGCAGCGGCATCGTTGCCGCGGGCTTCCTCGACCGTGCCCAGCAGCACGTAGCCTTGGCGGGCACGGTCGCTGGCCGGGTCCGTGCCGGCCAGCTGCTCGCGCAGCCGGGCCACCAGGATCGCCTCTTCGGCCAGCCGCGCCTGCTGGCTCGTGGCCGCGACCGACGGCATGCCGGGCTGGCCGCCGAGGCCGTAGAGGGCCAACGCCGCCACCGGCACCAGGATCATTACTGCGAATAGCGGGGCACGTGACCCAGGGGCCGCTTCCGCGCCGGGCTCGGCCGCGGCTGCCAGCATGCGGCGCTGCACCTCGAGCATCGCCGTTCCGTGTTCGGCGGGCAGGATGCGGCCCTCGGCAAGGTCCCGGTCGAGTTCCGCGAGCTGGGCGCGGTGCAGCGCCACGGCCGGGTCGCGGGGGCCGCGTGCCTTGGTCCGGCTGTCGAGCGCGATGGCCAACGGCGCCAGGGCCGCGATCGCCAGCAGGGCCACCAGCAGCCAAATCATGCCTTCGGCTGCGGCCCCGTCAGCTCGGCGATCCGCTCCCGCTCGGCCGTCGTGAGCGGTGCCGGGGGCACGGGCACCCGGCGGCGGGCGACCAGCACGAAGCCGAGCCCGGCCAGCACGGCCAGCACCGGCGAGGCCCACAACGCCGCGGTCACGGCGTTCACCGGCGGGCGCAGGCGCACGAAGTCGCCATAGCGCGCCACCACCCAATCGGTCGCCTGCTGATCGGCGTCGCCGGCGGCAATGCGCGCGCGGACGATGCGGCGCAGGTCGCGGGCGAGGTCGGCATTGCTGTCCTCGATGCTTTCGTTCTGGCAGACGAGGCAGCGAAGCTGGCGGCCGACGGCCTCGGCGCGGGCCTCCTGGGCCGGGTCGGGGAGCATCTCGGCCGGGTCGCTGATGGCCAACGCCGGGGCTGCGAGCAGCAGCAGGAGGGCGAGCACCCTCACGCCAGGGCGCGAAGCAAGGGGCGGAGCTGCTCGGCGACGATGGCTGGCGTGAGCGGCCCGGCCAGGCGCCAGCGGACCACGCCCTTGCCGTCCAGCAGGTAGCTTTCGGGCACGCCATAGACGCCCCAGTCGATGGCGACGCCGCCGGGCTCGTCGCGGGCGACGCGGGCGAAGGGGTTGCCGTGGCGGGCGAGGAAGCCGGCGGCGGCCTCCGGCTTGTCCTTGTAGGCGATGCCCCAGATCGGCAGGCCCTCGCGGGAGAGCGCCATCAACTCGGGATGCTCGATGATGCAGGGGACGCACCAGCTGGCGAAGAAGTTGACCAGGATGGGCCGGCCGGCGGCAAGGTCGGCGCCGCCGAAGCCCAGCGCGGGGGGCAGCGGCGGCAAGGCGGCGAAGTCGGGCGCGCGGCGGCCGATCAGCTGGCTCGGCACCTCGTGCGGGTCGAACCGCCCGGCGCGCATGCGGGACAGCACGGACCAGAACCCGGCGCCCGCCACCGCGGCCACGCCGAGCGGCGCCAGCAGCATGACCCGGCGGCGGTTCACGCCACCGCCGAACCCGGCGCGCGCTTGGCCGCCCGGGCCGGCGCACCGACGCGGGCGCGGCGGTCGAGCAAGGAAAGGCCGCCGCCGGCCGCCATGACCAGGGCGCCCAGCCAAATCCAGGGCGCGAGCGGGTTGTAATGCAGCCGCAGCACCGCGCCGCCGTCCCGCTCCTCGCCCAGCACGGCGTAGAGGTCGGCGAGGCCGTTGGTGCTGATCGCCGCTTCCGTGGTGGTCATGCGCTGCACCGGGAAGGCGCGGCGGGAGGGTTGCATCGTCGCCACCGGGGCGCCGTCGCGGGTGACGCGCAGGGTGGCGACCCGTTCGGCGTAGTTCGGGCCGGCCTCGTCGCGCACGCCCTCGAGGGTCCAGGTGTAGCCGGCCGACGCCGCGCTCTCGCCGGGATGCAGCAGGACAATGCGCTGGCTGGCGAGCGACATGCCGGCGACCCCGGCTGCCAGCACGCCCATGCCGGCGTGGCCCAGCGTGGTGCCGAAGGTGGAGAGGCGCAGCCCCGCCAGCCGGGCCAGACTATCCCGGAGCGGCAGGCGGAACAGGCGGATGCGCTCAACGATCTCGGCAAACGCCCCGAGGATGATCCAGGACGCGGCGGCGAAGGCCAGGGCCGGCAGCGCCTTGGCCGGGCCGAGCGCGGCGGAGAGGCCGACCACGAGGGCCGCCAGCGCCGCCCACCAGAGGCGCATCAGGGCGGGGCGGAGCTGCGCCCGCTTCCACGCGAGCGCCGGCGCGATCGTCATCGCCGCGAACACGGGCGCGCAGAGCGGCAGCACGGTCATGTTGAAGAAGGGCGCGCCGACCGAGATCTTGGCGCCGAACGCCAGGTCGGCCACCAACGGGTAAAGCGTGCCGGTGATCACCACCGCGGCGATGCTGCACAGCAGGACGTTGTTCAGCACCAGGGCGCCTTCGCGCGACAGCGGCGCGAACAGGCCGCCCGGCGCCAGCACCGGCGCCCGCAGCGCGAACAACAGCAGGCTGCCGCCGATCACGATGCCCAGCAGGCCCAGGATGAACACGCCGCGCGTGGGGTCGTTGGCGAAGGCGTGCACCGAGTTCAGGATGCCGGAGCGGACCAGGAAGGTGCCGGACAACGACAGCGAGAAGGTGCCGATGGCGAGCAGCACGGTCCAGACCTTCAGCGCCTCGCGCTTCTCGACCACGATTGCCGAATGCAGCAGGGCGGTGCCGGTGAGCCAGGGCAGCAGGCTGGCGTTCTCGACGGGGTCCCAGAACCAGAAGCCGCCCCAGCCGAGTTCGTAATAGGCCCACCAGCTGCCGAGGGCGATGCCGACGGTGAGCAGGGACCAGCTGGCGAGCGTCCAGGGCCGCACCCAGCGGCCCCAGGCGGCGTCGATCCGGCCCTCGAGCAGGGCGGCGACGGCGAAGGCGAAGGGCACGGCGAAGCCGACATAGCCCGCGTAGAGGATGGGGGGATGGAAGGCGAGGCCGGCATCCTGCAGCAGCGGGTTCATGTCGCGGCCATCGAGCGGCGGCGGCCAGATGCGGTTGAACGGGTTGCTGGCCAGCAGGCAGAACAGCAGGAACCCGGCCGAACTGCCGCCGAGCACGCCGATGACGCGCGCGCGCAAGGCCGAGGGCAGCCCGCGTCCGAACGCCGCCACCGCCCCGCCGCACAGGGCGAGGATCAGGCCCCAGAGCAGGATGGAGCCCTCGTGGTTGCCCCAGGTGCCGCTGACCTTATAGATGAGCGGTTTCAGCGTATGGCTGTTCTCGGCCACGTTCAGCACGGTGAAGTCGTCGGCGACGCTCGACCAAACCAGCGCCCCGGCGGCGGCGGCGAGCGCCATCAGCTGCCCGACCGCGAGCGCCGGGGCGGCCGCCATCAGCCGGGCGTCGTTGCGATGGGCGCCCCAGATCGGCAGCACCGCTTGCGCGAACGCGAGCGCGCAGGCCAGGGCAAGAGCAAAGTGGCCGAGCTCCGGGATCACGACCGTATCCCTGCGGTCACGACGGTATACCTGCGGTCACGTCTTGCCGGCTTTGTCGGGCGCCAAGGTGTTCCAGGTGGCGGCCGGCGGCGGCGGGCCCTGCTCGGGCCGCCACTGGCCCGTTCGCTTGAGCGCGTCGGCCACGTCCTTGGGCATGTAGGTCTCGTCGTGCTTGGCGAGCACCTCGGCGGCGCGGAAGCTACCATCCGGCTGCAGGGCGCCCAGCATGACCGCGCCCTGCCCTTCGCGGAACAGGTCGGGCAGAATGCCGGCATAGCTCACGTCCACCGCGGCGCGGCCGTCGGTGATGCGGAACCGGGCGGTGGGCACGCCCCGCTCCTGGCCGCGCTGGATGCTGCCCGTCTCGACCAGGCCGCCCAGGCGCAGGGTACGGCCGGCGCCCGCGGCATGGGCGGCGAGATCGGAGGGGGCGACGAAGAACACGAGGCTGTCGCTGAAGGCGGCGAGGCCGAGGGCGGTGGCCGAGCCCAGGCCGAGGCCGCAGGCCAGCACGATCCAGAGTCGCCGGCGCTTGCGGGTCATGCGGCCGTCCGCGGGTCGAGCGCGGCCAGGCGGCGGCGGGCCCGGCAGAGCCGACGCCAGGCCGCAATCGCGAGGGCAGCCGGCACCAGGACGCCGAGCCCGTACGCGGCGGCGACGAAGGGCAGGTGCGTCATGCCCGCTCCGCCTGCGCCATCAGCAGGGCGCGCACCCGCCGTTCCATCACCGCGGCCCGGGTGCGGGCCACGACGATGGCTGCAAACGCCAGGGTGAGCCCCAGCGCGCAAGCCAGCAGTGGCCACAACATGCCCATATGCAGGCCGGGGGCGCTCGTGAGGGTGATGGTGCTGCCCTGGTGCAGCGTGTTCCACCAGTCGACGCTGAACTTGATCACGGGCAGGTTCACCGCGCCCATCAGCGCCAGGATGGCGCCGGCGCGGGCGCCACGGACCGGGTCGTCGAAGGCGCGGACCAGGGCGATGTGCCCGACATAGAGGAAGAACAGCACCAGCACGCTGGTCAGCCGGGCGTCCCACACCCACCAGGCGCCCCACATCGGCTTGCCCCACAAGCTGCCGGTGGCCAGGCAGAGCGCGGTGAAGCCGGCGCCCACGGGACCGATCTCGGCGGCGGCGAGGTCGGCCAGCGGATGCCGCCAGACCAGGGAGGCGAGCGAGCACAGCGCCAGCCCAAGATACCCGGCCGAGGCGAGCCAGGCCGCGGGCACGTGCACATACATAATGCGCACGCTGTCGCCCTGCTGCCAGTCGGCCGGGGACAGCAGCAGGCCCCAGAGCAAGCCCACCAGCGTCATGGCGAGCGCGGGCCAGCTCAGCCAGGGCTGGACTTGCGCGGCCACGCGCAGGAACCGCCCGGGATTGGCGAAGCGGTGCAGGGAGCGCGACGGGCGCGCGGGCAGGGCGGTGGCGTCCACAGGGGGAGAGATAGCACGGCTGCCCCCGCTTTGAAGCCATCGCGCGCTGCCTTACTGTGCGGCGCACCCAAGCGGAACCCTTGCATGCAGTATTGGCTGGTGAAGACCGAACCCGACGCCTTCGGCTGGGACCAGCAGGTGGCGCGCGGCGTCGAGCCCTGGACCGGGGTGCGGAGCCACCAGGCCCGCAACAACCTGGCCGCGATGCGGCTGGGCGACCACGCCTTCTTCTACCATTCCAACATCGGCAAGGAGATCGTCGGCGTCGTCGAGGTCGTGCGCGAGGCCTACCCGGATCCCTCGGCCGAGGCGGGCAACTGGGTCTGCGTGGACATGAAGGCGGTGGGCCCCCTGCCCCGCCCCGTCACCCTGGCCGAGGCCAAGGCCGACCCGGCGCTGGCCGCGATGGCGTTGGTCCGCTCCTCGCGGCTCTCGGTGGGGCCGGTTTCGGCCGCGGAGTGGGCGCACATCTTGATGTTGGGCCGATGGCCGGGCTGACCCGGGCGCTCTGCCGGCTGGACGAGATCGCCGACGGCGCCGCGCGGGGGTTCGGCCCGGCGCCGGGCCGGTTCACGGCCGGGGTGGTGCTGGTGCCCGCGGAGGCCGGGCTGTAGGATCGGGCTAACGAAAAGCCCTGGGGGAATGTCTTTGTCCGACCAAGTCTATCCCGTGCTGCCGGCGATCGCGGCGCACACTCACCTGACCGCGGCGCAGCACCAGGCCTGGACCGCGCGCGCCAAGGCCGACCCCGACGCCTTCTGGGCCGAGCAGGCCCAGCGCGTCAGTTGGATGCGGGCGCCGACGCGGATCCGCGATGCGAGCTTCACCGGCGACGTGCGCATCCGCTGGTACGAGGACGGCTTGCTGAATGCCTCGGCCACCTGCCTGGACCGGCATCTGGCCGAGCGGCCGGACCAAGTGGCGATCATCTGGGAGGGCGACGATCCCGACCAGCAAACGTCCGTCACCTACCGTGCCTTGCACGAGCAGGTCTGCCGGCTGGCCAACGCCATGCGCGGCCTGGGCGTCAAGCGCGGCGACCGGGTGACGCTCTATCTGCCGATGGTGATCGAGGCCGCGGTGGCCATGCTGGCCTGCGCCCGGCTGGGGGCGATCCATGCCATCGTCTTCGGCGGGTTCTCGCCGGACAGCCTGGCCAACCGCATCCAGGACTGCGCCAGCACGCTGCTGATCACCGCCGACGAAGGCCGCCGCGGCGGGCGAAGGGTGGCGCTGAAGACGAACGCGGACGTGGCGCTGGCGCAGTGCCCGACCATCCAGCACGTGATCGTGGTGCCGGTGACGGGCGCCGGCGTGCCGATGCAGGCGGGGCGGGACCTGGACTATGCGGCGCTGCTGGCCGCAGCCAGCCCGGACTGCGCGCCCGAGGCGATGGGCGCGGAGGACCCGCTGTTCATCCTCTACACGTCCGGCAGCACCGGCAAGCCGAAGGGCGTGGTGCATACCACCGGCGGCTACATGGTCTGGGCGGCGATGACGCACCAGCTCGTGTTCGACTACCAGCCCGGCGAGGTCTACTGGTGCACCGCCGACGTCGGCTGGGTGACGGGGCACACCTACATCGTCTATGGCCCGCTGGCCAACGGCGCGACCACGCTGATGTTCGAGGGCATCCCCAACTACCCCGACAGCTCGCGGTTCTGGCAGGTGGTGGACAAGCACCGGGTCAATATCTTCTACACCGCGCCGACCGCGATCCGCGCCTTGATGCGCGAGGGCGAGGGGCCGGTGCAGGCCACCTCCCGCGCCAGCTTGCGCATCCTGGGCAGCGTGGGCGAGCCGATCAACCCCGAGGCCTGGAACTGGTACTACCGGGTCGTGGGCGACGGGCGCTGCCCGATCGTGGACACGTGGTGGCAGACCGAGACGGGGGGCATCCTGATCGCGCCGCTGCCGGGCGCGGTGCCGCTCAAGCCGGGCTCGGCGACCCTGCCGCTGCCAGGCATCGAGCCGGTGCTGGTCGATGGCGAGGGCAAGCGGCTCGAGGGCGCCGTCGAGGGCAACCTCTGCATCGCCGAGAGCTGGCCCGGCATGATGCGGACCCTCTACAACGACCACGCGCGCTTCATCCAGACCTACTTCTCCACCTTCCCCGGCCTGTATTTCACCGGCGATGGCGCGCGGCGGGATGCGGACGGGTTCTGGTGGATCACTGGGCGGGTGGACGACGTGATCAACGTCAGCGGCCACCGGATGGGCACGGCGGAGGTGGAGAGCGCGCTGGTCGCGCACCCGAAGGTGGCGGAAGCGGCGGTGGTCGGCTACCCGCACGAGATCAAGGGCCAGGGCATCTATGCCTACGTGACCTTGATCAACGGCGAGGAGCCGAGCGAGGCGCTGCGCCGCGAACTGGTGGCCTGGGTGCGCCGGGAGATCGGCCCGATCGCCTCGCCCGACGTGATCCAGTGGGCGCCGAGCCTGCCGAAGACCCGCTCGGGAAAGATCATGCGCCGCATCCTGCGCAAGATCGCCGCCAACGAGACGGATGCGCTGGGCGACACCAGCACCCTGGCCGATCCGGGCGTGGTCGCGGACCTCGTTGGGAACCGGGTAGGGTGAACTTGGGTTAGGACCGGCTAGGAGGACCTATCATGACCGCACCGAAGCTGCTGATCGCTGCCTGTCTGGCCACCGCACTCTCGGGTGCGGCTGGGGCGCAGGGCTACAAGACGCCGGACCAGGGGTATGCTCCCGGCTACAATCAGGGCCAGGGCTACAATCAAGGCCAGGGCTATAACCAGGGACAGGGCTATAACCAGGGCCAGGGCTACAACCAGGGCCGCGGCACCAACCAGCAAGCCGCGCCGTCTCAGGGCTTCGACGTCCCCGGCGACCAGATGCCGCCCTCGCACGACCAGCGCCACTATGGCCGGTACGACGACCGGTATTCGCAGACCTATCAGCAGCAGCGGGCCGAGCCGGAGAAGCCCGGCGGCGGCTGCCTACGGTATGGCGCCGTCGGCGCGGCCGGCGGGGCTTTGGCCGGGCATGGCGTGCTTGGTGCGGTGGCGGGCTGCGTCGCCGGCCGTGTGGTCCGCAGCCGCGACCGCGCCCGGATCGAGCAGGAGAACGCGCCGCGCTAGGGTGACGTCACGCGCCGCGGCCGGCATGCCGGCCGCGGCGCTGTCGAGGCAACCAGTTACAAGGTGCCGCCCTTGCGGCCTGCCATGGCGCCGAGCCGAAGGCGCAGCGCGTTCAGCTTGATGAAGCCCTGCGCGTCGAATTGGTCGTAGGCGCCCTGGTCGTCCTCGAAGGTCACGACCTTCATCGAATACAGGCTGTTCGGGCTTTCCCGCCCGATGCAGCTGACATTGCCCTTGTAGAGCTTCAGCCGCACCCGGCCCTGCACGCTGCGCTGGCTCTCGTCGATGGCGGCCTGCAGCATACGGCGCTCCGGGCTGAACCAAAATCCGTTGTAGATCAGCTCCGCATAGCGCGGCATCAAGCTGTCCTTGAGGTGGGCGGCCTCCCGGTCGAGGGTGATCGACTCAATGGCCCGGTGCGCGGCGAGCAGGATGGTACCGCCCGGCGTCTCGTAGACGCCGCGGGACTTCATGCCGACGAAGCGATTCTCCACCAAGTCGAGCCGGCCGATGCCGTTGGCCCGGCCGAGTTCGTTCAGCCGGGTGAGCAGGGTGGCCGGGGACATCGCCTGGCCGTCGATGGCGGTCGGGTCCCCCTGCTCGAAGTCGACGGAGATGACGGTGGCGCGGTCCGGCGCGTCCTCCGGACGGATGGTGCGCTGATAGACCACCTCGGGCGCCTCCTCGGCCGGGTCCTCGAGCACTTTGCCCTCCGAGGAGGAGTGCAGCAGGTTCGCGTCCACGCTGAACGGCGCGTCGCCCCGCTTGTCGCGGGCGATGGGGATCTGGTTCTGCTCGGCGAACTCCAGCAGGCGGGTGCGGCTGGTGAGGTCCCATTCGCGCCAGGGGGCGATGACCTTCACCTCGGGCTTGAGCGCGTAGTAGGCGATCTCGAACCGCACCTGGTCGTTGCCCTTGCCGGTGGCGCCATGGGCCACGGCGTCGGCGCCGACCTGTTCGGCGATCTCGATCTGGCGCTGGGCGATCAGCGGGCGGGCGATGCTGGTGCCGAGCAGATACTGGCCCTCGTAGAGCGCGTTGGCGCGGAACATCGGAAAGACGAAGTCGCGGGTGAAGGTCTCGCGCAGGTCGTCGACGAAGATTTCCTTGACGCCGAACAGCTCGGCCTTGCGGCGCGCGGGCTCGAGTTCCTCGCCCTGGCCGAGGTCGGCGGTGAAGGTGACGACCTCGGCCCGGTAGGTCGTTTGCAGCCACCGCAGGATCACGCTGGTGTCGAGGCCGCCGGAATAGGCGAGCACGATCTTCTTCACATCCTTGACGCGCATGCTGCCTTCTCTGCCGTTGCGGTGGGGCGAAGCTATCCTACGCGCGGCCTGCCGCGGCAAGCGCGCGGGGGGCGCAGCCTGCCGCGGCAAGCGCGCGGGGCCGGGCGCGAAATTGACCCCCCGGCAGGCCGGGCCTAGCCTTGGCCGGGCACAGTGGAGGAGCGGCACAATGCCGAACGCAGTCAAACAGGCCTGGTCCCAAGGCAAAGCGACCGTCAACGGGTGGCTCGCCATCCCCAGCGGCTTCTCGGCCGAGGTCATGGCCCAGGCGGGCTGGGACAGCGTGACCGTGGACTTGCAGCACGGCGTGCAGGACTATCATTCCATGGTGCAGTGCTTCCAGTCGATGCAGGTGCATCCCGTGGTGCCCATGGTGCGCGTGCCCTGGAACGAGCCGGGCATCATCGGCAAGGTGCTCGACGCCGGCGCCTATGGCGTGATCTGCCCGATGATCAACACCAAGGCGGAGGCGGAGGCCTTCATCAGCTATGCCAAGTACCCGCCCGCGGGCAAGCGCAGCAACGGCCCGATCCGCGCCGCCATCTACGGCACCGCCGGCACCTACCAGAAAGTCGCCAACGACGAGATTCTCTGCATGCCGATGATCGAGACGCAGCAGGCGATCGACAACCTCGGCGCCATCCTCGACGTGCCCGGCATCGACGCCGTCTATATCGGCCCCAGCGACCTCGGCTTCTCCATGGGCCTGCCGCCCGTGCTGGACCGCGAGGAGCCGCAGATCTTCAAGATTTACGAAACCGTCATCGCCGAGACCGGCAAGCGCGGCCAGAAGGCCGGCGTCCACTGCATGAAGCCGGAATACGCCAAGCGCATGATCGACATGGGCTTCAGCATGGTCACCCTCGGCAACGACAGCGGCATCCTGCTCACCGCCGCCCGCGCCGCGGTGACGGCGACCCGCGCGGCCTAGGCCCATGACCCCCATCATCCGCCTGCATCCCGATGACGGGGTCGTCATCGCCCGCTCCACGCTCCTGCCCGGCGCCGAAGTGGCGCCGGGCGTCCCGGCACGCGAGCGCATTCCGGCCGGGCACAAGGTGGCCACAAAGCCGCTCGCCCCGGGGGACGCGGTGCGCCGCTACGGCCAGATCATCGGCTTCGCCACCCAGCCGATCGCCGCCGGCGCCCACGTGCACGTGCAGAATTGCGGCATGGGCGACTTCGCCAAGGACTACGCCTACGCCCAGGATGCCCGCCCCACGCCGATGGCCAATGAAGCCCTCACCTTCCAGGGCATCCGCCGCCCCGACGGCCGGGTCGCCACCCGCAACTACATCGGCATCCTGACCTCGGTGAACTGCAGCGCCCACACCGCGCAGCTGATCGCCGACGTGTTCAAGCGCAATCCCTTCACCGGGCACGACCCCCTGGCCGACTACCCGAACGTGGACGGCGTGGTGGCGCTGACCCACAAGACCGGCTGCGGCATGACCGATGGCGAGCCACTCCGCCTGCTGCGCCGGACTTTGGCTGGCTATGCGCGGCACGTGAACTTCAGCCATATCGTGGTGATCGGCCTGGGCTGCGAGGTCAACCAGATCGGCGGCCTGCTGGAAGAGCAGCGCCTGGCCGACCGGGTCCGCAACATGGACATCCAGACCATGGGCGGCATCCGCAAGACCGTGGAAGCCGGCATCGCCTTCGTGCGGGAGGTGCTGGACGAGGCCAACCAGGTCCATCGGGAGCCGGCGCCGCTCTCGGACCTCACCATCGCGCTGCAATGCGGCGGCAGCGACGGCTATTCCGGCGTGTCCGCGAACCCCGCCCTAGGCGCGGCCAGCGACCTCGTCGTCCGCCATGGCGGCGCCGTCATCCTCTCCGAGACGCCCGAGACCTACGGCGCCGAACACCTGCTGACCCGGCGCGCCGTCAGCCAGGAGGTGGGCGAGAAGCTGGTCGGCCTGATGCGCTGGTGGGAGGCCTATACGGAGCGCGAGGGCGCCGAGATGAACGCCAACCCCAGCCCCGGCAACAAGGCCGGCGGGCTGACCACTATCCTGGAGAAGTCGCTCGGCGCCATGGCCAAGGCCGGCAGCACCAACCTGGTGGACGTGGTGGGCTACGCCGAGCCGGTGACGGCCCGCGGCTTCGTGTTCATGGACACGCCGGGCTACGACCCGGTGGCCGCCACGGGCCAGGTCGCCGGCGGCGCCAACCTGGTGTGCTTCACCACCGGGCGCGGCAGCGTGTTCGGCTGCAAGCCGTCCCCGTCGATCAAGCTGGCGACCAACACGCCGATGTTCCAGCGCATGGAAGACGACATGGACATCAACTGCGGCACCATCCTGGACGGCACCGAAGGCGTGCAGGAATGCGGGCAGCGAATTTTCGAGATGATGGTGCGGGTGGCGAGCGGGGAGCGGACCAAGAGCGAGGGGTTCGACGTGGGCGGGGCGGAGTTCGCGCCCTGGGTGATCGGGGCGACGATGTAGGGCGCGGGCGCTAGGCGTCCTCCAACCGACGGACATGACTTGCGGGCGCGCGCGGCACCAAGCATGCCGGCAACGGCTTGCTCCAGTCGTACGGCAACGGCTTCGGCACCACCGGCCGCGGGCCGTCGCCGTTCCAGCCGCCCTCGTCCCGCCGCCGCAGCACCATCAGCTCCCGCACCGCGAGCGCCAGCGGCACGCCGAAGGTCAGCGCGCCGCTGAGCACTATGAATGTTCCACCATCCATCGCACGACCTCCCGAATGACAAGTCCCGAATGACAAGTATAGCCTAACCCCGCCCCGGCCCCCGCCGCACGTGGAAAATCACGGGACCACCGACACCATCTCGGCCAGGGTCCGGTCGCTGCTCAACGGCTTGACCGCCAACCCGTTCCGCGCCGCCCAGATGTTTTGGTAGTGGAACAGCGGCATGATGCCCACCTCGTCCGCCACCACCCGCGCCGCCTCCTGCAGAATCGCCGCGCGCTGCCCCTCGTCGAAGGCGACGGTCGCCGCGTCCAAGCGCCTCGTCCACCGCCTTGCTGCTGTAATGCCCCCAGTTGGAGACGCCGCGGCCGGCGGCCGGGTCCTGCGTGGCGAGGATGTTGAGCAGGCCGTAGCTTGCCTCCCCGGTGCCGTTGCCCCAGGCGATCATCGTCATCGCGAACTCGCCGCGGTTCACGCGGGACGTGTAGAGCGTCCAGGTCAGGGCTTCGAGCGTCGTCCGCACTCCGATGCGCGACCACATCTGCGCCACCGCCTGCGCCGTTTCGCTGCCGCCGAGGTAGCGGTCCACCGGCACATGGATCACCAGCGAGAACCCGGCCGGGTAGCCCGCCTCGGCCAGCAGCTTGCGGGCCCCCTCGGGGTCGAACTCGGGCATCGGCACGGCCGGGTTGTAGCCGAAGGTGCCCTCCGGCATCCATTGGCTGGCGGCGTTGGCGGTGCCCTGCATCAGGCGCTCGGCCAGAGCGGGCCGGTTGATGGCCAGGTTCAACGCCTGCCGCACCCGCACGTCCAGCAGGGGGTTTTGCGCCAGCGGCTTGCCGTCGGCCGCGGCGATGTAACGGTTCGCGCCCGGCGTGAAGCCCGGCTGCAGCACCAGCACGCGCAGGCCGGGGTAGCCGAACACGCGGATGCCCGGGGCGGCGCGGAGCTTGGCCACGTCGGCCACCGACACCTTGTCGATCACGTCCACGTCGCCGGCCAGCAGGGCCGCTGTGCGGGCGGCGGGGTTGGCGACGTAGCGGTAGTCCACTTGCGGCCAGATGCTCGTCCGGCCCCAGTAGTCGTCGTTGCGGCGCATGGCGATGCGGTCACCCGGCACGTAGCTGACGAAGCGGAACGGCCCGGTGCCGACGACCGCGCGGCCGGCATTGTAGTCCTCGGTGGTCGCGCGCTCGCCCACATGGCGGCTGACGATGTGGACCGAGGCGAGGTTCAGCGGCAGGTTCGGGTTCGGCTCCTTCGTGCGGATGCGGAGGGCGTAGGGTCCGGTCGCCTCGACGGAGGCGATGGTGCGGAGGTAGTTGGCGAAGCTCGCGACGCTGCCGGGCACGTTGGGGGCGCGGGCGTAGGAGAACACCACGTCGTCGGCGGTAAAGTCCTGGCCGTCGTGCCAGCGGACACCCTGGCGCAAGGTGAACTCCCAGGTCAGCGGATCGACTGCGCGCCAGCTTACGGCCAGGCCGGGCTGCAGGGCGTTGTCGTTGTTGTTCACCAGCAGGTCGAAGAAGAACATATCGACGGAGCGGTCGCCGGCGTTGTTGTTGAGTTGCGGGTCGAGCGAGGAAACCGGGTCGGCGAAGGCAATGCGCAGCGGGCGCTCCTGCGCCTGCGCCGGGCGCCAAAGCAGCAGGGCGAGCAGCAACAGGCGGATCAGCGGGGGCGTGCGCATGGCGCCAGTGTAGCGCAGCATCACGATCCCGCCACAGTGCGCGCGCAACCTGGAACAATGAACGTGCGCATCACCGCCATCGTGACCGCCCTGGCCCTCGCCGCCGCTCCGCCGGCCGCGGCACAGCCGGCCGCGGCACAGCCGAACGCCGTACAGTTGGGGCGGCGGGACCCGCCGGCGCGGGTCGGGCGGCTGGGCGCGCTGTCGGGTACGGTGTCGTACCACGTGGCCGGCGCCGACCGGTGGGAGCCGGCGGCGCCCAACCTGCCGCTGACCAGCGGCACCGCCGTCTGGACGGAACCCGCCAGCCGCGCCGACCTCGGCATCGGCGCGAACCGCATCGCGCTCGACGCCTCCACCGAGCTGGACGTGGCGCAGCTCGACACGCGGATCCTGACCGCGGCACAGCCCCAGGGCGCCAGCTACCTGCGCCTGCGCGACGTGCCTCCAGGCGATACCACCTTCATGCAGACGCCGCGCGGCACGGTGGCCATCGCCGCGGCGGGCCGCTACGAGATCGTGTCGGGCGACACGCTGCGCCCGACGACGGTCACGGTGCTCGAGGGCGCAGCCCAGGTGACCGGGGCGGCCGCGCCGTTGCAGGTCGGCCCGAACCAGACGGCCACCATCACCGGAGACGGCGTCTCCACGCCGTTCCAGGCCACGCTGGGCCCGGCGGTGCAGAGCCCGTTCCTCGAGGCCATGCTGGCGGCCGAACGCCCGCCCGCCCGCGCCGGACGGCCTGCGCCCGCCTATGTCGCCCGCATGACCGGCGGGGACGCGCTGGACGACTACGGCGACTGGACCCCCAGCCCGCAGTATGGAGCGATCTGGTATCCGCGCGCCGACCCCGGTTTTGTGCCGTTCCGCAACGGGCATTGGGCCTATGTGCAGCCCTGGGGCTGGACCTGGGTGGACGACGCGCCTTGGGGCTTCGCGCCGTCGCATTACGGCCGCTGGGTCGAGGTGGACCGCCGCTGGGGCTGGATCCCGGGGGCGCCCTATGCGGTAGCGGCGGTGCCGGTCTACGCGCCGGCGGTGGTCAGCTTCCTGGCCGTCGCCGCGGGCGCGCTGTCGGTGGGCTGGGTGCCGCTCGGGCCGCGGGAGCCGTACTATCCGCCCTACCGGGTCAGCAACGCCTATGTCCGCCAGGTCAACCAGTCCTATGTGACGAACGTCAACACGGTGGTGAACACCTATGTCGGCGGCGGCGGCCGCAGCCTGCCCTTGCTGAACCGGGCGGCCGCGACCGCGGTGCCCGCGGAGGCCATGACGGCCAGCCGCAACGTCGCCGCGCTGGCGCGCCCGGTGCCGCCGGACGCGGTGCCGCGGGTGACGCCCGCCAGCTTCCGGCCGCCGGTCGCGCCGACGCTGGCCACCACCGGCATCACGCCGGCGCTGGCGCAACAGCTCAACCTTGCGCCGCAGCCGACCCCGGCGCGGGCCGTCGCGCCCGGGCCCGCCTTGGGGCCGAACGCGGTGCCGCGGCCGGCGGCCGCGGCGCCCGCGGCAGCAATGCCGCCGCCGGCCGCGGCGATGCCTCGCCCCGCCGCGCCGCCGGGACCGGTAACAGCCCCGGCGACCGCACCGCCAGCGCCCTTTGCCGCCCGCCCGCCCGCCGGGCTGCCTTTGCTTCGCACGGGACCCCCCGGCGGCGCGGCAGCCCCGCCCACGGCCGTGCCAGCCGCAAGCGCACCAGTCCCCGCCAGGCCTGCCCCGGCCCCGGCGCTGCCCAGCCGCACCCCGCAGCCTCCGCCCGCGGCCCGGCCGGGCCCAGCCGCCTTGACTGCCGAGCCCCGGCCGACCGCACCCGCGGCCCCGGCGCCCCCCGTAACTCCAGCGCGCCCCGTAGCCCCGGCGCCCCCCGTAGCCCCAGCGCCGCGGGCCTTCGCGCCCGCTGCCCCGCCGCCGCCGCGACCCGCGCCGCCCCGCTTCACGGCGCCCCCGCCCTACCAGCCCCAGGCCTATCAGCCCCAGGCCTATCAGCCCCAGGCCGCGCCGCCGCGGCCAGCCC
>JAABUK010002041.1_pt1 | contig 37046 bp, 42 predicted proteins | sample 5559141 | NCBI WGS metagenome assembly JAABUK01 (sample SAMN10711869, study PRJNA513367) | rock metagenome | isolation source: Antarctica rocks | place: Antarctica: Victoria Land, Pudding Butte nord | collected 2016-01-03
GTCCATGAAATTCCCTGCGGCTCCATTACAGTGTCTTGACAGCCGCGGCTGTTGCGTTTATTCTACCAAACCGGCCACCATACTCCCTTCTAAGAACAAAATTTTAGCTTTTCGGAGGAAGATGAGTATTGAACCAGATGTTGGATTGCATATGTCTTGATCTTCTACCAACAAGCCTCAACGTTCACTGCTGTAGCTCAGTATATTTAAGGCTCGCCTTTCATACCATTCCAACCTCGCTGGCCTTGCCGGCTATACTCTAGAAACTCCTCGTTCCGTCCACATGACATATCTATCTTGGACAGCGCAATCTCAGAAGTCAATGCCAGAGTCGACTTTCTCAATCTTCCGGATGACCTCCCTCTGCGACTCCACAATTGGTGAACTTCCATTGATGTTGAGCAAGGTTTCAATGATGTTGGGAAAGGTTTCGTTGACAATGGGTGAAGTTTCAATGGCGTTTGACGAAGTTCTGTTGACATTGGGTGACTTTCCGTTGAGAATGGGTGAAGTTCTGTTAAGCCTAGACGCTTTCCTCTTGATCTGCATGGCCGTCAAATCGGCCACCGCGTGGTCAAAATCTGGAACTTCAACAGCTTCAGCGATCCTTTTCCATTCTTGAACCTCATCCTTGAGCGTCCAAAACCACTTGGCGAATTCTGCATTTGCTCCATTTTGAGCCTTCTCAGGGTCCAGCATGATTCCTTGTCGAAGACACTCGTGCTCCAGTCGAGTGAATTTGTGCTTCCAGTCGGGAAGTGCCTCCGTGACAAGATATTGAACTTCACTCATCACCTGGTTTTGGTACCAGAAGTAAGCGGGCTCTGAGTCTGCGGATTCGGTTTTTAGCACTTCGCACCAGTGGACACGGGGGACGAAGTTGATGTAGGATCGATGACTTACATTGAACATCTTCACCATCAGGATTCCTGTTCTCATCTCGCACGACACTCAATCGTTCTAGGCGTTGACTGAGAAGATTGTCGAGACGGTTGAATGATGCAAACACGATGGAGGTTGCCTCTTGCACAGCTGGCAACAGCTCTCTCACCTCTTTCGGAAGAGGGCCGGAAACTGGTAGAGGGAGATCGGTGAGATTAGAAACATCCGCGGGGTCATGATCGTGAGCTGGCATAAGGAAATGTGGTTTGTCGTAGGGGAGGAATTTCATGTTGACACTGACTTAGACAGTTTCCGAGAACTCAGAAAAAGGAGGTGATGTCTCGGCGTTGAAGTATTCACCAGAAGGGGAACTATCTGAAGGTTAACATTCGTGACAGATAGTCACACTAAGCCTGCGGATATTAGATGCTTGGTCTCACCTGGCGAGTGAAATGTTTCCAAATTTGTGCTCAAGAGATCAACAAGCCAACCGGAAGGACGTTTTGGTCTGCTGCGAGATAAGCAAAGTGGACCTCTAGTTGTGTTTAAGCCTGAACATTTCACCCTCGAAGACTTGTCTAGCTGCACGAACGACGACAAACTATCTCGATGCTTGATCTTGGAATATGTTGTCAGGACCCTAGGGCCGGTGTAGGCCGGTGAAGCGGTAGGCAACAGAGGAGCCAGGCAGCAGAAGTACAAGACTGTGCAGGCTGGCTTTTAACGACGAAAGATTGTGCAGAACTCTATCAGCAAGCTGGGATCTGAAGAATTGTAACTTGAGAGAAGGAAATGCCTCTATCATGCCCAGTTGGATTGCCAGAGCGGCAGACAAGATTGCGATGGAGCTGAAGTTGCACAAGAACATACTTACGAATCGATAGTCGCGGTAGGTAGGTTTCACTCTCATGAACAGAAGGAAGGTGCTGATACGATGTGTTCAGTAAGACTGCTCGGAGAATTCCGGCCCGAGACTGGTGAATCAAAGTCGCCTGGCTCCCTTGTGTGCATTAACTCGATTTCACAAGAAACCGGTTGGCCCTGAAGGGAACAAGCCAAGAAGAAAGGTACCTGATTGTGTTCTTTGCAGGTCGGCTCGTGAATAGAGCAACCAAGCTTCGGATGGTTTACAGGCCGAGCAGATAAGAGAAGTGAAGATTTTCCTGGCGGCCTCAATGCCGTTTGCATCAAGTGAGGTCGTAGATCCATTCGTCTAATCAGGCCCAGAACAAGTGAATGGATTTCCTGAAGCATACTGTCCAGGAAAGCTCATCCAAGTTCCAGCAATGATGTGAGCTGTGAGCCATGTGCTTGCAGATGACTCCCTGCATACACAATCATCCAGAGATCTTTATCCCCTCACACGAGAGAGATGTTCTGGAAAGTAATTAGACAATTTTCATTCAACGAGACAGAACAGTGACGAACCAATAAAGGTGACAGTGTGCTTTCCAGCTTCAGGCTCGCGGGGTTTCCGGAAAAGCCAAGTCCACCATGTCATCGTCACCTTGACCGCGAGGCTCAGACCAGTCAGCCACTTCAAAAGGTCGAGCATCATCCAGCAAGCCCCCGTTCGAGGGTGCTGCTGGCTCAGCTGTTGGAGTCCCTCCTTGCGCAAAAGAATGTTCTGTCAGCGATTGCAAGAGGTCTTGCGCTGTACTCGAAGATTGATCATGTGGGACGGCTGACTCTGGCATGTTAGCAGTATTGATGATACTGCTAACTTGGGGAGCGTCAACAAAGGGATCATCGTCCAAGATGCTTCCCTGACTTGTCAAACGACTGTCGCCCCCACAATACTGGGCATGAACCTCTCTCATTAGGCTTGCGTCATGACTAAGAGCCGCAGCGTTGGGAAACCGCACTGCGGCTGCGTTCTGCTCGAGTCGTTGCAAGGTCGTAACAAGTTGGCCCAGCTCTTCGAAGTAGGGCTTGTGGTCCGGCATGAATGAATGTCCCGTGTTTGTAACTGTGGCACCGATCTGCAGCCACACGCGAAGCTGATCGAGCAGGGCGCGTAGAGCTACCAGTATGCCACAGTTAAGCGAGTTATGGATGAGTCGTAGTCGGTTGCAATAGGATTGGTAAAGGTTGCTGTCAAATGTTCCTGGAGAAGTGCAGCAGAACTTGAAGACTGCCCGATGGCATCCGATCTCCCCACACAGCATTTGCCAGCTGTTAACGCCTGTGACAGCAAGATTTTGCGCCGATTGTATCAGCAGTGGAACGTACGGTGGAAGACCGCTCCACCCGCCCGATCGGGTAGTGTTTTCGAGGAATGTCATCATTTCGCGCTCATGGTGAACATCATAGCGAAGATCGGCAGTGGTATCGGATCTTGAGTTTCTCACCGATAGAGGAGTTGTAGGCAATGGAGATTGGAAGGGGTGAGAGCCTCCAGGCGAGGTCAAGGACTGCGAATAAGGACCTGAGAGCGTTGGCGGCGAATTCTCTGGAGCAGCCATGACGAAGTCTTAGATTTCCAATGGGTGCATCTGGCGGTCAGCAGATTTTCCTTGGATAATGCGAGGATGAGGGGAGCACAAACCGAAACGGAGTGGGTGCAACTGATCATCACTTTCTGTTGGGAGTTTTTGGAAGCTTGATAAAATACGATGAGATGATCAGTTGCCGCGCTGGCAGCTGAAGAACAAGTAATGATTGAGACAAACAGACCCACGCTAATGCCCGGTCAAAGGTTCATAGAGTCTTGCCTGGAGAGAGCTGGAGTACTCTTACAGAAAAATTCTCCAAAAGCATGTAGGACTACTGCCAGGACGGAAGGGCAGAGAGGCACGGTAGAAGAAGAGGTGTTGTATGATTTTCTAGGGGCGAACAACAGGCTCCATGCCTTAAAGCCCAGAAATGCGTCGACCACACAAAGCAAGCTTCTCCAATATTGAGAGCATTGAACAAAAATGCACGAAGGAGAGTGAAGAGTACATTGGAAACGAATACATTCATGGTAGAATTGATCATTGAGTGCTTTTCGTTCGTATACAGATACGATTGTATCGAACTCCAAGTCCTTTACCCAAGTTCGTTTTGAAATGGCACCCTAAGCAAAATTGACGCTTATTGAATCCTAGTATATTTCGTCCCCTTAGCATGAGCCATTGCAACGTTAAACAGGACGTTTCAGTTACTGACCGTTCAATTAAGTGCAACCCAGAAGCAGTCTCCACAATTCCACTCACTTCACCAGGCTTGAGAGCAAAAGCATTTTCTTCGAATTCCTTCTGCATCTCGTTCTTCCCAAAAAAGCCCAGATCTCCTCTCTTCCGCGCACTGCTGCAATCTGACTCGGAGACGGCCAGATCGCCGAGAGTCGTTTGACCAGATTGAATCTGTTCTTGGTGCTCCTTGATGATATTGAGCGCATCGTCCTTAGACCTGGTAATGTTCGCTTCACGCCAGCTTTGGGGTCTTCTGCTTTCGTTGTGTTTTACTAGCAGATGCGCTGCTCTAATCTTTCCATCACTAGCATCCATGCCTTCTGTCCTGGTATTGGGAGCGCTGTGGTTGTTGGCCATGTAGGTCTTCAATACTTCAGTGTCCGTACCATCAGGAGGATCCCAACGCGACTCTCTCGTTTGAGCGTTAAAGTAATAAGGCAAGTTTCGAGAGGTTGATTGTTTTACAATCCAATCTGTGGGAAGACCGCTTTCCGGCTGCATGATAAATTTTATCACTACCAGCAATCGTAAAGGAGAGGGAAAGTCTTACCATGCTGAATATGAGTGATCAATTGCAGAAGAAACTGTAGACGAAGTACTATACTTTCTTGCTCGGGGGTGTGGATGTAATGTGGTCTGTGAGCACGACAGTCCAGTTCAGTTGCTGCCCCACACAAACATAAGGCTGGGTACTAAGCCATATAGAGACAGATATCAAGCCTTGGCACGCTGAGTCACCACATGCTAGTAACTTGGTATTGAGTAGCTCGATAATCTACTGGTAACTAGTACGGTCACGGTTATTCTCTTGGTGACTCCTCTTAATAATCCTGCAGAACGATTCAGCTCTGTAATCGGCGGAACCTTTGATATTGCGCCTGCGATTTTGAACTTTTACGGCTCATCTTCACAGCCATCAACATTCGACTGTCACCAGCGTATCCAATACCCTCGCAGTCAAATGTCCTAAGCCTTGGTAACCCATCAGAACTAAGGATATGGCAGCAGCTGCTGCTGCTTCTCCAGCTGCTAGTGAGTCTGACAACAAACGCGGCGAAGTCACATATCGCTTCTGCCCAGAGTGGTAGGCTCACCTGCACCATGATTTGTGATCGTATCTGATGCTAACACTATATAGCTCAAACCTCCTCTATCCTAAGGAAGATCGAGAAACGAATCAGTTAATCTTTGTATGCAAAGCTTGCACAGCTGTCGTTCGGGCCCATGACACAGCGTGTACCTACCGACATCATCTTGGCTCGAACGTTACTGAGACTGCTGGTGTGACAACGGATGTTGCAAACGATCCTACTGTGGGTGATACATCTCTTGAAGTCTTCTTCTGTATGATGTGTGGCGATGCACTGAGATGCAGATGTTGTGGAATTTCTGCTGTGGAGGATTCTGGAGATAAGAATACTTCAGACGAAGGGGGAGGAAAGACTGGTTCCCTTCCATGACTCTTCAGCAAAGCCTTCTTTTCTCCAACGCTTTGACTGACCCGTTGGCTTGAATCTAACAGCTTCCACGAGCGGTGAAACTGTGCCCGAAATGTGGTGAATCGGAGGCTGTGTATTTCCAGTCTCAACAACGAGCGGCTGATACCGGGATGGTAAGAATTCAAGGCCGTCCTTCGTCTTGGGTAATGGCTCACACTTAGTGCAGAAACTTTACTATGTCTGTACATCTTGCAACCACGTCTATACCGCGCTGTGAGCGTAAGGGGGCCTGCGTTTTCTTCGGGCAATCAGTGCAGCGTTGACTCGCCAACTCACTGGCGTTGGAGGAGTCCTGGTTTTGGCTTGCATAGCGTGTGAGGTTCCATGCATCCGTTGAAGTTGTTCATTGTTGGGTTAGGTACAGCCTGCGGAGCTGAAGTCTCTTAAAGAGCTAGCCGCTCCATTACATCATCAATTTTCCTCGCATACCGCCATAGAAGCATAACATTTCTCAAACAAGCCTCGTTATCTTCTGTGACTCCAGCATAGTGTCCCTGTTTCCTTGTCCGTAGCTGATGTGGGGGTCCCAAGTGCCTCGAGGTGCTCGCATGCTTACCGCCTCTTCATCAGCCTGCCTTCCATCCTCAGACATGTAGCGGTGCGAGTGACAGTATTTTCGACCACTGTTTATCGCGTAATTCAGCCCCAACCACGCCTATAGACCCGTAAGCTATTTGGAGTGCGGAAAGATTGTAGTTTGAGCATACTCGTCAGCCTAGTGCCAATCGGGTCACCCGTCTTATTGATGAGCACGCACGCATTGTCGTCGAATCTGATCGAGCCTCCGTCCTTCCGCTGTATCTCTTTCTTTGCCCTTACCACGACCGCATGTCGGATATCTCCCCGACGGACTTTGTTCGCAATGCCCAAGCTGGATGATCCGGGAGACTCGGCGCCAAAAGACCTTTGCTTCTGCACGACGACGATGATTCGATCACCTGTAGCATTATCAGATCAGAATCTCTTGGTAGATCTTTTGTCCAGTCAGACCTATCCGCGCAGCTTGCTTCTTCTTCCTCATGACAGCGACACATTCAACGATCGCAGCTCCAGAATTGTCGATGCAATTAAGCATCGTCTTTCATGGCATCAGCGAGTGTAGCAAGCAGAGCAATTGGAACGTATCGCGAACCTTTAGTTGTATCATCGTGGCAGCATTTTTAGTTGATCTTTGTATGCATCATCGAAATCGAAGTTTCAATCAAAACGCGAAAACATGGTCAGAGAAGCTAGAAACGCCGCTTTCAAAATCTCCTGCAGCTTTTGCGATCGATCCCCTGCCCCTGGTGAGTCTGCAAACCACCGTGCGGCCCCCTGCGAGATTTGCGCAGTCACTTACTCTACTACGTAACTAGCAGAGTAGGGGACTGCTGCGCATCCAGCTCCTGCATGCGCAGGCCCCATAGCAAAGCGCAGACAATTAATGGTGGTTCCGACAATAGTCATGTTCACTTTTCGCGACAAGAGCTGAACACTTCGGCGCGCATTCCAACCTCCTTTCTGGGCCATCATTCCCTACCTTCGTTCCACGCCTCTGTCATTACCATGCTCCGTTCCAGCTGATCTCCCCTTTCCTTTTTTTTGGAGAATACAATACTGTGTTGAAGAGCATACATCATGCCTCGAAAGTCCGATTCCAAGACTGAAAGTCCGCAGAAGCACCGTTTGACCCTGGCGCAACTTGCGTCCTACGATGATGTCCTTACAGACGCGCTGGTTGATCAGGTAAATAGTCACCTTGAACATTATGCCGCGTCACTGACTTCGAGCAGGCCTATTTCTGGTCACGAATACGCAAGAACCGCGAAAACAAATATTTACCTGTCAGAGGGATCAAGGAAGACGAAGTGCCTCAAATATTGCTCCACAAAGTAATCATAGCCAAGAATGTTGAAGAGGCTGAGGATGCACTTCTCAACCTTGCAGGACTCAGGCGATACATGGGCGGCTTACGTACAGAATCTGAAAAGAAAGACTTCCGCAATCACCTTCGAAAATACATCAACATGTATCTTCCAGATTCTCCTTTCGAAGTGTCTACGACCAATCGCTACACGATTACTGCACAAGAGGCTTCAGTAACCGCCAGGAAGAGGATTCGTGAGGGTGACAAGATCAAGTATCTCTGTGGTACTCTTGTGCCCCTGACTGACGCGGAGCTGAAAGACCTGGATCTCACCCAGCGCAACTTCAGCATTGTACAATCCGATCGCAAGAAAAATACTCTGATCTTCTTAGGACCAGCAAGATTTGCCAATCACGATTGTGCCGCTAATGGCAGACTTGTGTCGATCGGCAAAGACGGGCTGGAAGTACATGCTACGACGAACATTGATATTGGAGAGGAAATCACGGTTACTTATTCTCTCGGATACTTTGGGTCGAACAACGAGGAATGTCTTTGTCACACATGCGAGCTACAAGCGAGCAATGGTTGGACCTCCGCAGATGCATTTGGTGCTCCGCAGAGCGGCGAGTCTACGCCAATTCCTGGTGATGTACTTTCAGAAACACCATACTCATTCCGAAAGAAACGGAAACACGGCCTAGATGCTGGATGTACAAGCAGTTCGCAATCTCCATCTCCGCCGAAGAAGCAGAAACTGGGACGACCACCGTCTAGATTGAATCAGGTCTTTACGCCGCCACCCAGCTCTCTGTCTCTCGGAGAGCAATCTACACCTGTGACTTGCGTAGAAGATAATTTATCGGGACTTGGTGCTTTCGGGGGAGGCGGTGTATCAAAGAAAGAGCGTTCCCTGCCAGACATTGTCATTGCGGCAAATGCGGCAGGGGCTGATCCGCCCAGAAAGAAAAGAATGCGACTCATCGATCAAATGACATCCAGTGCAGGATCCAGTCCAGAAATTCTGACCAAGTCTCGGCCATCATCCTCGATCTCTGATGAATCAGGCACCGATTCCTCTTCTTCCAAAACCTCTTCCCGCAGTACACAAGCGACTTCGATCTTGGATGCGCCTGTCACCATCAAAGTTGAAAGTTCAGAAACCTCCAAAATAGAGAGAGACGATAAATTGTCACCAATTCGAAGACCACTAATAACCAATCCGAAACACCCAGACTCGTTCTCCACACCATCCGCCAAAACTTTCCTCAAACCCACGAGCACAACCCTCACCACCAAGCCCTCTTCCTCCTCCATCATACCGTCCATCGAAACCACAACCCTTGACATCCCCTCCAGCACCACCACCACCAGCACAGAAATAAAAACAACAAGCACCGCGACCCTGACCGTCCTCCCCGACCCCACCTCGTCCCCCACCATCCGCACACCAGGCGACTACGTCCTCACCCCCCGACTCCTCGCCCAACCCTACGACCGCTGGGTTCAATGCCACACCTGTGCTGACTGCTTCCTCCAAGCCAACGCCTATCAGACCCGGCGCGAGTGCCCGCGGTGCGAGAGACATAGCAAGTTGTATGGATTTGGGTGGCCAAAGACGGAGCCAGATACAAGGCGGCTAAGGGAGATTGCAGAGAGCAGGGAGAGGGAGGAGAAGAGGGTCGGGAAATTAGGAACCAGGGGCAAAGGGAAGAGGAAAGGTGGCTTAGGAGATACGATTGTTGTTTCTCAACAGAGCGAGCGTGAGAGTACCGCCGTTCGCCAGGGAGAGCGGTGGAAGGAGCAGTCTTCAGGGAAAGGAGGCGGTGTATGGGGCCGCGGCGGGAAGGGAGGAGGCAGGTCCGGGAGATCAGGGAAGGGGGCGTGGGTTGAGGGTGGTGGTGAGGACGAGAGGGAGGAACGCGTCATGGATCATCGGACTGTGAATCGCTTTGTTGCGCCCGAAGAGGAGAGAGAGGCGAAGATAAGAAGAGGAAGGCACAGTCTTCTTGAACTTGGAAATGGGATTGCTAGGAGTGGTGTGGGCAAGGATAGTGCGACGCCGGATCGGATACTGGCGAGGCTGAGGGGCAGTGTCTTCGGGGAGAGGGATGGGAGTGCCAATGCAAGTGCCAGTGGAAGGGAGGAGAGTTTGGGCAGTGCTGGGGGGTTTGAGGACGGAGATGGAGCGCTGAGGAGGAGTAAGAGATATTTTGGGTCGAGGATGATAACGTGAATGCTAATCCGGATTGCTTTACCGATTTGCTCAGGATGGAATCCGCCGGTCAGAGATACGTACGTCCATCCGAGATCGAGCTCTTTCTCTCTTGAAATTCTATTTTACAAGTCGAGGATTTTCAGAAATGCATAATCGTGATTGCACGAGCATGTGGGGTTGGTATTCTCTTGAAGACTGAGGTATGTAGATGGAGTGACATGGGAATTAGATAGTACTGTTCTACAGACTAGTTAGGTGTGATATTGGTAGCAGAGTACCAGTTTACAGATGCAGTAGCGAGTCAGAATCGAGGTAGACGGAACTATAGCGGACTAGATATCAAAAAGATAAGTAGTATTCAGAAGATATATCGTACGAGATATAATATACATCAATATAAATCGCATTAGAAAATAAGATTAAGGCTTACTTACACTGCTACATCGAGATAGCATCCCCCGCAAGTGACTGTAGCCGGTGCAGCATCAGAAGGTCTTTCTCTTCCTGGCTGGTAGGTTGCTCCTGGCTCTCAAGCCCTGCAGCAAAACATATTCAAAAGAACGTCCTTCGGCCGATCCAACAGAATCATGTCTGGGAACGAGCAAGCCTCGAAAGCTCAAGACACACTAGGCGCATTGCCCCTGAGAGCCGCCTGTGGGAGATGCCCGAGCACTAAACTGGTGACATCTGCAGGTATCTGGATCGGGCGCTGAACCTGGGCAACATTTTGCCCAAACGCGAGGTTGCATGGAGCAGGTCAACAGATGAAGCCTGGTATAGTAGACAGATGAGGAATAGTGTTTCTTTGAAAGGTGAGGCTTTGCCAGGCCAGAAAAGTACACTGTCATTGATAGCTAATCATCATACCATGGGTTGCTCGTGTTGGAGAACGGGAGTTTGGGTCGCCTGCCTCGGGCAGGCAGGGATGTTTCCCACTCTCAGCTCCTTATACGAGCAGCAGCCTACTGCCGTAGAAGCGAGAAGGTCTAGTTGTTCTCCTGAAATCTGCAGGTATCGAGATTTAGCAAGCTTGGGTGCAACAAGAGAGAAAGGTCAGCTCACCTATGTCCACAATCTGGACATAGATAAAAGATGGTGCTCCCCTCGTCAGCACCTCTCAGTTGCTGCTCAGACCAGGTCATTTGCTTTGCGTGACATTCTGCGCATTCTTTGGCGATTCGTCGTGTGTTCTCAAGATCTTTTGACGTGACGGTTTGCGTCGTCGACGTGAGTTTTGTACGAAGGGCAGAAGGAAAGTTGTTGCTCCGGGATGTTGTTGTCTGGGAGGAGATGATGTCTATTTCAATATCAGACAGACCGTATGCCGAGGCAACGGAAGGAGGGGACACACTCTCGCAGAGCCTCCCACATATGTCACACTTTACCCGAACCCTCGTTGATTCATCGAGAATATTTCCACAGTCATCGCAGAATTGTATCCCCATGCTTGTGCGGCACAGCAGTAGTTATTCCCGGAAATCCGGGTCGAAGAACTTCGCGAGCTTGCGTCGGATTGCCTCTGCTCTCAGAGTCCGCCAATGCCGATGGATCGGCTCTAAAATTGTCACGAAAACCGTCTCTGTCGACTGAGGTCTCTAGAATAGCCTAACCTTTTTGCTGAAATGCACCCATGCTTGCAAGATATCGCGTATAAAGGCCCTAGGCGCTCTCGTCTTACTCGATGCAAACAGAGGCAAATGCGTAATTGTGGAAGAACAAGAGCACCGCCGCATGCCGAAGGAGGACCGTAGAAAAAATGCCAAGGTATGGAAAATCTGCCCCGAGCTCACCACCGGTTCTGTGCACAGGGTGATGCCGCTCGCGCTCAACCTGGTCTCAGGCAGCAGTACTGGGGGACTAGTATCCTGCTGAGGGAGGCAGCAGGAGAAGCTAAGCACCATCAATTGCTCAGGAACAAGGCCTGAATACGGTCTGTTTATCATCAATTACGGCTATTGACGCGTTCTCCTCCTCCTTCTCCTCCCCCCCTTCAACAATCAGACTGATCACGACAAGAATGACAGACAAGAACGGAAACATCTTCATCACACGCCTTGACAGAGATATGGATCACCGCCCTCAAAAAGACGTTGATCACCTGGCGAATTGCCGCCAGCACGCTCTGCCGTCGCATGTTTCGTTGCCGGCATGTGTGTGAATACAAGATTGGATAGTAAGGATAAGCAGGATTGGGAACAATGTTAAGGTCTCTATGTATGCGACTAGGAGAAGGACATGATTTAAGAAAGGCGGTTCTATGTATGGGCTCGATGGGTTGTGCTTTCGGGCGTAATCAATCTCATCATTATCATCACTAGAATACCTACACTATTAAGTACCAGTGGTATGGTTGCAACGGTATCGGTAGTGAGGTTGCGTGCTATTAGTGCATAGAGATGAGGCGGTTTGTTTGTGTTGTACCATGGTTGTCCAGCACTGTACCACCAACTACGAACACTGAGCTGCATACCGTTTCAGAAAAGGAACAGTGAATCACTGTAATTTACCATTGGACTGCGCTGCTCGATGCACCCTCGGAACGAATTCATCGATCTTTCCCTAATAACCGTATCTGGTTGGCGAAACGTAAAGATGAGGTGCAGAGTGATTGGCGGCCTACTCCCACGTTACTCAGTTTAGGACTGGAGCAAGGTGATTGCTTGATCTAATATGCCGCGGTTCTCTTCTCATCGTGCGTCTGATGACTGGGACCCGATTCCAGGTTTGCATCAGAACTGCTGTCCGTGTATGGCGGAGGGAGCAAGCAGATGGCCTCCTCCTTTTCTGCATTGGTAGCCTTGGCCGCAAGAGCGCCGGCGCGTGCGCTGATCACAAAGCGGGAGGGATTCGCGAGGCTGTCGAAGTACCGCTTTTGAGTGCGGTTGATGCCGCTAATCACTTTGTCATACAATTTTGGGTCGTCGCCTAGCGTTCGAAACAGGTTCTCGGCCATCATGCGGTCCTTGACTAGCACCTCCGCCAATCTGGTCCAGTCGCAGTGATCGATCAGTGGTTTTATGTCGCTTCCGGGCTCGCCTTGTCGTCCCGCTGCAGTACGAAACTTGCTTTGCACGTGGTCTGGATCGAGTCCCAGTTCTTGGACAGCCAGGTCAACTGAATGGCGATAAAAATCGTCTAGATCAGCCAATGGCTTGGAGAGCTCCTTCGCAGCCCGTTCGCGATCCTCAAGATCCCCTTTGCATTTGCCCAGCAGCAGAATGTGCCGATGCACCAGCGGCGGCCGTTTCTCGGTATAGTCCTCCAAAAGTTTAGCACGTAGAAATTCTTCAAATGTGGACATCTGTGTGTACATTCTTGCGGTGTCAAATGGATCACCAAAGATTAGGTGCCAGTGCCTTTTAAGCTCGTCGTACAGTGCTGTGATGTTTCTGAGAGTTAAATCGGCCTCGCCTGCTTCTTGATTCGCGACCTCTCGGAAGATGTTGAGAGTGGATCGAAGATGTTTGTTCCAACGAGGTGTGCCTCGACAGTTGAATTTGAGGACCGTCAACTGATTCGCAGCATCCGAAGCGAGGTTTCGCACATATGCGAAGTCAGCCATGAGGGTTTCTCGTGATGGCATCTACTGGAAATTACTTGCAAGAGGAAAGGCCAATTGAAGTTTGGGTAGGTTGTTGGATCGGTCAATCATCACCAACTTGAAGTTCAGTGCCCTGGAACGCCCAGGCAGCTCTCTGACAGCGTTGAAATGCAAGGATCTGTCGTTGTGAATATGAGTGTGATGACAAGTCTATCCACAGGGGATCCATAAGGGATGTAGTTGCAGAAGCCTCTGATAGGGACCCTCCTGACGCGATGCCCGTTTTAGAAGTGACTACCTCCCCCACATGGTGAAACGGCGCCGGCTCTAGTGGTGGTCCACTTGTGTTTTGTCACTATGTAAAACAATAAGGAAGCTATCTAGGCAAACTAGCAAGGCAGAAGAAATTAGGCCTACGCTGAGTAAGCCGCCAAGGAGGACCTGCAACAGACAGGCTTCCCACCATCCACTGTCCTACCGCGCTTTAAGCGCGATTCATCCGAGCTCCAACACAACATAACTATAGAAAGCAAAGTCAGTGTACAGCTAGCAGCTGCTACCCCTTACGTCAAGAGGGTTTTCTAGCCAATTTGCTATGTTCAGATGGCCGATACTCAACCAGAACCTTCCTGAGAATCGATACGGATGGTCGAGCGGTGAGTGACACCTTTGAAACAACGTCAAGGTGGCTCTGGTCGCCTTTCCCAGGTGTTGCAAGTCACATTATGAAGCTGTTATTATCGCTGATACCTCGCCCTCAGTAAATAAGCGACTTAGGAAGACACGTGAAATGCGTGACGTCTCAGCCCGACCACACACCTCCCCTTGGTCGCCTTGCCCACCAGCAAGAAGAGCTCAATCGTATTATATAAAAGCTAGTTAAGTTCCTGCCTAGACTCCTCACAACACCCATCACACGTATTCAACCTATCATATAGGCGCTGGGCGTCCACCCTCACACTTCTACATTAAAACATCTTGCGCTGCCGTCGGATTTTAGTCTTCGACTTTGTCCACAGAATTCGCCGTTGCACCTGCTGTATCCACCACCATGTCTAATGCCACTGGATTATACACTGCGAATACCCGCCAAGTAGTAGCCGATCTCAACCAGATTGTCCAACTGATTTTGGGTGGAGGGGCACTGACCGTTTTCATTGGGCACATTGCTACGAGGACGCTGACAGGAAAATCATTGATCAAAATGATTCTCGGCCTCGGAAACAAGAATGATCGCCGACGGATCCTTACCAACGTCAACTTAGCAGATGGGACAGAGCTTGCGAATCTTGGCACTGCTGCGGCTGGACTCTCGTCGGTATTGCCAGGAAACCGGGGAGCAGAGGATATTCGCCGAGCAGTGGAAAATAGGCGCAGAGCTGTCGCCCCCAGTGTAGCTTCCACTCACAGTGACAGTACTCATCACAGTGACAGTACTCATCACAGTGACAGTACTCATCACAGTGACAGTACTCATCACGGTGACAGTACTCATCACGGTGGCATTACTCATCACAGTGGCGGTGGCGGTGGCGATACTGGCTATCACGCCGGTAGCGGTGGCGGTGCTCATGGCGGTGGCGATACTGGCTATAGCGCTAGCGGTGGCGGTGCCCGTGGCGGTGGCAATACTGGCGATAACGCTAGCGGTGGCGGTGGCGGTGCCTTTAACAACTACCATGCCGCGGGCAGTGGCGGTGGCGGTGGCCGTGGCGGTGGCGGTGGCGGTGGCGGTGGCCGTGGCGGTGGCAGTACTGGCTATAACGCTAGTGGTAGCGGTGGCGGTGCTCGTGGTGGTGCCCGTGGTGGTGCCCGTGGCGGTGCCCGTCAATGACAGTAGCGGTAACAGTCATCATTAATAGCCTGAACTTCTTTAAAGTCGATTTGTGTACCTTTTATTCACATTAAATAGTATAGTTTTTCTTTTTTCTATTGTTACTAACTATATTATAAATTGTAAATGTTATATTTTGGTCGCATACAGCTCACGATTATTAGGATATTAGATGGTTGTGCTCCGTGATGCGATGAACTGCATCAATCTGTTCTTTTGGCGCAGTGGCATGCGGAGATATGGAGCACTCTAACAACAATATCAAATTGCTAGAATAACAAAGTACCTGTCAGACAAATAGGCCTAAATAGCTTGAAAATGTGTGTAGAATTGATCGAATTGACTGTAATGAACAGAATCAACTGCCTAGAATCTATGTAGAATTGCGGTTCAAGTGAGTGTTATATACTCAAGAGAATCGCTCAAAATAGCCTGTTGGACAGGGCGCAGGCTAGCCGAAACCTGACCAATGGACGCCTTGAGGCGTAGGCTGTTTGACAGTACCTGATACAGGCTTGCATAATTACACTTCTTCCTCTAGGACTACACATTGGACTCGAAGTCGCAAAGAATATGAATCAAGTAGGATAAGCACAAAATAATTGGGATAATGCAGCTGAAATACTTGTAGACACAACTGGATACGCTCGTGTCAATCAGCAGATTCCTTCCACTACGCGTGGTCGAGACCCGCCGGCGAATACCTGTCACGTAGATAGGATAAAATCGTTGCCTTGTTTCTTCGGTCTTCAAATATGAACGTATGTCACTGGCGGCGGAGGTGAGCTTCTCGATGGCTAAGTACTTAGACCTGGCCATTCTGCGGAGGATCAAATCAGCTTTCAGTCGACTCTTCTGAGACACAAGACGACGCACCGAGAACGCTGCGTTCTTTGCTTCTCCTCACCACTTTGACTTCATCGCCCACTCGCATTCTTGAGCCTGCAGCGGCCTTGTCCAAAAAAGCGTATTTCCCAAAGATCGGCGAGTATCGACTTCCAGTGTCTACCCGGCGGTCTCTCTGCAGCAGCTTCAGCACAGGTTGCCGCAGCTTCCCCGTCGCGAAGTCGACATTTATGCTCGGACAACGTGCACAATTCTGCGTCAAGACGATCTTCAATGTGTCGCCGACAGCCAGCTCAGCCCAAAAGTCTTCCTCGAAATCTTCTTCTGCTCCCTGAACCACGATGTTTGGTCTGAACTTCGTTATGTCAAGTTCCTCATCCTCGGGCAGTCTGGCATTGGCATTTTCCCAGCTCTTCTCCGTCACTACCAAATAGGGAGCCACGTCCGCGAATGAGATTCCCTCATCCACTCCCGGTACATCACCAAAAAGGGGGAGCCTGCTGGTAAAGTTTGACATCCATGATTGCTGTTGATGTTTTTTCCAAGTTGCGGCGGGCGCCATGTTACCTAGTACTTCCCTGCTGTTCTCCCCTAGATATAGTAGGACGACTTCATATCCAAAGCACTCGCTGAACCATTGATTGTAATGCTGACCCATATTGTATCCTTTTGTGGGGCTCGAGTGCATCGTGATCTCCATCGTATCCAGTCCTTCCGTTTCTGGCTCCAGGGGCACTTCCCAAATCTTCTTTTCCGTCGAGCCTGGTGCCATGTAAGTCACTATGATGTTGCCACCGGTGGGGTTGTCTTTTGTAGGATATACTATGCTTGTACAGAACAAGCCCATCTCTGGAAAATGAGAAACGTGCATATTCTGATTTTGGGGGGAGCTCTTGACAAGCATGAAGCGACGATCGTATCGGAATCCTTGATAAGTTGCCTCGGCCGACTCGAGGCCAGCGCATCGGAGCGACTTGATCGGATAAACATACAGCTAGATTGCAGCTTTCAGGACACTTTGTCATTCGGCGTGCTTGGTCACTCACTTGACTGATCTTCATGGCGGAGATGAGATGGTTTACCGCTTTATCACCACGCTCGAAAACAAGAAAGAGTCGTAAGGCAACTGCTCGAAACTCGCGTGGGTTCTTCACGAAAGCAGGGAATCATGTACGACTTGCAAAATGGCAGTTCAAGAAGCATGTAAATCATCAATCATCCACGGGATATCTTGCAAGGCTTCTGAGACTGTCCAGTGAGCAATCCGGAGGGTCGAACTTCTGCGTGTTGATGTGGCGGCTGGGGCTGTCAGCATCCTTCTAGGTCCGATGAATACATTTAGATCTCCTCTTAGTTTCCCTCCGCCTGCAAAGACGATAGACACAGTCAGCACGAAGCCAGAGCTTTCGGAGTGGGGAAGATGAGGTGGATCGGTCGTAACAACCCCAAACAACCACCGACTGGAATCAAGATGCACCGCTAACGCTGTTGACTCGTGTCCTACAATGGAAAGCAAGCTGAGAGAGACGGTGAGAAGCCAATGCAGACATTGAGCAGCTGCAGCGTGAACTGTCCACTGTCCACTGTCCACTGTCCACTGTCCACTGCCCACTGCCCACTGCCCACTGCCCACTGCCCACTGCCCATCGCTATTCAGACACTCCTATCCCCACTTAGGCATATAGTTTGCGAAAGTTGACTGACGATTCCCGTTGGTCCGCGAGTCTTCCAAGCACAGCCACGATACAGCACTCAAAAGACCCAGCTGATATTTGTACTTGAGGTGGATGCTTCGTCACACACATATGATCTTGTATTCATCCTTGAAAGTGATCTTTTCGGGTGTCTCCCTTCCGTATCCAAGTCATCAACAAAGGCCCATTTATCGTGAGGCTTTGGACTCGCACCAGAACTTCCACGATCCAAGCTCGACAAAACGGACGTCGCGGCTGGGCGGTGACGTTTGAGGGCGCAGCCGCTGCACCTGGCCGCCCCTCATTTCACTTTGCTGTGACTAAGTACTCGTACACTGTCGCCTACCTCCAGACATTACACCTCTGCTTTAAAAAATCTTCACCTAGTCCACCGAGATCGCGCCGCTACTGCTATCCTGGGGCTTCCCTACACAACTGCGCTGTCCCTCGGGGAAAGCGTCAGGCCTACAATCGGGCTGCGAGCCTCCGCAGCGCGATCACATCTTAAGATGGAGGGCAGTCAGTCTATGACAAACTTGCGGCGGAAAGACACGACCAAGGGGCCGCCGTTGCGCCTTCTATCTCTCGGTCGGTAAAGCCTCGCAAGCTGGACCCGACGCCATACTGACACAGCTAAAGATGGTGGGGGCGTACGCGGCTTTTCAATGCTCGTCCTGCTTGAGAGCCTCATGCACCGGTCATTTGTTGAAGTCCACGGGAGACCGCCCCGTCCAGACGAGAAGCCGAAACCATGCGACTACTTTGACCTCATTGCTGGCACTGGTACAGGTGGCCTGATCGCCATTATGCTGGGGAGGCTACGGTTAGACCTGGAGACCTGCAAGAACGTCTACGTGAGAATGACTCGGAAGGTGTTCGAGACGGACAAGACTATCGCCGGAATCCCGTACAAACATACTCTCTTCAAAGCTTCAAAGCTTGAGGAGGCCATTCGAGAATGTGTACGGGAGTACACGGTCGAATTGGACGAAGGCAACGACGGGACAGCAAATGGCGGCCACGAATTCCAAAGTATGAGCCCAACAAGCGCCGTGAGTGCTCCACAGCGCATGGCTAGCATACGCAGCAACGCCAGCTTTACGCCCAGCAGCCCGATGAGTCTGAGGAATTCTATCCACGGAGTACGTTGGGGAAACCCTAATGCTTCACTCTACGACGGGAGAGAAAATCGCACCAAGACGTAAGTGCTTTGATGGCCCCTTGAGGACCAGATCCTGACCTGCTCTCGATAGCGCTGTCACAGCCGTCTTCAAAGGCACGCCTAAGAATGGCAATCCCATTCTCCTTCGATCTTACGCTTCGCGAAAAGAGCCACCTCCCGAATTCAACTGTACCATCTGGCAAGCCGGCCGAGCCACCTCAGCGACGGGATTGGCATTCAAACCTATACAGATCGGAAACAGCGTCTTCGTTGACGAAGGCGCTGGGAAATACAATCCCGCTCCCCAAATTATAGAAGAGGCTGTCGTCAATGAGTGGCCTGGGAGAGAGGTTGGCATATTCGTAAGCATCGGCACCGGCAAGAGGCCTGGTGGTACAGGCAACCGACAATCCGAATGGTATGAAGGCTTTCTAGGGGGGACTACGATGGGCAACTTCGCGGAGGCGAGAAGGCGTCTGATTACCAAGATCGAGGGGTGTGAGGAAACACACCAGCAGATGCTCAACTCAACCTTACAGAAACGTGGAGTGTCAGTGGAGAACTACTGTAGGCTCAACGTTGAGGTGGGAGTCGGCGATTTTGGCATGAACGAGCACGTTTGATCTCCAATCACCTATTGAATAGGTTGACTAATAATGTGAACAGATGGGACAGATTGTCCGACATCAATATCGGAACACACCAATTCCTCAACAAGTCACATGTCCAAAAAATGATACACGACGCGGCTGCGAAAATCGGCAAAATCGAGTTGACTAAGCGGAGGATCGAGGGGCAAGGCAGATACGCCGATCGAGGTGATTTACAAGCCAAGAATCTTCCAACGCCCCCGTCGCACCCAGAAGCTGTCGAGCTCCCTGGGGAAGACGTGCCCGCTCGTTCGCCAGTATCACCTTATTTTACCCCACGCACGTCGACGATCAATCCGCCATATCCATATCAAGATTCCACCTCGTCCCAGGATAAGTTCATGGTCTTTCCTTCCGATGACGATCAACGTCGACCATCGGCAGAGATGCCAAACCCTCACAGTGGCGAGTACGAGTACGACAGCCCTCACGATGTATCGCCACGACGAAGTGGAGAAGATTATGGTAGACCGGACGCTCCGCCCATTCCACCGAAAACACCTATATACCGCGATGGAGGAGGTTTGAGGCCGCCACAATCCTCGAGAATGAGCACTGGCAATCCGAAGCTACCATATCCAAATTTTGATGGCCCTCCACCCGTCGTTAACAAGCTCCGGAAACCACAGTATAATCCCGGATGATGTCTCCTGCGATGCACCATGGAAAACTTCAGTTGATTGGATAGCGGCCTGGCTAAAGAGCCCAATAAGCGAGCAGCGCAGTCTGACTTCGCTTCGATTCTCAAAAAGTCCAATGCGTCTGCACAGATGGCAGAAGACACGTTGCGAGCTTGTGGGTGTGAGAGGGAGAGAGATGAAGAGAGAGAGAGAGAGAGAGAGAGAGAGAGAGAGAGATGTCAAGGGAGAGAGAGAGAGGCTTTGCCAAGAAGAAGGCCTGGACGTCGCGTGCTCTTGGGCCACCTCGTCTGCTTGAAAGATGTTTCGAGGAGTGGAAATTGGTGGAGGCGATTTTGATGACAGCTGGCGGGCGCCCGTAGGGGCGGTAATGAGTGCAATTGAACAGGTTAAATTTGCGAGCTTATGGAAAGCTGCAGGAATGGGAACTTCAAGCCGATGTGCTGGGGTTTCTACATTGGCGCCGAGATTGTGACAAAGGGGTACTGCCTTTGCTTAGTATGGTTCTCATTCAAACCAACCTTTATCTTCAGTTACTCCCCATCAGTAGTGCTGCGCTGCTACGGGATCCCATCTGCTTTTCTCCCGGCGTGTGGCTCCCATATGCCGATGCTTGGTTCAACCAACTTCGATGCCAGATCACCTCGAATTCATGATGAGTCCTCTATTCTGGCATGGCCATAGGCCGTTCATCTTGTTGTCCGCCGGAGGTAATGCGATCCGCTGCTGAGTTGCCGTAGTTCGTGAGAACTCAATAAAGCTTTCGGGTGAGTAGGGAAGGGATCAATATTCGACTCTTCAGACCACGAGATCGCCTCGAATGCTGGTGATCAATCCCTCGAGACTGCCGTGATATGGTGGCAGCCGTCTTCAACTTCCCACTCCCGAATCCTCCGCTTCATATCACTTTCCCACCGCTCAAGAATGCCTAAATGGATCACATACATCAAGCTCATGGTGGCGCATACTCCAGCAGTTGCTCGGAGCAAGTCCGGCGAAAATCAACTACAACTTAGAATACATCCTCAAACTTCACGGGAAAAAACCCGAACCATGATCCTTGTGAGTCTGCAGAGTGTGGTTGTATATTCATATCTCTGAAGACTTCCTGAACCTTAACACTTGTCACTGCAAAATGCCAGACCACGCCGTTGCCAAATTCTGGTCAAAGAAACCTTCACTCCGGATAACTGCATATCTTTCCATTGCAACTTCAGGGAGGACTTGACCATCGATGATATACGTGCGAACGTTAGTGAAATGGGATGGGTCCTCGGATGCAAAGAAATCAGAAAGTACGTAAGCGATCCTATCTGACGTAATATCGTTGAACCCATGCTCCAGCCTGCCAGTATCCGAGCGGAGAGCACTCCCAAACAGCCAGGGAGCTAGTCAGAATGACATTGCCATCGGGACCAAAGGCTACAATACGATGCTGTTCGAAAAGCGCGGTCTGATCTAGCAGGAGTCTCTCACCAACGATACGAAGAGCATAGAATCCACCCGGTCTTGGGAGCCCAGAGCAAAGCGTTCGAAATGTGTTGAGGCGCCAGCTACGCCTCCTCCACGAAACAAAGACAGACAACTAGTTAGTCATGCCTCTGGTTCCCGTGTGGCAGACAAAAAGGCAGCTTCCGCTTCCTACCGGCAGAAGCACACGTACAATGCAGCGGGATAGATAGGTAGGTAAACCCCGGGAAACTCTATCCACCTGGATTGGTAACTCAGCATGGCTTTACTGCATGACGACAGAGAGACAAGCGTCACCGAGATGTAGAGACGTCGGAGAGTCACTACTGGTACCACATCCTCCCCCCCCCCGAGGCTGGCACGGGTTGAAAGAAACCCCGCTGAGCAAAAAGGATGGCGTCGCAGTTGGTACACCCATCCCTAACTAGCTACCAGTACTATCGGCAGCTGGCTTTGCTAATATCCCTCCCCCCTTTTGGGTGGGGGGGAGGGGGGGTGGGCTTTCGCTCCGTGGTGGAGAATGACATCCCGCCGTGTTTGGGTTAGAGGGACCTGGAGGACGCTTTGCGTTCGTGTTGGTAACTGTCTTCTTACGCGTCATTTGACTCTGGATGTTTCAGTTGTGGTTTGTGTGGATTCGAATGTCAGCCGCAACCATTCAGAGCAGCTATCTATCTGAAAGCTCCAGTCGACATATTTTGGTTTGATTGCCCGTCTACTGCTCCTACGTCTTCTCTTCTCCGTTGGGTCGTCGAACGCGTGAGGGTCAGTCAAGAGCAGCTAGTTAGTGAGCTTGCTAGAAAGCCCCCAAACCCAAAATCCCAGCGTACCCGAGGCTCCTCCGATATGTTGTTCAAGACACGGGTGGGTACCGCAGCGGGACATTCAGCTGGTAGGCCTGCCCGTGGGCAGGAGAGGTTGGCAGCAATATGGAGAAGGTGGCGGCAATCATGACTGAGTGAGAGCAAAGGGGAGGGGGGGGAGGGGAGGATGGCGGTAAGTAGGATGGCAACATCAGAAGGTGGGCGTCACTGGCGATGCTCAGCAGAAGAGTGTGAGGAAGCTGCTGGAAGGCACAGAGTCATACGGTTTGAAGCGGTGTGAGGCATGTCCGTCTAGGGACATCAAGGAAAGCGATATATGGGAAAGGCTTTTGCAATCATGGCTGGCTGACTGCATTCAAAGGATGAGTCATCGACGGACCCTCCGTGTGTCTGGTCCCGAACGAGAATTAGTCCAACTCCACTTAACGCCTTGCCAACTGTCCGACTTCAATCTGCTTTCATTCAAAACGCTTATCCGGAAATGATGCATAGTCTGTCACTCCTTCTCTGGTCCTTGACTCGTAGCTGGTCGGTCGAACCGAAGGGCTAACCTACATGAAGCCGAAGCTGTACAAGTAGAGACAAAAAACTTACGTATCAGCGTGGTTGAGGACTTGCTGCCATGCTTTCTCCTAGTCAAGTAGTGATCCGCGATATGGATCGACCTACATAGGTGAGCCATGTGGATGGTCAATAGTACTTGGAATGTACCTCGCGGACTGGGTGCCCAGATCCTGGAGCATATACCGGAGTACGAGGCCCGAAAGGTCCGATCTCGGTTGGCCGGGCGTAAGGTATATTTGGTGGATCCAGTGTCAAATTGATTGTGCAACCAATGGTCGAAATTTCGAGGGGAGTTGAAAATTGCCAAGAGATGGCGGATATGGTGAAAGACCTGAAAGAGCGCATTATTTCAGACCTCATCATTGTGCTCGGTGTTGCCTTGTGCATATTCGGTAGTCCATTCACAATTAGGAATGAAGGTGTTGCAAGTGGAGGAGGTGCGCCAACCTGTCACTGACAGTCTCTTTTCAGTGAGGCGCTCCAGGTGGCTCTGGCATCGTGTTGTGATAAAGACCAGTAAGAGTCGCTGCATCGTTGAACTCTTCATCACCACCTCGGCACCTTGACCTGGCCAGCGGTGTGAAATGGTTGGCACGCCAAATATGGCTTTAAACATGGCTTGCTGAATCTGCTCCTGTCTCACCTCAGGCTTGAGACCTTGAAACCAAGCGGAGTGGATTTTCTGATTGTCCGCGGAGATGCCAGCTAATATATGTATCAGCTTCTTCAGCCTCTGCATCGCGACAACAATCCTTGAGAGGAGCGCATTTGCGATCTTGTGAGGATACTGTGGGCACAGCCTTCTGATGGCGCAGCAGATGACTATGCTCAAGGAAATCAACAAAGGCAAGCTGCTCTGTAGCAGCAGAAAGCCATTCATCTTTCCCGGATTCCCGGAATTGACAGAGCTCGGGCTTTGCACAGATCTAAAGACAACATCTGAAGAGCACGGACTTCTCAGCGAAGTTTTGCGTACCCATCTTGGGACGGCAATATTGAGGGGCTGTCGTATTCATAGCGGCGTCAATAGTATATTCAGTATACAAGAGAAAAGTCAGCATGCGATCTGCCGACGAAAAGTCGAAGGAGCTGCGAGCACAACCTGTCGCTCCATTCGAGAATGATCTGGGCAAGTAGACTTATTGTAGTCATCTTCCCGCTTCTGGGCGGGCCCCAGATGAAATTCGCACCACTTTCCGATGCTCGTCAACCATTTTCCGATGCTCGTCAACCATTTTCCGATGCTCGTCAACCATTTTCCGATGCTCGTCAACCACGGCCCACTTGCTTGACAAGGCTTAGCACCCGCGGCTTCGATGAGAACGTCAAAGACCTTATCGCGTTGGCACTCTGGAGATGGGGAATTTGCGACGCGGCTTGTCTTTGCGACCTGAGACTCACAGACGGAATTTGATTCAGAAGCAGGGCTCTTCATGTCTCATGGGCAGGATTTCGTGCAGTAAACCGGACAAGGAGGCCAAGATGGCAAGAAATCTGCGTCTGCTCAAACTGTGCCCCAACATTGTCTTTGATCCGATTCAGCAAACTTGTAACAGATAAGCTGGCCGAGAGGAAAAACTCTTCAGAGCCAGCGATCTACTTCCAGACAGTCCAGGAGGCGGCCAACATATTAATCATTATATATTCAAACGATCTTTGTGGATTTCATGCTTGCAGAAGAGTCAAGCAACAATCTGCGATGGCTCAAGCTTGTTTTGACCGCAAAGGGGGGACTGGCTTGAGGCATTCGTAGTAGACGACAGGGGGCTGTGTTTCAAAGTGCATGATGAGAGACGGCTTGGTCATGTTGTGGTTAATTGAACGGAAGTTATGGAGTAAAGTTTTGTAGATATGAAACGCATCCAGCGGACTGAGGGATTGAGGAAGGGATGAAGCGGTCTGGAAGGTTGTATCATGATGAGTGAAGTCAAGCTCCCCCCAGGGGCCGGTGTGACTCACAGATCGTTGCCGTCCCCTATTGAATTGGTAGTAGCCTAGAAAATACAGAAACAAGTTGAGACGTTGAAAATTGCAGAGAACGGCCTTCAGTTTCTGTTTGTCTCTTATCGTCATAGTTGAATGACTTCCGATCAAAAGGAATCCTTACTCAGCTGCCGCAGAGATCCAGGCTAACTTGTTAGATATCTATCTCCTGCTTTCTCATCGTAGGCGTTTGGCGGCTTTTCAGACTGATACCTCTACATCATCACTCTCCTCTATCCTCTGCTGGCCTCTCAGTAGCACTACGAGTCTCGACCGTCCACTTTTGATGGACTCCACCACAATATCGCATTTTACTTGCTGCCGGTAGATGTGCAACCCATTACATTTGAAGCAAAAGGTAGTGGAATAGTTTTTGTGTTTGTGGCTAATACTAAAGTAATGCCTTCAGGACCAGGGGCAACATCCCCTGGTGAGCAGCCGAGGCGTGAGCGCCACACGAATGAAACAGCATTTGCACCAATGCAATGAAGCTAGAATCCTACTCCTCTAAAACATGTCTCGAAGCGCACTGAGTGGCCAGAACCCAAATATCATATCGTCGAACGCGTTTGGTCCGTCGCCTGTCATTCCGGGTATTCTGGCTCCTGACGATCTGCCTTCCACAGATTGAGGGGAAACAGATCCAGGTCTTGCGACATCGTCCTCAAATCTCTGATGGCTCTGCGAAATGCTTGAACGTTACGGGAAATGCTCCCAAGCGAGCCGTACAGGCGAAAAGCCGTTTTCCGTATCCTGTCCTCAAAATCATGGACCTCTTCGGCACGGATTTCGAGGCCATCCTCGCCTCGTGTTGGTTCCGGGTACTTGCACTGAAGCATGGACTCAACCGTGACATGGATCCGATGCTGTAGAACCGTTATGCCTGATGCACTGGCAGGACTGCTGCTAGGCTCTTCTTGGGCATATTCACCATGGCGTGGCTGTTGGCGACCGCCTCGCGGGCTCTTTCCGGCATTCGCCGGGGTAGCTCGCGGTCCATTCTCAAACCGCTGAACTTTCTTCTCCCAGATGACGTTGAGGAGGTCCTCGTCACCATATTTTTTTATTTCCTTGGTCTCATTGGTGAACTCCGCGTCGAATTTGGGGAAGAATTCAAGTGCTTCTTGAATGCATGAGTGTAAGTCCTCTGCTGCACGTTTGAAGTCTTTCTTGGTGTAGTCTGGCTGCTCGGGCCTGCGCGCAACTTGGCTGTCATCCGCGTCGTCCATCCCAAATCTGTTGAACTCTGTGCTCAGTGCCATGCCACTTGTTGGGCCCTGACATAGTCGTCGTGATTCCAGTCCCTGCTGAGCGGAGAATAGCGTGGAATTGGGTACTGACGGAACGGACGGCCAAATCTTGGTGGCATGCTCTGCAAGACGAAATGTGGTTAGACATCAGCTCCAACATGGACGACTGGGAAGGGTGTAGGGAAGCTTTTAGTACCACGGTGGGCAGCATCAACAATCACCGCATGTTGGTCGTTCATATGCTGCATGTCAAAGAACGATGTGCAAAGCAAATAAGTAGACTTCTGCAAGGCACCTTGTAGGCCATAGTCACAATTTCCACCTGCATGGAAGCGATCTGGTAGCAATTGAAAAGCTCTGCAATAAGTATAATACCAGGCAAAGTCTTTCATTGAAGACTGTCGTAGTTATGGCGGTACGCAGCAGAATAAACATCCGGCAAGCTGAACAACGAGAACATTCCATTCGATACAACAATCCGGCGGCTCAGCCGGAAAAAACCAAGCAATCAGTTGACGGTGCTAGGAGGAATGATGAAATTAAATGGAGGCAAGCTTCCTTGCTGTGATAATGCTCACAATTGAGATTCCCGCTGTGGAGCCCACGTACGGCACTGCTTTCCGCGTTACTGGCCATCTCCTCGGGGCTCTTGATTAAAAACCCCCACCCCTACGATGATCCAAACGCCGTCTATCGAGATTCAAACTGCTTACGTCCGCTCTTGATGCCCAAGGCACATAGAGTCAAAAGTACACAACACGCACTGGTACCAGTATGAAGATCTTTACTCCAATGACACTCCCCTGCCTTGCACACAGACAGCAAACATATCTACACTCACCATTTACCGAATTTGATCAATATGTCGATGAAGTTTCCTCCAGAGCAGCTAGCAGCTCTTGCCGGCGAGGTGGCAGCTCTTCTCCGAGAGAGGACAGAATCTGCTTCGGTTGCTGAGACGGCGGCAGGGGGGTTGATCCCCGCAGCATTGCTTTCGATTGACGGGGCGTCGAAGATTTACAAAGGTCGGTTGTGTGATCAGATCGGCTGTACTTGGTTCTTCGCGCTTGCAGGCAGGCTCGAGCGAAACAGGAGGTTTAACGGCATGTCTTTGTGGATCCTTTTTGCGCTTTGATTTAATTGTATCCTCTCGGCAGCTGTAGACGCTGAAACCCCGCGTGCAGGTCGCTGGCTGGACTCAGGCCGATATCGACAGCTACCAAGGTCCCTCTCCTCAGATCGTCTCTGGACTTGCCTAGAGCGTCCGAGAGAAGCTCGGCTCGACGTATACTGTGTGTGAAGTAAGTCAAATTCATCGCGCAGGCAAGCGCGATGTGTCAGCTGACAGGGGACGCGCTGATCAAAGTGGAACGGCTGGGCCTACTGGAGGCACAGCGAAGAATCGTTTACCGTAAGTTCCTGGGAGGGTGTCGATCCAGTCGCTCACGTGCTAAGTAGTGGCTATGTTGCCTTGGCCGTCGCCAGAGAGGGTGAAACAGTATCTCGTGAACACGATACAGGTTTGGGAAGCGATAGAACGGGGAACGTGATCGTGTTTTGCTTGTGAGGCATTGCAGTTGTTGAAAGAAGTCATTAATGGAGAAGCGAAGACGTGAAGTCTTTTTCGACGTTCTGCGTGGCTGGGATATACAATAGGTAATGCATGCCCAATAGTACTGAAATTGAAGGGAGGGTTGATAGCAAGCCAAAAGCTTGAACACTAAGCTAGCGGCTCGGGAACCAGTGTCCACAAAGCCCTTTGCATGAAGAATGGACATTCCATCCCAAGCGACTTGACATTAAGATGCCAGGAAGCGGAGTACATCTGCTGTATTTGTCATGCGCTTGCTTGCGCCAATCCTCAAGGCCCCTCACTCATGCACACTGCCAAATTGGGCGTCCAAACAGAGGGCGACGTTGATGCACCGCCACTTCTGACAGGAGAGACGATGCGTGTTCGGTGACTTTTTGCTTTTAGACAGATGGTTGAAGCAATCCCAAGGCTATGCTGGGAAGTAGAAAAGAGCAAGAAAACAACAGTGCCAATTAAGATTGGCCAACGACCATGGGTACATTTGGTCATGTTAGGTGGGGAGAAGAGCTTTTCTGATCAAGGGTGAGGACGGCAGACATGTGTGCAGTCACGTGTGCCGCCTGTCATGCGGATGATCAATGATTAAATTCCAGTGGCTGCTGCTGGACTTCCCGCCTGACAGGAACTTCACACCAATGGCCATTGACTAGTGACAAGTCGTTGCTTTTGCCTTTTGCCTTTGGCCAGGGGCCATCCCAGTCAACAAGTGGCTGCCACGAGGCTTCCCGTCCTCATCCAGCCTCCCAAGAAGGGTCAACAGCGATCAAATGAAGCTGCTTGGAAATAGTCACGCCTCGTGGGGGGACTGGGAGACGTTGTGTGCAAGAAGCTTTTCACTGCTCGCGTCGTACCTGACGCACGGCATGCAGCATGCATTTTTTTCTATCAAAGTAGAACAGCGCACGCCTCTGCCGCCATTTACTGCGACCGAGTCCATGGTGCTGGAAATCGGACGCGCGCCCCGAAGTATCCGAATGAAGCTCCATCGAGGCACACGCGGCCATGTGGTCCCTCGTGGCATTATTGCCAAAAGACCGGACCCGGAAAGCAGTGAAGAACCGCGCGCGGATGTACTGAAACTGGTCGGTGAGCTTCGACTGGTAGGAGGATAGGATCATCCTAGTAGATCATCAGTTGCTCACTGGTTGCAACGCTGGAGGAAGCTAATTGACTGCTGCGGTGACGAGTATCTTTGGGCCGCAGGATCCAGCCACTAGTGACTGCTCCGTGCCACCAACTCATTCCTTCCTTGGAAGTTTGCTGGGCTCCAGAGCAAGTGGGTATGGTGGAGACTCCTGATAGCAGCTCAGGACAAAGCTGACGTCCGCACCCTGGCTCCAACGCCTGTTAGATCGTGAACCCAACTGGTTCACGCGTTGCCGAGGTGTAATCACGTAGATCATGTGCTCGTATATATGACTTGAGCGCGGCTACTGCTTCGCAACTCTGATAAGGGCATTCAGACCTTGCGGTGATCAATGTTGTTGTAGAGAAGACGAAAGCTCTGCCGATCGCCAACTGGTCGCTGTAGAATCTTGCCGTTAGCCACCGAAGCGAGGAGAAGCAGCCACAGTCTTCGGACAAAGCATTCTCGCATTGGCCCAATGCAGACACCTTCCCCAGTAGCTGGTCGTCGGGTGCCTCGTTTGAGACGTGAAGCTCCGGCACGCAGTCCAATCAAGTTGAGCGTCGTCTCGATCGCCAGTGAAGTGGCGCATCGAATCCTTTCTGATGGCCACGGTCTACTTGCCGATATGACCAGCACCAGAACCCAACAGGATGGCTGACGAAGTCAAGACTCGAAAGCCAATGGTGATCAGCTATGATCTATCACCCACGCCCCTGTTCCTTGGCTGGCGATCATTTGCTGCGGAGACTCGCGAGCCACATTATGGGAGCGACTCGCCATCGACGAAATTGATCGAGAGCCCTCATGGGCTGACAATAACCACCGTTTGACTTTGCGAGGCGAGTTCCGAGCTGTCACTGTCACCGCCACTGTCACTGTCACCGCCACTGTCACTGTCAGGACTCCGCAGCCGACCGGTAGTCTTTGTGTCCCTGGGCCCCATCTTCCCCCACCGGAGCGGCGCCACACTCTGCCAGGCGCCCTGCCACAACTGGCTCATCCCTGTGAAAGGGGTGTTAGTGACGCTTTAGCGATGGCTGGAAGATTGGTTTCGCCAATTTCTAGTCCCTCCTGGACCACGCTTCGGATCCACTCAGAGCTGCCCGCTTTCACCTTCTTCTAGAAGAACACCGTGGGCTGGTAATCACCCCCCGATCCCCCTTCCCGAGCCCTCGTAGCATGACCGTTGACCTGGCGATCTCAACCTAGCACTCATACCGAGTGCTCTCTGATCCTCCCAGCACTGTGGGTCAAATTGTTTCAGGCCTAGTTCTTGCGTCGAGCAGACTACAGAGCTCCCGGCAGTCCCACGTTGTTTGCATCAGGGTTCTTGGTCATCGCTCTTTATTTGCTCCCTGGTCCCTGTTGGAGCTCTACCCTCTGTCTCTGCACAACCTCATATCGGTTCACAACCCTCCCGCATATACGCCCACGTTTTCGCTCTCTGGACAGAGCACCGTGCTGGGAATACGCTTGGTCTGGCTGGCTGTTCCTCGAGGAACTTTCGGTTCCCCACCTTGAAAAGAACTGCGGGGGTTCTTCCACGCTGGATCACCACTCCTCAATCCTCCGAATCCTAGACCAGCCTCCTCGCTACGTCGCATGATCACATTCGCCCTTCGACTTTGCCCCTCTCACCGCGACTTGGTGGCCCGTTTCGAAAGCCCGAATGATCACTAACATTGCGGGGTTGCAATAGAAATCTCTCCTGCAGCGGATCCTGTGACAGGCTCCGCCTTGCTGTGCCCGGAATTACAAGATCGTAGATCTGGCCTACTCTGACAACATCATGTCACGCAGCACCCTTCGCTGATTGGCATCGTTTCCTCTTTTCCAGATTGAACCGATGGCCGGATCACCCCCCAAGCAATCAACATGGAGGTAGACCAAGATGAGAAGCGTTTGCGCCCGAACCCTTACGGTCCGTCGCCAACAGTCCAACATCACCGGATGCAACCATCCGAGTCTGCGTCGCACAATTATCCACCTCACTCAGGCTCTGGATCGAGCTATGGCGCTGGTTCAGCGGGGTGGGCGCCTCCTCCATCGCCCTTTGCGAACGAGCCGGCACAGACCGCGGAGGTATCTCAGCACTCAAACTCTTATCCACCCCCAAGTCGCGAGAATACCTACGTCGTGGAGGTTCCATATGGCAGTAGGTCAGGCTCCATTTCCGCCCCAACTCGATCGCCTGGTGATGGACATGTCTCATCTCATTTGCATCACGTGAATGGCTCCCACCCCGACGGCCCGTACCATTCGCAGCAAGTCCCTCCAGAGTACAGACACAGAGGCGGATATGTTCCGCCGGATGGACCTCCGAATGGAACCCATCCCACAGGCCTTCACATTGCTACTGGTCAAGACGTGATGCCTGGACATCAGCCATTTCCCCCTACGCCACATGGGCCACACTCACATCCTCTATCCGCAGGTCCTGGACCGGGGCCCAGTCCAGTGTACGAACAATATTATCAAGGACAGCACTGGAGCAACTCTGCTGTCAATCGTGAAAATCGCAAGAAGCCTGTCCGGGCTCAGCAGGCTTGTGACAGTTGTCGGACCAGGAAAGCCAAATGCGACGAGTCCCGGCCCTGCAGCCACTGCAAGGACAACAACCTGTCCTGTACGTACAGAGATATTCCTCCGCAGAAGCAAGATAGAAATGCGCTCGCACTAGAGGCAAAAATCGACACACTGCAACGTGAGACAGACAAGACGAACGACAAGCTGGACAAAATTTTACAAGTCTTTGAGACCCAGCCTTGGCGCAATGATAACAAGATGCTGGCAGAAGACTTGTCACCTGAGAAGCGTGCCAGGATCAGCACCACATTGCAGGAAAACCGGTTGGGATCCTCGGTAGCGACTGCAGTGGACATTCAGCCCGGTGTTATACCGATGGACTCATCAGACTTTGTCAACCCGGCAAACGTGGATAGCGAGGCGATGAACACACTTCCTCATAGTCACACAACTGCAGCCCAACACTTACTTCTCTGGCCATCCATCAGAAAGTTTGGTCTCGAATCTAACCCTGACTACGTCATGATTTTAGAAGAGAACCGAGGAATACTACGCCTATATGGACGAGGTGAGGGTCATGATAAGATGGATGGCAGCCAAGGCCCGGCAAGCCCGGCAGACAGTTCGTCGTCAAGCTGGAGAGCCGATGATTCACCTTCTCCGCCCGCAGAGTCTCTTTGGGGCTATGGTTTTAAGCCGCCCTATCCCTCGAACTATGGTTCTCAGGCAGATCACCCGGGGGGACTGAATGCCGATGGTAGTCCTAACTACGCCTCTGAGTTGGTCGACAAATATTTTGAGAGCTACATGAGACACATTTATATCCTCCACCCATTCCTTGACAAGAAGACCATCAAAGATCAAATCAATCAATTCAAGAGCCGGTACAGTCCTGACCACCCGGGTCTGATCCGGAAGAGGAAACATGGGCACGATTCGCCGACTCCTGCTCATGAGTCGCACGGTGCTGCTCCAGCCAGTCACACAATTGGCGTCGAACGTTCGGTCAGAAATGCAATCATAAACCTCGTGTTGGCACTCGGCAAGATCTGCGACCATAAGACCCCGCTACCTGCTTCACCACCTGCTTCATCTACCTCCGCACCCACTCCGCGAAGTTCCAACTCTGACGCCTTCTCTCCCACACCTGGGTCACCATATCAGCACCTCGGCCCCAAGTCGAAACCTCTGGTCACGCATGTGCCTGACAAACACGAGGCAGAGAGAAATAACGTTGATGTGATCCCAGGTTTGGCATATTATGGTGTGGCTTGTGATATACTTGGCGGGCTTCGAGGAGGATGTGACCTGTCCCACGTTCAAGCAGCGCTGCTAGCTGGTCTATACATGGGCCAGATAGCGCAGGTAATTCCGAGCCACGACTGGATCACACTAGCTGGTAAAGCCTGCCAAGTGTTGATCAATCCGTGAGTTGTCTCTCCTTGTCTCGATGATTGTGTCTGACCAGATGCTCAGCAAGAAGTTTCCTGGGAACAGTAACAACAAATATTTGGACCTGGTCAAATACGCGTATTGGTCGTGTCTCCAGCTGGAAAGGTTTACACGCTCGCTGCTCGAACGTTCTGAAAGCAGTGCTAATTGATCGAACAGCGATATCCTGGCCGAGATGCAGCTGCCGCAAAGTGGTATTTCGAGATACGAGACCTTCATGAATGTTCACACACCTTCTGGAATTCATCTTTCGGACGAAGAGCACGTAGTGTATCAGACAGATCAGATGGTCAGAGCAGTGGAAGTCAAATACTACTGGGCACAAATGTACTTGAGGATAACACTCAACTCTATCCACAACCAGTTGTACGACAAGAACGCACAAAGTGAGCACACCTCGACTCTTCTTCCTGGCACTGTCTGCACGGCTTTCGCAACTCACGCTGACCGGTTTTAGAACTACAGCTGAAGGTCCAAGATACTCTGATGCAAAATCTGGAACAGTGGCGGGTGTTAATGCAAATAAAGAGCCCAGAAATGGCATGGAATGACAATGACTACATAACAAGTGACATCAACGCAGCTCGCATGAGAGCTAAATATTACGGCGCGAAAGTCATCATCAGCCGGCCGACATTGTTTGCTGCGCTACACGACGCATGGTCTACGATATCCATCCGGCAGTCAGAATCCCCTCTTCCAGGTCATGGGTCCGCATCGCAGCAAAGCTCACCAACGGTTTCCCATGGGTATAATTCTACGGGCCTGCAGCAGCAAGGTAGTCATACGGACTCGCCAGCTCAACCAGAGATTCCCTCGGTAAATCAATTGAAACCCGAGATCTACCACGGAGTCAGGGTCTGCATTCACGCGGCAATCCGAAGTACTACCGCATTTGACGGAGTGGCGCCTCGTCTGATTGTAACCAATATCTTCGGCACAGGGCATGCGTAAGTCTCATAACCATCTTCCGCCAACAGAGATACTAATAAGCTGGCAGTCAATTTGGCAACATGCTAATCCTCAGTGCCGCCTATGCTTCGTACCTACGACCACTGATCTCTGGCAAGACACTGAAGGACCTCTTTGCACGTACCATCGAATTTCTCCGGAACGCCGCAGACATTTCTCCTTCTCTTAAGCGTGACATGCAGCTTCTTCAGCGACTAGAGGCACAACTTTTCCCGAGACCTGTCCCTGGCATGACCTCAAGCTTCTCTTCTACCGAAACTTGAAGCCGTTCCGGTGCAATGACGGGTCGCTTACGTCTTCGAGCGTGTCACTGCACTTCAAAAGGATGGCAATATCCGGTCCGTTGGGTGGCGCACTGGATTCCTCATCTTTATACAGCTATTATATCCTATCGGAGTTCTTTGTCAATGAGGGGGTTACACCCACTCCGGACGGCGGCCTCCTGATCGGCATTTATCAAGCATCTATGTTGCATTTTCGTGTGGAGCGATCTGTCGATGTTAGAGTTTCGCGGGGTTATTCTTGTAACGCCTTGATACGGCCGAGATCATACTGGGCGGGATCTGTGATTTTGGGTCAACCATCATGTAGTATTGGATGCATCTCTGTCGGAGGCAGCTTTCTTGTATCACTATGCTGTCGTGTGTCGGCGCCGAGAAGAGCTGTATGTCCATTTGGAAATACTTCTCACCTGGCTGGCATCGCTGTGGCTGATCAAGCTTGTTGCTATTCCATGTACAACTGGTTTCGAATGACAAGATAGCAACAGGACTCTGTGTTCACAGAGTGGTGCGCCTGTCTGGCGTAATGTAGATGCAGAAACTGTTGGCGCTGTGACAACTGATAGATTGAGATGTCGTTGACCAGCTCGCCGGTCATTTGAGTCTGCACGAACGCAAGCAGGGTAATGTGCCAAGCCCGCTCCGCAGCCCCGCGAAAAGGGTGAGTTTCGGACCCTGCATTAGGTGCTTCGGAGAGCTGTCCACATCTCATGAACCAAAATCATTTGATTCCATACCAACGACATTATTTCAGACCCTCCTACCCCTGATCATACGTTACAGTTCTGGTACTCGAGCAACTTCGTGTCCCTTCCACCTCGCGTGCTGCATGCCCTAAGTACCATGCTTCAAGTTCCTGTCAGAAATGGCACGGGAGGTACGGCTTCAACCAAAGCGGTTATCCTTGTGAGTACTCGAGCTTCCTTCTCGATGAGTACGCTTCAATCATATTTCGTTGTTAACCTTGCCAATCTAGGTTGGAGGACCTTCTCGTGGCACTCGTTTCCGCCCGTTGTCGCTGGATGTCCCCAAGGTCTGCTGAACAGACACGCCCCCCCCTCCCTTCTTCAAGCACTGACTTGAGATGCGCCCAGCCTCTCTTCGATGTTGCCGGACATCCAATCATTTGGCATTGTCTCGGCGCAGTCGCAAAAGTTCCCGGGATCCGAGAAGTCATCCTGGTCGGCTATTACGACGAAAGTGTCTTTCGTGATTTTATCAGAGATTCCGCGAAAGAATTCCCTCAAATACGAATCCAATATCTGCGAGAATACCAGGCTCTGGGCACTGCAGGAGGCCTTTACCACTTTCGAGACGCCATCCTGAAGGGCAAACCAGACCGCTTCTTCGTGCTGAATGCAGATGTCTGCTGCTCATTTCCGCTCAGCGAGATGCTAAAGCTGTTTGAGGAGAAAGACGCCGAAGCGGTGATCTTGGGAACAAGAGTGAGTAATGACGCTGCTACGAACTTTGGTTGCATAGTCTCAGACGGGCACACCAAGAGAGTATTGCATTACGTGGAGAAGCCGGAGTCACACATCTCCAATCTCATCAATTGTGGTGTCTACCTCTTTGCGACAGAATGCATCTTCCCTTCAATCCGAAGTGCTATAAAGCGTCGCAGCGACAGGCCACGCATTGTGTCTTATCCTTCGTCAGAAAACCTTGAATCACCATTCTTCCGAGATCAAGACGATGATGAGGGCAAGAATGAGGTTCTACGTCTAGAGCAGGACATTCTATCCGACCTGGCTGACAGCAATCGCTTCTTCGTCCATGAAACAAAAGACTTCTGGCGGCAAATCAAAACTGCCGGATCAGCTATCCCAGCCAATGCACTCTATCTGCAAAAAGCCTTCCAATCACTGTCAGAAGAGCTTGCCGCTCCGTCGGCCAATGTTCTTGCACCTGTCTTCATCCATCCCACAGCCAGTGTTGATCCCACGGCGAAGCTGGGACCGAATGTCTCTGTTGGGCCAAAGGCCGTCATTGGTGCCGGTGCTCGAGTGAAGGAGTCAATAGTCCTGGAAGAGGCGGAAATCAAACATGATGCCTGTGTTCTGTATTCGATCATTGGGTGGAACAGTCGAGTGGGAGCTTGGGCGAGAGTCGAGGGTAGTCCTACACCGGTGGGAACTCATACTACAAGCATCATCAAGAACGGGGTCAAGGTCCAAGCCATCACAATCCTCGGCAAGGAATGTGGAGTTGGCGATGAAGTCAGGGTGCAGAATTGCGTGTGTCTGCCTTACAAGGAGCTGAAGCGAGATGTTGCAAACGAAGTCATCATGTGATGGTCAGAGATTGGACAGCAGTTCTATATGGCTCGTAGGAGGAACGCCATCCCTCTCCGCTCCAGAATAACAGCTACCGGAGCTGTAGCACGAACGCGCTAGGTGTTGGTAATCGGTCACCCGTGTGAAGAAATGACAGGTTCCCCGAAGAAGAAGAAGAAGAAGAAGCTATAGACCTCTTTCACTACTTTGGGAACTCTAAGACCGTCCCCCAGATGAGATGCAATCTCTGCAGGGTGCAACGCAACCATAAGCGTTTTCCCAGTCAAGGTGCGACGTGGTGTGCTGAATGAAACCTTCTGCACCTCTCCTGTTGACCGATCAGCCATCTCGCTGTATCGATACCTCGTCCCTTTTCCTCTTCGAATTCCACTTCGTATCAGTTCCATTCCTACTGTGTCTTCTTTCTTACTCCCTACAATGCGCATCATCTTTGTCCTACCTCCCACGCCCGTGTCTCTCGTGATATCTACCAAAGTCAAAGTTCACATTAGCCTGGCAGGGGAAGCTCCTATCCTTGCTACAATCACTGTGGGGCTACTAATCGCGCGCGCAATTAGGCAAAGAATGTTGGATTCTCCAAGTAGTCGTAGCTCACGAAAATAAAGCCGAGATGAGGAGTTTCTTCTTCTTCATTGTCTACCTACCTACGCAAAATCCACACTGCCCCCCCGCCCCACCCCTCTCTCCTCCACCTTCTCGCCAACAACGGCCTTCAACG
>JAABUK010002043.1_pt1 | contig 37023 bp, 26 predicted proteins | sample 5559141 | NCBI WGS metagenome assembly JAABUK01 (sample SAMN10711869, study PRJNA513367) | rock metagenome | isolation source: Antarctica rocks | place: Antarctica: Victoria Land, Pudding Butte nord | collected 2016-01-03
GAAAAATCCATAGTCTCTGTGTCGTTTAAATCGCTTCATAATAGTGTAATATACTAAAGATCAATTAATTACAAATAATTACAAAATAAATTTATTGTTAAATCGGTTTTTAGAGGTGCCCATAAGCAATACCAGTACTTTAGGCAGCATCCGGGGAGGAAAACTGCTGGTGCCACCAACTTTATATTTAGCAATCAGAGGCAAAATTTCTATCTGATCCAACACCTCGTTTACGACACGAACAGGGCGATTGGCAGAAATCAGCTCTTCCAGAGAGGGTGGAAGCAGCATGATTTGCTGCTGGTTGTAAGCTTTGAAAATAACTTTTAAATCCTTTCGCTTTTGCATGCTTTATAAGACAACAAAAACATAGCAAACGATTCTTTTGAAAAAACTTTTTCTATAAAAAGAGGATGCCTTTTGAGACACCCTCTTTTTTATTAATGTAATATCAGTGAAACTTTTTCCTCAGCAGTTGTCCCTGAAGCAAAAGACGCACAAGGATATGCAGTCGATGCATTAAAAAGCGTTTTCAATAAGTAAGAAACAAATAGCAATAGTTTTCACAGCTCCCTGATTAGGGAGCTTTTTTTTAACTTGTCACAAACCTCAAAATGCAAAACCTACCTTTGCTCCATGCACCTTTACATTAAAAATATGGTATGCAATCGCTGCATCCTTGCAGTACAACAAGAATTAGGCAAGCTGAATATTGACAGCTGCAAAATCACCTTAGGTGAAGTTGAAACAACTGGTGAACTCCCAAAAGAAAAGATAGAACAACTGGAAAAGAACCTTGATGCACTGGGCTTTGAATTATTAGACAACAGCAAGCAGCAGCTTATTGAGAAAATAAAGAACATCGTAATACAGCAGGTACACCACACGCAGGAAGATAACAACCACAATTTTTCTGAAATCCTTTCTAAATCACTACATAAAGATTACTCTTACCTAAGCAGCCTTTTTTCAGAAGTTGAAGGCGTGACGATTGAAAAATACATCATCAGTCAAAAGATAGAGAAAGTCAAAGAGCTTATCATCTATGATGAATTAAGCCTTAGTGAGATTGCATATAAATTAGGCTATAGCAGCGTGGCTCATCTTTCAAACCAGTTCAAAAAAGTTACCGGCTTAACACCAAGCCACTTTAAAAAGGTAGGGCAAAACAAACGAAAGCCTTTAGACAAAATTTAAACCGCATCCCAAAATCTTACAAATCTTGTCCATAATTGTGTAACAGCTTAGCCTTTGCATATTGGTACCTTTATATAACAAATACAAAAGGTTATGGCAACCGGAAACAATAACACAATAAGTCTTCCTTTAGAAGGAATGGACAGCGAACATTGTGCTTTAATAATTGATAAAGGTTTAAGTAAAGTTCAGGGCATTAAAACACATACAGTAGAACTTAATAACAACAGGGCAGTTATCAATACAAATGATGGTGTAGAGGTATTAAAAAAGGCAGTTGCAGCCATTAGAGATTTAGGCTACGATGTTTCTACAGTAAAGAAAAACTTTCCTGTTCTCAATATGACTTGTGCTTCATGTGCAGTCAGTTCAGAAAGCATTTTAAAAAGTCAACCGGGAGTAGTTGAAGTTGCAGTAAATTATGCCAATGCAACAGCACAGGTAGAATACGTACCTGCCGCAACAGACCCACACAAATTAAAAGCAGCTTTGCAGGCTATTGGTTATGACTTAATGATTGACGAAAGCGAAGAAGCAAAGGACCAGTTAGCAGAACTTCACAAGCAAAAAGCAGATACACTTAAAAAGAAAACCATAGGCTCTATTCTGCTATCAATACCTACAGTAATTATAGGAATGTTCTTTATGAACATACCCTATGCGAATTACATAATGTGGGCTTTAGCAACACCAGTAGTCTTAATTTTTGGAAGGCAGTTTTTTATCAATGCATGGAAACAAACAAAACATCGTTCTGCTAACATGGACACCCTTGTTGCATTAAGTACAGGGGTAGCTTATTTGTTTAGTGTATTCAATACTTTAAATCCTGAGTATTGGCACAGCAAAGGTTTACATGCCCATGTATACTTTGAAGCGGCATGTGTTGTAATAGCGTTTATTCTATTAGGTAAGATGTTAGAAGAAAGAGCCAAAGGCAATACATCTTCAGCTATTAAAAAACTAATGGGCTTACAGCCAAAAACAGTTACCGTAGTGCACGAAGGCGGTCATCAAATGGAAATGCCGATAGCAAGTGTAAAAGTCGGAAATACATTATTAGTAAAGCCAGGTGAAAAGATTGCGGTAGATGGTACAGTAGCTTCAGGCAGTTCATTCATTGATGAAAGTATGATTAGCGGCGAACCTATACCGGTAGAGAAGAAACAAGGCGATAAAGTATTTGCAGGAACAATCAATCAAAAAGGCAGCTTTCAATTCTCAGCAGACAAAGTAGGTGGAGATACAGTTTTAGCGCAAATAATAAAGATGGTTCAGCAGGCACAAGGCAGTAAAGCACCTGTTCAAAAATCAGTTGATAAGATTGCAGGCATCTTTGTTCCAATAGTGATTTTAATTGCTATTCTAAGCCTCATTGCATGGGTTGTATCAGGCGGCGATAACGGCTTTACACAAGGTTTGTTAGCCTTAGTAACAGTACTTGTTATTGCTTGTCCCTGTGCTCTTGGTTTAGCAACACCTACAGCTATCATGGCAGGTGTAGGTAAAGGCGCAGAAAACGGAATATTAATTAAAGATGCAGAAAGCCTTGAACTGTCAAAAAAAGTAAATACAATTATCCTTGATAAAACAGGAACAATAACAGAAGGCAAACCGGTTGTAACAGATATTATTTGGCTAAACAATGATGAAAGCAGCATACCTGTTTTATCATCACTTGAAAATGCTTCCGAGCACCCTTTAGCAGAAGCAGTAGTAAAACACCTGGGCAAAGTTCAGCACCTGCCGGTGCATCACTTTCAAAGCATTACAGGCTTTGGTGCAAAGGCACATATTACTGATAGTATGTACTATGTCGGTAATTCTGCACTTTTAAAAGATAACAATATTTCTATTGCTCCGCAATTAGATAGTTCCGTAACAAAATGGCTTACCGAAGCAAAGACAGTCATCTACTTTGCAGATGAAAAACAGGCTTTAGCAGCAGTTGCTATTGCAGATAAAATAAAAGATACATCAGTACAGGCTGTTCAACAATTACAGGCAGCAGGCATAGATGTGTATATGCTTACAGGTGATAATCAGGCAACAGCAAAAGCAATTGCAGCCCAGGTAGGTATAAGTCATTACAAAGCAGAAGTGTTACCAGCCCATAAGGCAGACTTTGTAAAAGAATTACAGCAACAAGGCAAAGTCGTAGCAATGGTAGGCGATGGTATCAATGACAGTAATGCATTAGCACAGGCAGATGTAAGTATTGCAATGGGTAAAGGCAGCGACATTGCAATGGACGTAGCCAAAATGACTATTATTTCATCCGACCTTTCCAAAATACCACAGGCAATAAAATTGGCTAAATATACAGTCGCAGCTATCAGGCAAAACCTGTTTTGGGCGTTTATTTATAATCTTTTCGGTATCCCAATTGCCGCCGGTATTCTATACCCAATCAATGGGTTTCTATTAAATCCAATGATTGCAGGCGCTGCAATGGCTCTTAGTTCAGTTTCGGTAGTTACCAATAGCCTTCGGCTAAGGTCAAAAAGCCTGTAAACCCCAAATTGTGTAAATCAAATCAAGAATTGTGTAACAGGCAACCCTCAATCTCAAACTAATTTTACATCACAGAAACAAACAAATAACCATGAAAACAATAGAAGTAAAGACAAACATCATGTGCGGTTCATGTGTGGCAAAAGTTGCCTCTGCTTTGAATGAGACAGTAGGAGAAGCAAATTGGAAGGTTGACACCCTTAATCCGAAGAAAATACTTACTGTTACCACAGAAAACCTTGATGAAGAACAAGTTATTAAGGCTGTAAAAAAGGCTGGTTACAAGGCTGAAAAGCTATCATAAAGAACAGGTTAAAGGCCGGGCAAGATATTTGCCTGGCTCTTAATCTTTTAAATAATACTAATTTTACCTCTGAAACTGTAGAAAATGAATTTGCGTAAGTACTTGTGGAAACTTTTTAAGGCAGTTTTTGTTAGAAAGAAAGAATGTTGTAAATAATAATATATTGAAAAGGACCACATCCATAAAACTAAAAGCCGCTTTCTTACTGGTAGTGTTCGCTTTTAATACTGCAGTAGGATTTGCTTGTTCTGTAGGGATGGATATGGGTTTCAATAGTAAACATCACGAAGATGATGAAGCTACAGAAGCCGTAGTTCACGTCCATAAAGACGGTAAAAAGCACGTTCATCAGGAAAAGAAAGAAAGTCACAGTCACGATAAATTTCACAACCGGGACGAGGCAAATAATAGTGAAAAGTCTAAAAGTGATAAAGGCAACTGTTGTAACGACAAGGTAAGAAGTTTACAGCAGCTTGATAAAGCAGTACCTAATTCTATAAGTTTTGTCCATCCCGTATTCTTTACAGCTTTTCTCGCTTCTTATTACAATATCAACATTTTACCTCACACAGATATTGTTAAGGGACATTAACCATTTGTCCGGAAGTTACCATCCACCCACCACCTGAATAACTTTTGACATTTTCAGCAATAAAAACATTATGTGGATAACTCACATCTTCAGTTACTACCCTCAAACTATTAATTTTAATAGGTTTTCATGCGTCTGCCCTGACATTAACCGTATACTGTCCATTTTATTGAAAATAGTGTTTCTATTTTCCGAAGCTGCAGGAGATAAAAATTGAATAGAAAGTGAAAAAAAATTTGCTGCACCAGCATCTATTACACATTAACAACCGGCAGCAAAAACTATCAGGGTTGTAATGAAGCCGTAGCGGTTATATATCTTCCCGCACCTTTGTACCGTGGCTTCCAGTAGATATCATTAAGGTCACTTACCATTACACCTGCGCTGGTGGCAGCATGCACAAATTTGTTATTAAAAAGATATATCCCTACATGAGTAATATCACGTCCGCCATCTGTATTAAAGAAAACGAGGTCACCTTCGCTGAGGTCTTCTACGCAAATTTGCCTGCTTGAATTATATTGTTCCTGTGCAGTACGCGGAACATTTACATTGTACACATTCTGCATCATTATTTGGGTAAAAGCAGAACAGTCAATACAATTTTTAGTACTTCCGCCCATACAGTAGCTTGTGCCCCACCATTCGTCTATTGATTTGAGCAGGTTAACATTGGTAAGGTTCTCCACTGTTGCATCTAACACTATGGCATATTTCAATTGCAAAAAGTCTGCCTTTTCAATATTAAGGGAATTTAGTGATGTATGTATATTTGCATTATACTCATCCCTTTGCTTTTTACGCTCTTCAAATGATGGCATGGAAGCGCTCATATCATGGCTGGAAGTGACTGCCTGACCGGGGCTTACAGACATATCGAGGAAACGCGGTTTTTTAGAATTTGATTTTTTAGAAGGCCGGCTTGCAGCAGAATTATCTTTTGACGTTATTGCTTTAAAGTGGCTGCAACTGCTCAGCAGTGCAACAGACAAAAGGCAATATGTCAACCGGGCTATCATCATATTCAGATGAAGCAAAGTAAATAACTAATATATCAAAAACACATCTTTTTTATATTTTTTTAACGTACAGTTAACCCCACTCTGTGGATAACAACGAGGCCTCTGTTTTTAAAAGATAGCGATATTTGCAGTTATTTCTTCAATTTTATCTTTAAATAATCCAATATAAAAAACAGAGGAAAGAGTCGTTTTTATGTCTAAATTTTCCCATCTTCATGTACATACTCAGTTTAGTTTGCTTGACGGCGCTGCTTCCATAAAAAGCCTGTACCAAAAAGCGATTGACAATGATATGCCCGCTCTTGCCATAACCGATCACGGCAATATGTTTGGAGCTTTTGAATTTGTGGCAGAAGCATACAAGCACAAAAATGAAGACGGAACATTAAAAGTAAAACCAATAGTTGGATGTGAGTTTTACGTGGTTGCTGACAGAACTAAAAAAACATTTACCAAAGAACAAAAAGATGAACGTTACCACCAGGTGCTGCTTGCCAAAAACAAGCAGGGCTACGAAAATCTGTTAAAGCTCACTTCTCTCGGATATACAGAAGGAATGTACAGCAAATACCCGCGAATTGATAAGGAACTGATAGAAAAGTACCACGAAGGATTGATTGCTACCACCTGTTGCCTTGGCGCTTATGTTCCTCAAACCATTTTGCACGACGGGGAGGATGAAGCCGAAAAAGAGTTTAAGTGGTGGCTCAATATGTTTGGCGAAGATTATTATATAGAAATACAAAGGCATGGCATAAAAGACCAGGACAAGGTAAATTTGTCTTTATTAAAGTTTGCTGCTAAGCACAATGTAAAAGTAATTGCAAGCAACGACAGCCATTACACAGACCAGGATGACTACAATGCCCATGACATTTTATTGTGCCTGAATACCGGTGAAAAGAAAAGCACGCCCGGTTACGATGATTTTATAAATGATGATGTACAGCTAAAAGAAAGACGCTTTAAATTTCCCAACGACCAGTTTTATTTTAAGAAGACAGATGAGATGAAGGAATTGTTTAAAGACATTCCTCATTCCATTGATAATACAAATGAAGTGGCGGGTAAAATAGAAATCCTGAATTTAAAGAAAGATATTCTTCTGCCAAATTTCCCTATTCCCAAAGAATTTCAAAAACATACTGATAATAATCTTAACCAGTGGGAATTTCTTCATTATATTACTTATGAAGGTGCAAAAAAAAGATATAGCGAAATAACTGAAGAAATAAGAGAAAGGCTTGATTTTGAATTATTTACTATCAAAACAATGGGTTTTGCAGGTTACTTTTTGATTGTATCCGATTTCATACAGGCAGGTCGTGAGTTAGGTGTATTTGTAGGTCCCGGACGTGGTTCGGCTGCAGGTTCGGTTGTTGCTTTTTGTATCGGCATTACCAATATTGACCCGATAAAGTACAACTTGCTGTTTGAGCGTTTCCTCAATCCTGACCGTAAGAGCATGCCTGATATTGATACTGATTTTGATGATGACGGCCGTCAAAAAGTGATTGATTATGTTGTAAAAAAATATGGCAGAAATCAGGTAGCACAGATTGTCACTTTTGGTACGATGGCTGCTAAAATGAGCATCAAAGATGTTGCCCGTGTGCTTGACCTTCCTTTAGCCGAAAGTAATATGCTGGCTAAATTAGTCCCTGACCGGCCGGGCACTGAGTTAAGAAGATGCCTGCATGCACCTTTAACCATAAAAGAAGGGCCAAAATCGCTGGAAGAAAAAGAAGGTTTTGGATCTGAAGACATAGAAAATATAAAAAAGCTTCGCGAAATCTATAACAGCGATACAGAAAAGTCAAAGGTTTTGCATGAGGCCGAGCGCCTCGAAGGTTCTGTAAGAAACACAGGTTTGCATGCTGCGGGTATCATTATCGCTCCTGATGATTTGAAAAATATTATTCCTGTCGCTACATCAAAAGATTCTGAACTTCTTATTACACAAATACAAGGAAGTGTGATTGAAGAAGCAGGTGTTATTAAAATGGACTTTTTAGGACTAAAAACCCTTTCTATCTTAAAAACGGCTCTTGACCTGATTAAACAAAATCATGGTATTTATATTGAAATAGATGAACTCGCTTTAGATGATGAAAAGACGTATCAACTCTATCAGAAAGGCGAGACCAATGCCACTTTCCAGTTTGAAAGTGCGGGCATGCAAAAGTATCTGCGTGATTTAAAGCCCGACGTTTTTGCAGATTTAATCGCTATGAATGCCCTGTATCGCCCAGGGCCAATGGCTTACATTCCTGATTATGTAGAAAGAAAACACGGGCGCGCAGAAATAGTGTATGATTTGCCCGAAATGGCAGAATATCTTGAAGAAACATACGGCATCACAGTATACCAGGAGCAGGTGATGCTGCTTTCTCAAAAGCTGGCAGGATTCAGCAAAGGTGATGCAGACGTATTGCGCAAGGCGATGGGGAAAAAGCAAATAGCTGTGCTGAATAAAATGAAAGCACAGTTTATGGAAGGCGCAACCCAAAAAGGCCATCCTGCTGAAAAGCTTGAAAAAATATGGGCAGATTGGGAAGCCTTTGCCCAGTACGCTTTCAATAAATCTCACTCTACCTGCTATGCTTTGGTAGCTTACCAAACGGCTTATTTAAAAGCCCACTACCCATCGGAATATATGGCTGCGGTTTTAAATCATGCCGGCAGCATTGAGAAAATTACTTTCTTTATGGAAGAATGTAAAAGAATGGGATTGCACGTTCTTGGTCCTGATATAAATGAATCTCAAAGAGGTTTTGCTGTGAACAAAAAAGGTGAAATCCGTTTTGGCATGATGGGACTGAAAGGCGTAGGCGAAAATGCTATTGAATACATTTTGGAAGAACGGGCAAAAAAAGGTCCTTTCTCCAGCATTTTCGACCTTATAAAACGGGTAAATCTTCGCGCAGCAACTAAAAAATCGTTGGAAAGTCTTGCTTACAGCGGCGCTTTTGACTGTTTTAAAGAATACCACCGTGCCCAATATTTTCTTAATAAGGAAACTAATGTCTGCGGTTTAGACATTATCATAAATTTTGGAAACAAATACCAGGCGCAGGCTCAAACAAGTATCAACAGCCTGTTTGGCGACATGATCTCTCTGGATATTCCTACGCCCCAGATACCTAAAACAGAGCCCTGGCCTTTGACAGAACTGCTTGATTATGAAAAGGAAGTGACCGGTATGTTTATGAGCGGTCACCCGCTCGACCATTTTAAATTTGAATTGAAGCACTACAACTTTACGCCGGTAAACGAATTTAACGAAGTAAAAGACGCTCCCCAATTATTACCTAATATTAATAAGACTTTTCGTCTTGCCGGCCTGGTTACAGACGCCCAGCACAGGGTAACTAAAACAGGCCGCAACTTTGGTTCATTTTCTATAGAAGATTTTACCGGGAAAACAGAGCTGATGCTTTGGAGCGATGACTACGTAAAATACAGGAATTACTTAGAAAAAGGAAGAAATATTCTGGTAACGGGTTGTTTTAAAACAAGGTATAACAGCAGTGATTATGAATTTAAAGTACAATCTGTAACCATGCTTGAGGCAGCCAAACAAAGCTTTACCAAACAACTGGTAATGGATGTGCCAACAAAAGTAATTACCCGGGATTTTATTAATTTTATTGATAAAAATGTAAAAAACTACCCCGGCAAATCGTCTTTAAAATTCAATATTTATGATTCTAAAGACAACATAAAATTCAGCTTGCATAGTCTCGAAAAAGGATTTACGATGAATGAAGAAATGGTACATTTTTTAGAAGAAAATAAGGATGTAGAAGTAAAAGTAGAAGTGTTTGCTTAAATAATATATTTTCAATTAAAACAAGTATTACCCCTATTAGTTTGTAGGATATATTGATAAAGAGATTAAATCTATACATCTGTTTTAGCTATATTTCCATTTTTAAGCATTACTGTAATGACTGACTTCGAACAATACTTTACATCTCTTCAGACTCATAATATCGCTGATATTACCGAACATTCTCATCGCAGTAACTTACAGAAATTATTGGAAGGTTTTGCTGATCCCAATATTAAAGTATTGCATGAACCTAAACGGGAAGGCAGGTTTGGTTCACCTGACTTTAAAATTACACATACAGAAAGCATTATCGGTTATGTTGAAAACAAAAAGATTGATGAAAATCTTGATAAGACTCTCAAAAGCGATCAAATAAAAAAGTATCAATCTCTTTCCGACAATATTCTGCTTACTAATTATATTGATTGGATTTGGATTAAAGAAGGTGTGGTACTGAAAAGGGAAAGTTTGTGCTATTTAACCGATGTAGAAAACAAAAAAGCAAAGCTTGACAAAAGCAAAGCAGAAGCAGTAAAAAACTTAATAACATCCTTCTTTTCTCAAGCGCCAAAACAAATTGCTGATGCAAAAAAATTAGCAGCAGCATTAGCAATAAGAGCTAAACTGCTTAAGGATTTTTTGCTGGACGAATTAAAGCGACAGGAAATTGAACATACTGAAGGCAGATTATATCAGCTTTACGAAACATTTAAAACACATGTCTTTCACGAATTAACTGTCAATGAGTTCTCTGATGCATTTGCTCAAAATCTTGTTTATGGTTTGTTCCTCGCAAAACTGAATGCAGATGTCAATATTGTAAGCCTGTACAATGCAAAAAAATATATACCTGCATCGTTTGAACTGATAAGAGAGTTGGTAAATTTTCTTGATGAATTAGATAATGAAGAATATCGTGAAACAAGATGGATAGTAGAAGAAGTACTGACAATAATGAATAACCTTGATTTACGTGCTATTCAGGAAAAGCTGTCATTTACCAAAAAACGAACGGATGCTGATAACCTGATAATCAAAGATCCTTATGTTTATTTTTACGAAGATTTTTTGGCTGCTTATGATAAGAAATTAAGGGCAGCAAAAGGAGTTTATTATACGCCGCCTCCGGTTGTAAATTTTATAGTTCGTGCTATTGACGATATTCTTGCAGATACATTTAAAATAAAAGACGGACTTGCTGATCGCCATAAAGTAACTGTGCTCGATTTCGCTACAGGAACCGGAACTTTTTTACTTGAGGTGTTACAGCAAATCTTTGATAAATTGCCAAAAGACTCAGGAAAAAAAGATTTAATTATTAAAGACCATATTCTTAAAAATCTTTTTGGCTTTGAATATTTAATAGCCCCTTATACTATTGCACATTTAAAGCTTTCGCAATTTCTTAAAGACAATGGATATGAACTAAAAGCCAAAGAACGCTTACAGGTTTACTTAACAAATACGCTCGAACCTATTCCAGGTCAAATAAAAATTCCTTTATTGCCAGCGCTAACAGAAGAAAGCAAACAGGCACAAAAAGTAAAGGACAAGCCAATTTTAGTAATTACAGGAAACCCGCCATATTCCGGTCATTCAAAAAATAACGGAGATTGGATTAATAATAAAATTCAGGATTACTATTTTGTAGATGGTAAACCTTTAGGAGAGAAAAATCCGAAGTGGTTGCAGGATGATTATGTAAAATTCATTCGCTTTGCACAGGATAAAATAGAAAAAGCAGAAGAAGGAATAGTTGGAATAATTACTAACCATAGGTTTTTAACTAATCCCACTTTTAGAGGAATGAGGCAAAGTCTGATGAAAACTTTTGACCAGATTTATTTTATTGATCTGCATGGAAGCAATAAGCCCAAAGAGTTTTCACCGGATGGAAGCAAAGACGAAAACGTATTTGATATAGAACAAGGTGTTGCTATTTCTATATTTATAAAGAAGAAAGATTTAGAGAAAAAGGTTTTTCATACTGATTTTTGGGGATCTAGAATAAACAAATACAAACGAAGCTTAGAAGATGATATTAAAAATATTGTTTGGGAAGATGTAAAAGCAACAGCACCGTTCTATTTATTCAAACTACAGAATGAGGAACTAAAAAACAAATACAATCAGTTTCATTCATTAAATGATATTTTTATTAAAAGTAGTTTAGGGATATTTACTCACAGAGATTTTTTTCTTGTTGATACTAATTATGAAGTTTTAACTAGCCGAATTCAACAGTTTAAAAAGTTTGAAACGGCAACAGAAATTAAAAAAGTTTTTGGTTTAACTGATACAAGAGATTGGAAGATCGATATTGCTTTAGAAGCAATCAAGAAAAATGCGATAAACATTCAAGCATACCAATATAGACCCTTTGATAAACGATTTATTTGTTATAATCTTGAAATGTTTGATAGAGGTTGTTCACGTTACGACTTGATGCAAACATTTCTAAAAAAACAAAATGTTATTGCAATTATTTCAGGTAGAGCAGGACAAAATGTAACTCCTCATCTTGACTGGAATTTAGTTTCAGTTTCCGATACTCTATCTGATGCTAATGTGTTTTCAAGAGGTGGAGCAACAGTTTTCCCAATTTATATTTCAACTTCAAATCCAACTAGAGATGGAACATTGCTAATATCAAATTTTAAATCTGAGTTTTTAAAAGCGATTAATTTAAAACCAAGCAATGGTGAATTGACAGGTTACATTTACTCAGTTCTTCACAGCCCAACTTATCGTAAAAAATATGCAGAATTTTTAAAAATCGATTTTCCCCGCATTCCTTTTATTGAAGACAAAAATGTCTTTAAACAATTAGCAGCATTAGGTAATGAACTTATAGATGTTCACTTGCTGCAAAGTCAGGCTAATTATTCTTATGGCGATTTTATTGGCAAAGGAGACAGCATTGTTGAAAAACCAAATTTTATATTTGAAAATAAAACCGGCAAGCTTTATATCAACAAAACACAATACTTCAACAATGTGCCGCCCGAAGTTTATGACTTTTATATTGGGGGTTACCAGGTGCTTGACAAATACCTGAAAGACCGGAAAGGCAGAGATTTGAGCAGTGATGAAGTGGACAACGTAGAAAAGATCATTAAAGCTATAGCCTTTACTATTGACCAAATGAAAAAGATTGATAACCTAACTAAAAACTGGATATAATTATGGAAGAAAACCGTATTGACAGAGCAGTGGTAACGCTTGTAAGAAACAGGCAAAGCCCTGATGACTACCATATCCGTTTTGATTTTGATGAAGAAAAAGCTTTGAAATGGATACAACGTTACATTGACCAGTTTGACTACGACGTAGAATTAGGAACACACATAATTTTTGAAATAGAAAGGGAACCAGAACCAACTTTCGATTACCCGGCCCAGGTTCAGGCCAGGAAGTTTATTGATTACCTCAAAAATGTTGTTGCAACAAATTATAAAGAAAATTATTTTCTAAGCGGCTGGTATGAGTTTAAAGACATTACATGCCTCCAGGCTTGGTTCGATGGCTTTGATGCTTATAAAGTAAAAATACATGAAGATTTTTTGAAATCAAACTTTCCCAGCAGACAAACGTCGCTTTTTTAGCAGGCATACTGTCATATAAAAGTAGAATTAACATCGGTGGAAAAGTCAAAAAAGCAGAATTCGGTTATTGGTAGTAAATTTGCTTCTTATATTTTGTAATCATAAACTACATTTTTTACAAAAACTTTTAAAAATATACATTATGGCTTTAGAATTCACAGACGCAAACTTCCAGTCTACCGTTTTAGACAGTGATAAGCTTTCTCTTATAGATTTTTGGGCAGAGTGGTGCGGCCCTTGCCGCGCAATTGGCCCGGTAGTAGAAGAGTTATCAAAAGAATATACCGGAAAGGTAAACGTAGGAAAAGTAAATGTTGACCAGAATCCTACTTTGAGCATTAATTACGGCATTACTTCCATTCCTGCCATATTATTTATAAAAGGTGGTAAAGTGGTAGATAAACAAATCGGCGCAGTGCCAAAATCTGTTTTAGACAAAAAAATCCAGGCACATTTATAATAGTTTTACAGTTTTATTAGAAAAAGCAGGTAACAATTTATGTTTCCTGCTTTTTTATTTTTGATTACCACATAGACACATAAGGCACAGTAGAAAACTATTTTAAAACATAAAGTGATAACTATGTTTCTATGTGCCTATGTGGTAAATGAAACTTACTTTTATCTAAATACTTTCAACTAAATATTTATGAAATATAGCATTTTAGGAAACACAGGCCTTAAAGTGTCAGAACTATGCCTTGGCACAATGACATTTGGCGGCAAAGGTTATTGGACAGCAATAGGTCAATTGCCGCAAGAACACGTGGATGAATTGGTAAGGCGCTCTGTAGAGGCTGGTATTAACTTTATTGATACAGCCAATGTTTATTCGGAAGGTTTATCTGAAGAAATGACTGGGAAAGCTATCCGAAATCTTGCCCTTAAAAGAGATGATCTTGTTATTGCTACGAAAGTACGGAGTAAGATGGGCGAAGGCCCGAATAACACAGGCCTTACCAGGAAACATATATTGCAGCAGGCTGAAGAAAGTTTGCGCCGACTCGATATTGACTATATAGATCTGTACCAGATACACGGCTACGACCCGCTAACTCCATTTGATGAAACGCTTCGTGCATTAGATGATTTGGTAAAAAGTGGTAAAGTCCGTTATATAGGCTGCAGCAATCTCGCTGCATGGCAACTGATGAAAGCACTTGATTATTCTGCTTTTAAAGACATTTCTAAATTTATATCATTACAGGCATATTACACAATTGCAGGGCGCGATCTGGAAAGGGAATTAATACCATTACTTAATGACCAAAAAGTTGGCCTGATGGTGTGGAGTCCTTTAGCAGGCGGATTGCTAAGCGGTAAATACGGACGGAACATGCAGGGCCCTGAAGACAGCCGGCGCGTTAGTTTCGATTTTCCACCGGTAAATAAAGAAAAAGCTTTTGATATTATAGATGTAATGCAACCTATAGCGCAGCAAAAAGGCATATCAGTTGCACAGCTTGCTCTGGCCTGGCTGCTGCATCAGCCGGCTGTTACCAGCGTGATTATTGGTGCTAAAAAAACAGAACAGCTCAAAGACAATCTTAAAGCAATTGATGTAAAACTCACAGCAGAAGATTTGCAAAATCTCGATGAAATAAGCAAGCTGCAACCCGAATATCCAGGCTGGATGCTTGAGCGGCAGGGTCAGGACAGGAAACAGTAATAGAAATGTTTTTTGAAATTATAGCTGGATAAAACGGAGGTCGTCACAAGCCAAAGCCTCCGTTTGCCAGTGACTTTCTTTTTAGGCAAAGCAGTCCGACAACGAACAATTTTTATATACGAAAAACACTTTATTCAGGTATAAATCTTAAAACAAACAAATCTGCAAAACTGAGGGATAACTGTTAAACCACCATTTCACCTATCCTTTCAGAACATCACCATATCATCCGAATGAGCAGCTACTGCATTTTTTTTAGCAACCTGTTCTGTCATCTGCAGTGAATCAAGTCTTACTTTGGCTACGCCGATTATGGTTTCTTCTTCATTAATCAATTGCACAACTTCGCCTGCTGAAAATGTACCTTTCACATTTCTGATACCCACAGTCAGCAAACTTTTTCGGTTGTGCAAAGCTTTTTCAGCTCCTTTGTCAACCTGCAGGCTGCCAATGGTAATGGAGCCGCTTGCCAGCCACTTTTTCCGCGCTTTCAGGTTAGACTTCTGAGGTGCAAAGGTGGTTCCCTGGTTTCCTGACAAGGCAGCTATCAAAGGCTTTTCGCCTGAAAGCCCGGTCATAACTACTTTTATTCCTAAAGAAGTGGCGAGTTTGGTAAAGGTGAGTTTAGAAACCATGCCGCCAAGGCCAAGCGTACTTTTTTCTGTATTTACAAACCCAAGTATTGTATTGTCAATTGAATCAATAACAGGTATGATTTGTTTTTCTTTATCCAAAAATCCCCCGGCAGAAGTGCAAATGAGGAGCGTTTCTGCATCAAAACCTATCGCTACCAGGGCAGACAATTCATCATTATCCGAAAATTTCAATTCTACATTACTTACCAGATCATTTTCATTTACGACAGGCAAAATATTATTATTCCAAAATTCGGTAAAGGTGTCTTTCAACTGCAAAAACTGTGAACGATGAGAGAAATGGTGCCGCTCGCATAAGGCCTGCGCCACAGTAATGCCGAATGCAGAAAAATACGTATGATACAATTGAATAAGAATAGGATTGCCAACTGCAGCCGCCGCTTTTCTTTCTATAAGCGTTCCTTTATAATTTTTAATAAAAGCTTTTCCGCTTGCAACCGCACCGCTCGATACCAATACTGCGTTGTTTGTTTTGGCGAGATATGCGATCTCTTCTGCCAGTTTTTTTATTACTGCCTCATCTATTTTACCGTTGTTATCTGTTATAACAGCGGTGCCCAACTTTATAACCAATACCGGTTTTTGCATGAGGCCGAAAGTTATGCGAAAATGCAATTGTAACCCTGCATAACAAATTAATTTTTACGGGAAAAACACATTTTTAAAAGATTAAAAAGATAATAATAGAAAGCTGTTTTTTAATGGTCTGCATTTTGAATACTTCCACTAAAACCATTGCAAAATGCCCGAAGGTCCTTCTATTGTTATATTAAAAGAATTGGCGCAGCCTTTTAAAGGAAAAAAGATTATTAATGTTGAAGGCAACAGTAAACTTGACATTGAACAAATAGCCGGGCAAACCATAATTGATTTTAAAAGCTGGGGCAAACATTTTTTAATTTGCCTCGAAGACTTTTCAGTTCGCATACATTTTATGTTGTTTGGCTCTTATCTCATAAACGAACAAAAAGCAACAAACCCACGATTATCTCTTCAGTTTGAAGATGGGGAATTTAATTTTTATGCCTGCTCTTTACAATTTATAAATGGAGATTTAGATGATATTTATGACTGGAGCGGTGATATAATGAATGAAACGTGGAATGCGGAAAAAGCAAGACACAAGCTAAAGCAGCAACCGGATACATTGGTTTGTGATGCATTGCTTGATCAAAACATTTTTGCAGGGTCGGGCAATATTATAAAGAATGAAGTTTTATTTAGAATAATGCTTCATCCTGAAAGTAATGTCGGCGCTTTGTCCGAACAAAAGTTGTATGAATTAATTGCCCAGGCAAGATTATACAGCTTTGATTTTTTAGAATGGAAGAAAAACTATGTTTTAAAAAAGCATTGGCTCGCTCATACCAAAAAGATGTGTCCGCGGTGCGATATTCCTTTTGTGAAAAAGTATCTTGGGAAAACTAAAAGAAGAAGCTACTTCTGTATCAACTGCCAGTTTTTATATAAAAAATCAGAAACCGGAAATTAGTTGCTGCCCATTCATTTCAATTCTTAACGGCCTGCCTATAATTTTCTTAAATCCTTTTTTAAAAAGGTCAAGGGAAGAAGAGTAAGTTGTGCTTGTTTGATCTATTCTAAAAAACCTATTGATAATAACTTACCTGCACAGGAAATTTTGGGTCTATAATGCCTAAATAAGAAGCGGCAGCATTGCTAATGCGCAACAGCAGGCCATTATTTTCTTTCATTTCGGGCATACTTCCCAAAACCTTGGCATATACAGCTTTATTGTCTGCTGAAGATATTTTTACAATGGTTCCGGGAGTGACATCATTTATCAAAACATAATATTTTTTATCCTGCCAGCCGCTTGTTGATTTAAATGTTGCCGCTTCGCCGCCTTTTGTACTTTCAGTTTTTTGAGATGTGTGGGATGCATACATTTCTTCAAAGGTTCCTGCAGATGAATTAGCTGCTTCAGTTGCCGAATTCATTTTTTTACTTTCTTCACTTTTTGTTACGGTTTCCTGTTGTTTTGCAGGTTCCTCTTTTACCGGAGCAGCAGCCGGGCTTTCAGGTATTACAGCAATGGCAGTATCTTTTTCAGCGATAGCTGTATTTTGTTCAGAAGCATTTTTCTTAGGTTCCTTTACACCTTGGGCGCTTTCATCCGGCTTTTTTTTTTCCGTCTCATTTTCCTTTTTTTCCGGGTTGGGGATGGTGCCGGAAGAAGCAGAAGGAGCCTCTTTTTTAGGTTCAGCAGTATTTTGTTTTTGCTCTGTAATGTCTGTACTTTTTTTAGCAGTTTCACTATTGTCAGGCTGGGATGTTGTATTATTTTTTGCTGAAGCTGCAGAAGGCGCCTGTGTATTATCCGTCTTTAAATATCCTACTATCAGCGGAGTGCCGGCGGCAATATTATCTGAGGTAAGATGATTCCATTTTCTGATAGACTCAGCAGTCACACGCAGGCTATTACCTATTCTGAAAAGGGTTTCGCTTTTTGCAACGATATGAGTCAGCGGAATATTGCTTCCTTTTGCATTGCTGCTTCCGCTGCCATCAAAATTTTGTGCAGTCAGAGGAATTTTTACATGCTGGCCTATAGTAAGCCCTTTTTCCATTACTATTTTATTAAAAGAAGCAATAGATTTAGGTGCCTGGTTATAAAGCCTGCTTACACTATAAAAATTTTCTTTTGGGGCAACTATGTGCGTGATATATAAATTGGGCGCTGTACCTTCAACTGTGAGGTTCTGGCTTTTAGCAACCAGACTGATAGAATAAAAAAATACAACCGCCAGCAATTTCCTCATAACAATACTATATTTCAAAGTTTACAAATTTTCTGCAAATGCATCGCGAAGTTAAGGTTTTAAAATTCTCCAGTTAACCGGGTAATAGTTATTAACACGGTTGGGTAAAACTTTTATCCAGCCAAGATTTATACCTTTATAGCGGCAAATCATCCAGCCTGTTTTATTTGTTTTCGTTGCAAAATCGTGTCTTTTTAAATATTTCAGAGCGTCCTCTTTTTCGAGGTCAACGTACAGAATATCATTTGATAATGCATGCGACAACGCCAACTCGTGATGGGGGATGAAATCTTTGCCTTTTACCGTACCAACTGCCACACCTGACTTTCGTACGTTTAGTATTTTGCCGGTTGCTGCCGTTTCTTTTTCCCATTTTTTTAAAGAAGCTATCACAATTTCTTTATAATCACTTAATATGTATTCTTCCGGATTTTTAAGAAAAGCTGCAGCAATTACTTTGGTTTGTTTGCCTGCAAATTGAACTTTTCCAGCAGGGCTGTCATATTCTTCCACCTCATTTATCTGCTGAAAACAGGCAATGAAAAATCCTTCACCCTGCACTTTATCAGGATAAAAGCGATAGCCTTTTGCCGCATATTTTTCTGAAACGGTTTCAACAATTCCCCACGAAGATTCAATAGAAATTTGTACCATTTTCAGGGCAAACTTTTCGATTATCCAGTCACAAATGTCTTCATTTTCCTGTTGGCTGTAGCTGCAGGTGCTGTATATTAAGTAACCATTTTGCTTCAAAGCGCCTATTGCATCAGTTATTATTCTTTTTTGCCGCAGGCTGCACATTTCCACATTTGCTTCGCTCCATTCCGCTATGGCAGCCGCATCTTTTCTAAACAAACCACTGCCGCTGCATGGCGCGTCAATTACCACCAGGTCAAAATAACCGGGCAATTTTTTAAAATCTCCAGGATCATTATTAGTAACAATAACATTGTCGCTTCCCCATTTGCTTATATTTTCTGACAAAACGCCAACCCGTGTTTTAATTACCTCGTTAGAAACTATAAAACTGTGCGGCAAAGCAGCGGCAAGTAAAGTAGTCTTACCTCCGGGTGCGGCACAAAGGTCTAAAACACGTTGAGGAGGATTTTCATTCTTAAAAATTGTTTTTATAAAATAATCCAGAAATATACCGCTTGCTTCCTGTACATAATATGCACCACCGTGGAAAACGGGATCTAAGGTAAATGAAGGCCGCTCTGACAAGTATCTTCCTTCTGCACACCAGGGAATATTGGTCAACGGAAGATCATTTATTGCAGACGTTACCTTTGATGGATTCAAGCGAATGGATATTACTTTTTTTACATTGTCATGCACATCTATGAAGGCGTCTTTATCAAAACCCGGCAAGCCGGTTAATGAATCAATAAAGGCCGCCGGTAAAATATGTGACAATAGTTGCTTAATTTTCTAATGCAGAATAAAAGCAAATATCTGCAATAGTATTAATAACGCCGGGTAAAAAAACAAAGGTTGTTTTTCAGATGCCCGTTGATTAACAGGATTTTTATTTCGTGTGCCAGCCTTATCTATACCCTATCCCGGGTGGCATATCGTTTGAAAGCACTTATTTCAAAGTTTTTTCCTATGAATACTTCCTCGTTTTTTATCGAGTTTTTTTATAAAAACAAGTTATTGCTTACCGAGGTAAAACCTTGCGGCCAGCAAGATAATGTGTTCTACTACGACATAGCTATGAGAAATCAGTATCAATTTACTGTAACGCCATCTTATGAAGAAAAAGGAATAACCTGGAAAGTGTCACTAAAAAATGCTGATAAACAGGTTGATCCGGCATTAATAGATATTATTGGCATTGAAATAGAAAAACATATACTTTAGAAGAAATGAATGTTTTGTAAAAAAAGAGTTATGCCAAACAAACAAGCATCCGGGGCGCAGCCCAAACAAGAAACACCGGCTGCGGGATTAGTACGCTTCGGTGATCTTCGCAGGTTAGAGCCGCTCACGAGATCATTTGGCTATGATCGGGGGCAGCCAATTGATCGCTATTACATTGAAAAGTTTCTGAGTCAGCACACCAGCGACATATCAGGTCACGTTGTCGAGGTTGGCGATGACCGCTATACCCGCCAGTTTGGAAGAGATCGGGTCACCTGCTCTGAAGTGCTTGATCAAGCCCACCCTGATTCAAACCCGACCATCATAGCTGACCTCGCAAATGCTGATCACGTGCCATCAGATAAGTATGATTGTATTATCATTACCCAGACGTTGCAGTTCATATATGATGTTCACGCTGCCGTCGGTACGCTTCACCGTATACTCAGGCCTGGCGGCGTGCTGCTTGGTTCTCTACCCTCCCTTAGCCCGATCTGCCGCTACGATATGGATCGCTGGGGCGACTATTGGCGCTTTACAAGTGCGGCCGCTCAACGGCTCTTTGGCGACTGCTTTGGTGCCGGCAATATACAGGTCGAGGCGTATGGAAATGTGCTGGTGGGCACGGCTTTCTCTTACGGTATGGCCGCAGAGGAGCTGACTGCAGAAGAACTTGACTTCAAAGACCGTGATTTTGAGGCTCTCATCACTGTGCGGGCAGTGAAGGCGTGATTAGTTCCTCTAAGTGATCTCAATAAAATTTTTGGATAACGGAAGGAAAATTAAAAATAAACGGGCAAAGCAAAACTTTATTGAAAAACTGAGATCCTGAACTTCTAACGTACAAAATTCTCTAATGGAAGAATTAATTGCTGCCTATAAAAACTTGATAAATATTAATCTTCCCGGTAAATATACATTGCCCGTCCATTTTAATCATTGCTTTAACCGTATTATTTCCGATTGGATTTTTTAGTAATTGCTGGTACAACCATCTCAGCAGAAAACAGACGCAAAAAAGCATTTTATACAAAAGGAAATTTTATTGAAAAAATTCTTTATTTCTTTTAAGCAGCGCGAATGTCCAAAAGACGTGAACAAATAATGCTATTAAATAAAGCAGCATTACAGAGGTAAGCACCTGTATATTTTGTATTGTAAAATTTTGTTGTCCTCCCTGGCCAAATTGCTTTGCAAATTCTTTTGTTGCAGCAAAATACGTTGACGGATTGCGTATAATATTAATTATGGAAGAAATATTCAAAAAACTGAAAAGGACTGCTATAAAACCATTAACCCTGATCAAGTCGTGCAGGCTATGGTTTACGGCTTCCTTTTTCATCAAAACCTTTTTACGAAATTTGCTACTGAACCATGTATATAAAACAACGGCAATTATTAAAAACATAGGAAGCCATAAAGCAGGCGTGCCGATAAAAACCGGAATAATTACCACTAAAGAAATTGCAATAAAGAAAGCAATGATATTAATAAAAAAAGAAAGAATTCTATAAATGGTAGCCATTAAATTTTTAAAATTAATTATAGTAATAATGTTTTATTCTTCTTCAAAATAATCAGAATCTACCTTCTTTATTTCGTAGATATTTTGAATAGAAACTCCAAGATTATAGTCAATCATATATTGCGCAAGTCTTGCCCCGTCAATTAAAACAATTTTAGTTTCATTTTTAGGAGTATAATCAGCAGCTTCTTTAGTAAAAGATGAAGTAGTTATAAATATTCCTTTTTTAGCTCCCTGACCTGCTAAAGCACCAACAAATTTATGTAGCTCCGGTCTGCCAACTACTCCTTCCCATCTTTTCGCCTGAACATAAATAACGTCTAATCCAAGTTTATCTTCTTTAATTATTCCATCAATACCTTCATCAGCAGTATATTTTGTCGCTTTCCCAGCTTCTGCAATTGATCCTCCATAACCCATCTTTACTAACAGCTCAACAACTATTTTTTCAAAAAATGAAGGATGAACAGATTTTAACCTTGTAAGAATTTCTTGTTCTAAAGACTGACGAATATTTTGATAACCATTTTCAATCTGTTCTTCTGGAGTCTGGCTTAATACCTCGAAAGATTGAATTGAATATTTATCAAGGGATGGAATATCAGACGCTGAAAAGGGAACTTGATATCCATCTTTTTTTTTGGATCCTCCAACCAGATTTCTATAATCTTCAAACTTTCCTGTCAAGTATTTTAAGTTGATTGATTTTGGATTTTCTCGTAATATCTCTATCCCTCGGTTTGTTATTCTAAACAAACCTTTACCCGTGTTTTCAATAGCTCCAGCCATTTTTAAATGTGCCTTCGCCCAGTGAACACGGTTATAAAACGTTTTTTGTACTTTGCTTGGCAACCACACATTTAACTCTTCTTCTGTTAACTTAAATTCTTTAGACAATTTTTCTACAGCTGTTAAAGTAGTATGTACTTTACCATCACTTATAAATTTTAGTAAAGGCAACATTAATGTTTGAAAGTCTGGTATCATAGCTAAGACTTACACCAAGAATTAAAATAGTTTTATTATTGCAATACTTAATCCTCCAATAGCCACAATTGCACTAACTACCCAAACAATAACTTCTTTGAAGCCTTTTTCGATTTTAGTTTCGAGTTGAGTGATTTTAATTTCCAGTTCTTTAATGTCTTTTTTTGTAGAATAATCGCCTTTATTTATTTCATCACCTATAGAAATTTTTAGCTCATAACGTAATTTTTCTTCTGCCAGAGCCAGTTCTTTAGCATAGCGCCGTGCATCGCTGTCAGAGAGATTAATTTTTTCCCTTAAAAAATCATATATGGTTAATTCAGAAATCAGCATAAGTAAAGTTATGAATTAAAGTAAGCACAACGTTGTAATGATTTATTAACTTGTTTTATTTCAAATCCAGCTTTATATGCAGCTCCTCAAGTTGCTTCTGATCAATGGCACCCGGTGCATCCAGCATTACATCGCGACCGCTATTGTTTTTAGGAAAAGCAATAAAGTCACGAATACTTTCGCTGCCGCCCAATATGGCGCATAAACGGTCGAAGCCGAAAGCAATACCGCCATGCGGGGGTGCGCCATACTCGAAAGCGCCTAACAGAAATCCAAACTTCTGTTGCTGTTCTTCTTTACTCATTCCTAATGCGGCAAACATTTTTTCCTGCAGATCGCGCTGGTAAATTCTTATGGAGCCACCGCCAATTTCATTTCCGTTAAGCACCATATCATACGCATTTGCTTTGATATTTGCATAAGGATGATTTAGATAATCTGTCGCATTTTCAATAACAGGATTGTTATTAATCATCACATCTATCTGGTCAGGTTTGGGAGAGGTAAACGGATGGTGTCGCGCAACCCAGCGGTTATCTTCTTCCGCATATTCAAATAACGGAAAATCAAGCACCCACAACAGTTTAAACTCTGTCTCCTTTCTCAGTCCCAACCTCTGCCCCATCAGCAGCCGGAGGTCGCTGATAGCTTTACGGGTTTTTTCTTCTCTTCCAGCTAAGATTAGTATCAGTTCACCTGGTTGTGCGTTGCAATACGCTGCAAGTTCTTTTAATTGTTCTTCTGTAAAAAATTTATCGAATGAGCTTTTAACCGTTTCGTCTGTGTTTACTTTTACAAAAGCCAATCCGCCCATTCCTATCTGCGGGCGCTTTACCCATTCTATTAATTCATCTGTCTGTTTGCGCGTATAACCGGCAGCATCCGGAACAGAGATAGCAACCAGGGTTTCAGCATCATCAAATACTTTAAATCCAGACCCCAGCGCCCCTAAAGGGGAGCTTTTGACAATATTTTGCTTAGAAGCAAAAACAGTTGAAGGAACTTTTAAGTTTGTCACTTTCATACCGAAACGAATGTCTGGTTTATCATTTCCATAATTCCACATGGCATCTTCCCATGTCATTCTTTCGACAGTATCCGTGTAGTCAATTCCTTTTACCTCTTTAAAAATTGATTTTATCATTCCTTCAAACATATTCAGAATATCTTCCTGCTCTACAAAAGACATTTCGCAGTCTATTTGGGTAAACTCAGGCTGGCGGTCTGCACGTAAATCTTCGTCTCTGAAGCATTTTACCACCTGGTAATATCGGTCGTAACCACTTACCATCAGCAGTTGTTTAAATGTTTGGGGAGATTGCGGCAGTGCATAAAACTGACCGGCATTCATTCTGGAAGGAACTACAAAATCCCTCGCACCTTCGGGAGTGGATTTAATTAAAAACGGTGTTTCTATGTCCATAAAGCCGTTTTGGTGCAGGTAATCTCTTGCTGCACGATTAACTGCATAACGAAGCTCAAGATTTCGCTTTAGCACATTGCGGCGAAGGTCGAGGTAACGGTATTTCATTCTCAGGTCATCACCGCCGTCTGTGTCGTCTTGTATTGTAAAAGGCGGAACGGCTGATTTATTCAGTATTTTAAATTCTGACACAATAACTTCAATATCACCTGTCGAAATATTTGCATTTTTATTGCTTCTTTCATTTACCGTTCCTTTTACCTGCAATACAAATTCGCGGCCCAAGGGCTGCTCGTCCAATTGCTGGTTGAGGCTTTCATTAAACAACAATTGCGTAATACCGTACCGGTCGCGAAGGTCTATAAAAGTTATGCTGCCAAATTTGCGGATGGTTTGCACCCAACCGGCAAGTGTAACAATAGTGCCTGCATCTGATAATCTGAGTTGTCCGCAGGTTTGTGTTCTGTACATATAACAGGGTTAGCCCCCAACCCCTGAAGGGAAGAAAAGATAAATACAAAAGTGTTTTATCATAATCACTGCTGGAGGAAAATGAAATAAATTTTAACAGCGGCAAATATAGTTAAAGAGGCAGAAGGAAACCTTTTTGAAATCACTATAGTTTTATTAGAAAAAAAATCATCTTTACAATAAAAAGCATCTTGTGAAAAGAGTATGACGTTTAACTAAAAATACAGAAGTATCCGGTATAACTAAAGCATTACACAACTCGATTTTTCAATTCTGATTTTTACTGCTAAGCAGTGATAAAATAAATATAGTTTTTAATAATTTTATAATCAACATTAAAATTTTAAAAAGTAATGAATCAGATAAAAAGGAAATAAGGCTTTATTTCTGCTTTAATCTTCGTAAATATCTCCGGCTTATGCAACTTCGTGAAACAATACTTGCCGAACATTCCAAAGCGCAAACGAATGCAATCATTGAATGGGTAGGGAATTATCAGCAGCGTTTTGATGAGCTTTTTCACCTGTTTCTTACTGATAAGTACAGGGTTGTGCAAAGGGCTGCGTGGCCTTTAAGTTATTGTGCAATTGCGCATCCTCACCTGGTTAAAAAACATTTTAAAGAACTTTTGGCCAATCTGCATACTCCAAATTTACCTAATGCAGTAAAAAGAAACACAGTACGGCTGCTGCAGCATGCAGAGATACCGGAAGCATTTCGTGGAGAGGTGATGGAAATATGCTTTCAATATATATCCTCGCCTGCAGAGGCTGCGGCAGTTAAAGCTTTTGCACTGAAAATATTACAAAACCTTGCTCAGCATTATCCTGAGATTAAAGATGAAGTGAAGATTATTATTGAAGACCGGTGGGAAACAGAATCGCCGGCATTTAAATCAAGAGCAAAAAAGTTTTTATCCTCTATATAATAGCAACAGTTTTTTTTTTGTTTATATCCTACTAATCTTCTTCACCTGTATTTTTCATTTTCATTAAAGCGGCGTAAGCATTTTTCCTGATAATTACTTTATTTAACAAATCATTGGTTCCTGTATTAATGGCAATAAATCCGTTCTCTGTCATAGCAGTGCTAACACGCGTAAATTCAAATTGTTTCGGTTTGCGTTCTATGAAAATGTAATCTTTGTCACCAGAACGAACCACTGCTTCTTCGGGCACTGCAATGGTGGAGCTGTTAGTAATTTGTATGTCAGCATTCATAAACATGCCTGGTAACAACTTTGGCAATGCACCTGCAAAATGACAATGTACCAGCGCACTGCGGTTACTGTCTAAAGTTCTGCTTACCAGCATCACCTTAGCATCGTACGTTTTGGTAGTATCGCTGGTCAAATATGCTTGTACAAGCTGGCCGGGGTGAATGGATTCCAAATCTTTTTCAAAAACCGTTAATGCCAAATGCAGGTCATTAGTGTTAACAAGCTCAAATAAAACATCGGCAGGATTGACATACTTACCAATATTTACTTTTACATCAGAAACAAAACCACTGATAGGGGAATAAATATTTACGGTACGCCTGATAGAATTTTCATTTAAACCTGATGGATTAATTCCAATGAGTAATAGTTTTTGCCCCAACGCTTTCACTGTAATTCTTACCTGCTGATAGTCGCTTGCGGTTTGCTCATACATTTTATCACTGGTCGCTTTTGTTTGATTCAAAAGCTTTTGACGCTCGTATTCTTTTTGCAGAAAACCTGCTTTGGTTTGCGCCATTAAATAATCTTCCTGCATCTGTACAAACGACTGGTCCTGCATTACGGCAAGTATTTGTCCCTTCTTTATCTTCATACCAGGCAACATGTTTGTGCTTTTTACATATCCTCCCGATGGAAAGCTTATAGTAACCATGTTTTGAGGCGGCGCATCAATTAATCCGTTTACTTTTAGTATGGATTGCATAATCCGCATTTCAGGTTTGCCTGTTTCTATGCCTGCATTTTTTATTTGAGCATCAGTCAGGTAAACCATATTGCCTGTGCTTTCAGGCGCAGCACTTTGTGTAGAAGCCGGGTCATCTTTTTTCGCGTCTTGTTTACCCGTGCAACTATAAAAAGCGGTAAGCAACAAAAGAATTAATAGTTTATTCATTATAGTTTTTTAAAAATTGGTCGAATAAGCGTTCAGGTCAATAACCGTTCTATTCCAATCGTTCAAGGCATCTATGTAGCCGGATTGCAGACTTATAGACTGGTTGACGAGCATCGTCCATTCTAAAAAATTAATAGCTCCATTATTGAATTGAAGATTGGCATTTTGGTATAAGACTTCTGCATTTTTTAAAGCTGATTGTTGAAAATAATTCAGGGTTTCGGTATTTTTTTTATGCCGTAAAATAAGTTGCTGTACTGTTGATTTTTGAAAAGCAAGCGTGTCTTCATATTCTGCCTGCACAGCCCGGTATCTTATTTCAGTTGAAGCAATCCTGGCTTTGATTGAATTGGTAAACAGGGGAATATTTACGCCTGCTATATAAGAAGAAAAACGGTTGCCGGCTCCAAAGGTTTTATTTACACCATTTACATTTTCTATGCCTGTAAATGATTGATTGGTATACCCAAAATTCAGCAAAGGAAGTTTTCTTGTTCTTGCTAACTGTACTTCCTTTTGAATAATTTCCTGCTGCTGTTTTTTCCATTTCAAAACAGGAGATTGAGCAATAGCGGAAGTGTCAGGAAGGTGTATAAATGTTGCTTTGGCATCAGCGGTAACAGGAACAAATAATTCTTTACTGTTTAAAAAATAAGCGAATTGAGTTTGTACAATTTGAAAGTCTGCCATCAATTGCTGAAGCTGGTTTGCTGCCTGCATTCTTTGTGTTTCTGCAGATGTTTTTTCAACAATATTTGCTTCACCTACTTTAAAACGAAGTTCCTGTCTTTGTAAAAAAGCTGCGTATAAACTATCTGCTTTTAAAAGGAGTTTTTGCTTTTGAAGCAGAATAAGCATTTCATAATACAATTGTGTTACCTGCTTTTTTATATTCAAACGAATGATATTTTCATTTAAAATACTTCCCGTTGTTTGCGCTTTATAGAAGTCTGATTGTCTTTTGTAAACCTGGGGAAAAGCAATAGATTGACTTACCGTTAATCTTGTATCATTTGCCGAACTGTTGATTTTTCCATACTCTGCCTGGGCAGAAGTAAGCGGTATATCCCGTGCACTGTTTTCAAGTTTTTGCAATGATTGGGTCTGAAGCCTGGAAGCCTGTATGGTTAAATTTTGTTGCAATGCTGCATCAATCGCTTCCTGCAAAGTGATAGGTTTATTTTGAGCGTCTGCCTCCGTGAATAAGCAGGAAATTAAAAGAAATATAATAATAACAGTTTTCGCCTTTTTTGCCTTAAAAGAATTAATAATGTTCTTAAAGCTGAATGTTTTGTTTTTATGAATTTTATCGAACATGAGGTATAAAATAGGCAATACCAGCAAAGTAAGCAGGGTTGCAGTAATCAATCCGCCAATGACAACTGTTGCCAATGGTCTTTGCACTTCAGCGCCTGCGCCTGTGCTCATTGCCATTGGTAAGAAACCTAATGATGCAACCGAAGCAGTCATCAGCACCGGTCTTAGCCTCGTTTTGGTTCCTTCCAATATTCTTTGCTTTACATCCTCCATACCATCTTGCTGCAGGTGATTAAACTCGGTTAATAATACAATACCGTTTAATACAACGATTCCAAACAAGGCAATAAAGCCTACGCCAGCCGAAATACTAAAAGGCAAGCCACGGATAAATAAAGAAAAAACACCGCCAATAGCTGAAAGCGGAATGGCAGAAAATATCAGCAGGCTTTCGCCCAAAGAATTAAATGCAAAGAACAGCATGATGAAAATCAGCAGCAGTGAAACCGGAACTGCAAAGCTCAACCTCTTTTTGGCAGCAACTAAATTTTCAAACTGACCGCCATAAGTAATATAATACCCTGCCGGGAATTTCATTTGCTGTGCTATTTTAGTTTGTAACTGCGTAACCACACTTTGAATATCCTTGCCTCTTACGTTGAAACCTACCGTAATTCTTCTTTGTGCATTTTCACGTTGAATTTGGTTTGGACCAACTTTTATCTGAACATCGGCTATTTGCTGCAATGGAATTTGCGCTCCTTTTGGTGTTGATATTAAAAGATTTTGTACATCACTTAAGTTTTGCCTGCCTTGATTATTCAACCTTACCACAAGGTCAAACCGTCTTTCATTTTCGTAGACCTGCCCTGTTATGGCTCCGGCAAAAGCGCTTTGTAAGATGTTGTTTACATCACCCACAGATATACCATACTGCGCTAATGCTGCACGGTTATAGTTCACTTCAATTTGAGGGAGACCGGTTTGAGATTCAACATAAATATCTTTTGCTCCCTCAATGCTGCCTATTAGTGTGCCTAATTTTCCTGCATTCTTCGCTAAAACATCCAGGTCCTCACCAAATATTTTACAGATTACATCCTGCCTGCCTCCGGTCATTAATTCATTAAAACGCATTTGTACCGGAAACTGGAAGCCTGCTGTAATTCCGGGTACATCTTCTAAAGCCTTGCTCATTTTTTCTGCCAATTCATCAAAAGATTTGGCTGATGTCCATTGTTTCTTTGGCTTTAAAACAACCATCATATCACTAGCATCCATAGGCATCGGGTCGGTCGGAATTTCCCCGCTTCCGATTTTTGTAACCACTTTTTCCACCTCCGGAAATCTTTGCAACAAAATGTGAGATGCCTGCTGCGTAGATTGAATGGTTTGGGTAAGTGAACTGCCGGTCAAAACCCTGGTATCCACTGCAAAGTCACCTTCTTCTAATTTTGGAATAAACTCTCCGCCTAACTTCATCATGGTAAACACTGCTGCTGCAAATAAAAGAACTGAAATGATAAGAATTGTTTTCTTATAAGAAAGCGCTTTCAGCAAAACTTTGTTGTAAATGTTTTCGAGTTTTGCCATCATTTTATCTGCAAAAGATGGTTTACTATCCACCTTTTTGCTTAGTACCAGCGCACTCATCATTGGTACATAAGTAAGCGAAAGTATAAATGCGCCTATAATGGCAAAAGCAACGGTTTCTGCCATGGGCTTAAACATTTTTCCTTCGATACCTTCCAGCGATAAAATAGGGAAGTAAACGATGAGAATAATTATCTGCCCGAATATAGCAGCATTCATCAGCTTGCTTGCGGACTCTTTCACTTCCTCATTCATCTGGTCCTGGGTAATCTTTTGCAAACCTTTAAAATTCGGGGTTTGATGCAACCGGTGCATCGTTGCTTCCACAATAATCACTGCGCCGTCTACAATTAATCCAAAATCCAAAGCACCCAAACTCATCAGGTTGCCGCTTACGCCAAACAGGTTCATCATGCTTACGGCAAACAGCATTGCCAGCGGAATGACGGAAGCCACCAATAAACCTGCCCTCAGATTACCTAAAAATAATACAAGGATAAAAACAACAATTAAAGCGCCTTCTGTCAGGTTTCTTTTTACTGTGCTGATGGCGTTGTTCACCATCTTTGTACGGTCGAGAAAAGCTTCTATCATCACGCCCTGGGGAAGTGTTTTCTGTATTTGAGCTATTTTCTCTTTTACAGCTTTAATAACTTTTGATGAGTTTTCGCCTTTCAGCATCATCACAACTGCCCCGGCAACTTCGCCTTTATCGTTATAGCACATTGCACCGTATCTTATCGCAAACCCAATGTGTACGTCGGCTATGTTTTTAATCAGCACAGGAGTGCCGTCGGGCAAAGTTTTAACCACGATACTTTCTATATCTGCATTATTTTTTACCAGGCCTTCACTGCGGATAAACAATACCGTCGGGCCTTTTTCAATATAAGCGCCGCCGGTGTTTTGATTGTTTTTCTGCAAAGCACTAAAAACATCATTAATAGTTAGATTGTACGATTTTAGCTGCGACGTATTTACACCGATTTCATATTGCTTCAGCTTACCGCCGAAGCTGCTTACGTCTGCAATTCCAGGCGTGCCAAGCAGTTGCCGTCGTACTATCCAATCCTGGATGGTTCTTAGTTCCATTGCATCATACTTTCCTTCGTAGCCCGGTTTTGGTCTTACCACGTATTGAAAAATTTCTCCGAGACCTGTTGTCACAGGTCCTAAAGTCGGCGTGCCAAGACCGGTCGGGATTTGGCTTTGCACTTCAATAAGGCGTTCACTAACCTGTTGTCGCGCCCAGTATACATCAGTTTTGTCGTTGAAAACGATGGTGATAATAGATAATCCGAAACGCGAAAAAGAACGCTGCTCAATAATACCGGGAATGTTTCGCGTGGAGATTTCTATAGGAAATGTTATCAGCCGTTCTATATCAGCCGCGCCAAGCGATGGCGAGGAAGTGATGATTAAAACCTGGTTGTTGGTGATATCCGGAACTGCATCAATAGGCAGGCGGGAAGTATTATAGATACCAAAAGCGATAAGCCCGAGCACCATCATACCCACAATAAGCTTATTATGAACAGAAAATGCTATTATTTTATTAAGCATACAATGAGAAACTTAATCATTATTAATAATAAAAATGGTTGATACCTGACCAAAAAGTAATGCCAGGAGTAATTGTAAATGCTACGGTAAAAGGACAAAGCAATTAAAAACCGCTCTTTTGCTGAAGAAAGAAAAAATTGTACAAGAGTGCGACGCAACGATGCTTAATAGCAGTACATAGCTTGCCCCAAAAAAATATCCTTTTTATTACCTTTTGTTTACAATAATATGATTAAGAATAGCGGGGAGGCTGAAAAATATCTTTACTGCTGACAGAAGGTATCCATGAAGAATAATATTGATTGAAATTTACCTGAACGTCGCTGGCAGGTGCAGAAGGGATGAGCGTAATTACAGGCACCGGAGCAGAAGGACTATTATGAATGATTATCGCTACCGAAGTTGTTTTAAAAGGCAAATCCATATCGGTGTTGTCGTGCGGAGCGCCATTAAAATAATGCATATTAAGAAACCCGAAAAAAGTAATTTTTTCGTTCGAAGCTTTATGCTCCTTGTAGTGGGTAAGTAAGACGGGTATTTTTACTAACTGGCACAATTCTGTATTGGTCAGAAGATGCACCGAAAGAAATAATATGCAAACCAGTTTTTGCAAAGATGAATTTGTATTATTTAAAGAAAATTTGCCGTAAAAGTAAACATCTTTTTACTTGAAAATATGAATAGTATCGAAAATACCTTTTTACTATTGTTCTGCCGGAGGATTTATATTTTCCTCCTTCTCTTTGTCCTTTTTAAATTCTAACCTTCCGAATTTCCAGGTAAAGTTTATACCGACAGACCTGAACGGAATACTGCGAACACTATTGACAACAAATTCAGGACCGAAAAGAGACGTTCGCTGGTTCACGTTTTCTTTAAAAGGATTGTTGGCAGTAATGGCAAGACTGCCATTTTTGTTCCAGAATTGCTTTCGGATGGCAAAACTATACGTAGTAAAAGATGGATATTTTCCCTGTGCTTCATTGCGGGGAGAATTGAAGTTGCCGAAAAACTCGGCAGCAAGCGTGTTTGAAAACTGGTAGCTCGCATTAAGATTAAACCGGTAATTTAAGCTGGTAGAATTATACCCTTTATCAATAGCATTGATAATATATCGGTGAAAAAAGAAAAGATTCGTTCTTATGCTCATTTTGCTGATTAAACGCAAATCGCTGAAAAGATTAACACCCACGTTTTTTTCGGTGCCGATATTTTGCCGGGTGCTTACGGCAACGTTTGTATACGTTGAATCGCCTATTGTATAAGAAGGATAAAAAACGACAAATGGTTGTATGTCATTTTCGTTTAACCTGTAAAATAAGTTTACCATAAACGAACCTGTTTTACCTAAATCCCTGTTATAACCTAATTCGTAACGCTTTCCGGTCTCAGGAAGAAGATTAGAATTGCCGGCAGTTATATTTTTGGGATCAGTGGTATTTACAAAAGGGTTTAAATCGCCGTAATCGGGTCTTTCTATTCTTTTTGAATAACTAAGTTTTATAGTGCCGCCCTTATCGCCTAATTTTTTTGAGAAGTAAACAGAAGGAACAAATGTATTATAACCCGGAATCTTCTTCTGCGTCTGAGAATTTGAATAAAAAGCATTTATTTCAGTTCTTTCATAACGTTCGCCAATCTTTACATCTAAAAAGTTTGCTATTGGAAAGCTTAATTCAGAATAACTGGCATATACTTTTTGATGATAATCGAGATTATTCGATAAAAAAGGATCAGTTGTATAAGTGTTTGACTGAAGCCTTAAAACACTGGAAGTACTCGAAATATCCATAAAATTTACCTTGCCGCCAACTCCAAGGATAACGTCTTTATATATGGGATGTGTATAATCAAATTTAATTTCGTTTTCTTTTTCGGTGCCCGGATTATTGCTTTTGGAAGAATAATAAAGTAAATTTTGCGGAAGCAAATATTGATTATTATTGGCTGTATTATGGCTGTTGCCGACAGTTGAATTAAAAGCTATCTCCAGCTCCTGGTTTTCTTTATTAAATGTTCTTTTGTAGTTTAAGCTGGCATCAACGTTATTAAAACGAAAAGCATTATTTATATTATTAACTGAAAGAATATCAGAGATAATGCTGTCGTTACCTTGCTTATCCATTATGTCCTGCGCCTGATTTGTGTAGCCGCTGCCATCATTGCCAAAATGATTATATGCAAGAGAACCGGAGAAACTGTTTTTTTCTTTAAAAGTCCAGTCAAAACCTATTCCTGTTTGAAAGCCATTTCGCCTGATATCGCTGGCGCCGTCCTGGTGCAGCAATATTTTTGTATTGGCAGCAGTATCAGAAGTCAGGCGGTCTGAAGAGGAAGGTGTTTTTGCAGTCAGGCGTGCATTACCGCTGAGAAAAGCATTTACCCCAAACTTACCTTTGCGCACGTTAAAATTAAAAGAACCGTTTTCAAAACGTGTTCCTGCGGTTAGGGAAATATTTCCATTATAACCCTGCGAATTATTTGTTTTAAGAATAATATTAATAATACCCCCTAATCCCTGCGCGTCATATTTTGCCCCAGGATTGGTGATAACTTCTATGCTTTTGATCTGGCTGGCAGGGATGGCCTGAAGAACGTCTGTAATACTGCTGCCAAAGGCAGAAGAAGGTTTGCCGTTAATTAAAAAACGAATGCTTGAGCTGCCCGACAATTCTACATTACCGTCTATGCCTACAGTTACCTGCGGTACTTTTTTCAAAACGTCAGCAGCAACGCCGGTTTGCGAAGTCAGGTCTCGTTCGGCATTAAATACCAGCTTGTCTATTTTGTTTTCGATTATTTTTCCCTGCGCGGTCACGGTCACATTCTGCAGCGTAGCTGCTTTGGCAAATAATGCGATATTCTTTACATCTATTACTTCATTCTTTTTACTAATCTTCACATTATTAATAGTAAAAGGTTTGTACCCGATAAATTCGGCAACGATCGTATATGTGCCGGCATCAATATTTGTAATGGCGAAATTTCCTGTTTTATCGGTTGTTGTTCCGTTTACGGTTTTTTTACTGCCTGAGACATATAAAGTAATGGCAGCATACTCTACCGGAACACGGGATACGGAATCAATAATTTTGCCTGTAATCTTTGCATTTGCATTATTGCTTATTGTTTCCTGGGCATTAATGGCAGATAGTATAAATAGTACCAAAACGGTTAGTATACTTTTAATCACGTTTTAAATCAGTTGGTGAATTTTCCAAAACTATTTCACGATTCTGTAGGAATAATGGTTTTAACAAACAGAATCCTGGTAAAATGATTAAACAACTTCAAAGTTTTGAAAGTGTTTCTTAAAAGCTTAGACGAAACACAGTATTTTTTTAAAAACAAGAAAATTTTTAAGCAGTTCCAAAAAGCTTTAAAGCATAAAAAATTGATATAATAAGATGTACATGTTAACTCATTATTAAATTAAAAATTCTTTTTTGTTATGTTATTATTATTCAATTATTAATTGTGACACATATTGGAATATTCCTTCCGTATACTAAAATAGTTTTGCTGAAAATGCAGAAATGAAACAAATTTCCTTAAGAAGTTTTATACTGGTATTCATCATCATATTTATTACTCACTTGGGGTTTGCCCAAACAGTTTTAAAAGGGAAAGTTTTTGATAATAATTCTAATAACGGACTTACGGGCGCTTTTGTTTACTTAAAAAATACTTCTTTTAAAACTACTGCCGGTAACAACGGTTTGTTTGAATTTAGAAATATCCCTTCCGGAACATTTGATGTTGTAGCAGAATATGTAGGTTTTACATCCATATCTAAGAAAGCAGAAGTTAAACAAGGAAATACCACAGAGCTAAACCTGGGTTTAACAGGACAATCGCAGAAACTTGAAAATGTAACTGTGTTTGGAAAGTTGAACAAAGAGAACGAAAGCTCTTCGCGCATTTCTGAAAAGAATGCAAATAATATTACAAATGTTATTTCTGCGCGGGCAATGGAAAGATCGCCCGATGTGAATGCTGCCAATGTATTGCAACGAATGTCCGGCGTTACTTTACAAAAAAACAGCGGCGCTGATGAAGCTTATTCAATTATAAGAGGAATGGAACCCCGCTATAATAATACTTTGATAAATAGTGTAAAGATTTCAAGCCCGGATGAGAAAGCAAGATTTGTATCCTTGAATATTGTTCCCTCAGATCTTTTGCAGAGAATAGAAGTTAGTAAGTCTTTGTTGCCCGAAATGGAAGGCGATGCAATCGGCGGTACTGTAAACCTGATAATGAAAGACGCACCTGATTCGATGGTTTTTAAAGCTATCGGATCTATAGGCTACAGTAATATTTTTTTCAACAGAAAATATGATAACTTTTCAAAATCTGATATTCAGTCAAAAAGTGTATCCGAAAGAATAGGTTCGTCCCATGCCGCTGAGCCAAATGATTTCAGCAGATCGAATCTTGCTTTTAAAAAACAGGCTGCACTGCCAACAGGAATTATAGGCTTTACTTATGGAAAAAGATTTCTTAAAAACAAACTTGGGTTACTCATTTCTGACAATTTTCAAAACCAGTATTACGGATCAAATTCACAATTTAATATCGTAGCGCCAGACAATGCAAATAATTTTAAGCCCGGCATTACAGATGTTGCTAACCGCACTTCATCAACACAGCAGTTGAATAATGGATTAACCGCTCACTTTGATTATAATATTAATGAGTACAATAAGATTATTATCAATAATGTGTTTCTGTACACTTACCTTGCACAAGCACGTTTAAGCATTGATACTTCTATTACAGGCGGTAACGGCGGCAGAATAGGACCGGGAACAGGCTCGGTTTTTAATAACAACAGGTCTTTTACCAACAAGCAATATCTGGAGAATTTGAAAGTAGAAGGTAAGCATATCTTATCTAAACACTTTCTTTTTGACTGGGCAGGCGTACTGTCAACTGCAACAAAAAAATCTCCTGACAGAGCAGAGATTGCTATAGATCATAAAATAAATGCTGATTTTACAAGCTCTCCTTTTTATTTTGATAATGTAACCCGCATCTGGCAGCATAATCAAGATAAAGATTATAACATTTTGGGCAACCTTAATTACAAATCGAATATAGGCAGCAGCATTATAGAATTAAAAGCAGGCGGATTATACAGGCATAAAACAAGGTTTAACCAGCAGGATCAATATACTTTAAGACCCGTTGCTAATACAAATGGCGTTAAGCAAACCTATACGGGCATTAATTCAGCAAACTGGATTGTTTATAATCCGGCCGGCACATTTGATTATGATGTAAATAATTATCATGCTTACGAAAATATTACTGCTGGTTATGGTGAGGCAAAAATTTCACTTAAAAGCCTTGATATCTTTGGAGGAGTTAGGGTAGAAAATACTAAGCAGGGATATAATGTAAATACTTTTATTGAAACAGCTTTAAGCAGTGTGGATAAAACTTACAGAGACGTATTGCCAAGTGTGCAGTTGAAATATAAGGTTAATAATAAAACAAATATCAGGGCATCTTATTACAAATCTATTGCCCGGCCAAGCTATTATGAACTCGTTCCGTACACCATTCGCGGGCAGGACTATGACGAGGTAGGAAATCCTAATCTTAAACACACGGTGGCTGATAATTTTGATCTTCGTTACGAATTTTTTCCAAAGGATGAAGAACAATTATTTGTAAGCGGATTTTATAAAAAATTACAAAATCCTATCGAAAAT
>JAABUK010002044.1_pt1 | contig 37004 bp, 44 predicted proteins | sample 5559141 | NCBI WGS metagenome assembly JAABUK01 (sample SAMN10711869, study PRJNA513367) | rock metagenome | isolation source: Antarctica rocks | place: Antarctica: Victoria Land, Pudding Butte nord | collected 2016-01-03
TGTGCCTCCATGAGGCTATGCATGTCAGTAGGTATGTCTTCCCTATCATTTGGTGTATTCAAGTAAGAGTCAAATTCAAACTCATCAAGCTTGCCACTGAGAGAGTCCAGGCCTAGTCTTGAAGACTCGATCCCAGGTAGCCTTTGTACTCTGCAAACAAACCTGGGCTTGATGCGCACCATCACAAAACCACATTTGATGTTGCACATTTGCTTTATATGCAGATTACCTTCCCAGAATCTGCTTTTCGAGGGCCATCCTCGCTGGCAATGCTGAACCATATACGTTGCGCATCATCTCAAGTCTGATCTGCTCCTGTTGCCTTGGGTGCTAGGACAACAAACAAATGATCAAGTCAGCATACTTCATTTCGGCATACTTTGGGCAGAGGACTTGAGGTTGAAGATGCCGCAAGGTCTCAAGCAGCTTGCATACTCACGTTTCTCTGTATAGCTTCAACAACATGTGTATTGCCAATATCGTCTTTGAGCGTGCCCAGACCGTGCCTAAACGAGTCGTGTGGTACGCTGAGCATGGGTAGGGAGGTCATCTCGTCCTGTGTCGCAAGCAAACATAATGAAAGGTGTTCCAAAGGCGCAGCAGTGACTAGCCTGGTGGTCGTCAGCTCATACCATACTGAGCTTTGTTGGCGAGTTGTGATTCAAGTGGTGCCGTTCGGTGCTGGAAACGAGCTACAGATGGTGACTGAGATAGCCTGAATGGGTCAAAGTCACAAAATCTCCGTGATGTGCTCTACACTGTAGAATCACTGTAGTCTTCCTTCCAGAGCTCCTTCAGGTGAATTGCCTGTTTTGGCAATGGATCCTGCTGCAAGCTTCCAACATCTCTCTCGTATCTGCACCAACCTGCGCAATGGACGTGTACATTTAGTTTTCAAGCAAGCTCTACACCGCTGTGCAGTCTAATCCGTTAACATTCAAGATTGGGAAACAGCCCTTTAGCCACTGGTATGCATCGATCCTGCTGTCTTCCCGCAAGGTTTTCGTTTGTTGCGCTGCTGCATGCATTGCACCATCTTCGAGCCTTGAGTCTGACACCGCAATAATAGCGTCTTTTCGTTGATCATGGGATTGTGACAGAGGCTTGACCTTCATCGGCTAACAGTCATCACAACAGCAAGAGCATAAGCTGTGCGATGCAGCTTGCACATGACTCATTGACTTCTGTATACGTACAGTGAATGTTTTTGGACTGTATGCAGTTGCCTTGAGGCTGATTGACGTAGACATGGCGGTGAGAGGGTATCTGACTATTGTAGTCACTCAGGCGTCTAGCAGGACCAAAGCAAATGATGTGGTCTGGGATTCCACTTTTGCTGAGGGGTTCGTCAAAGGTAAGAAAAGTGACAATGCAGCTTTGCAAGATGACTCGTGGCTCATTCATGCCTCTGCTGTGTAGTGGAGGTTCGTGGTGGGCCTCGCAACAACAAGGTATTGCTGTGCTCTGCCTTCTCCATCAAGATCCTGTGTGCTTTTGCTCAGATCAAAAGACATCTGCATTATAATATATGCAGGTCGTCTCTTCTACCAAAAAGGTGTCTGATGGATTGTTAGAGTGGAATGAAACCTTGAAATTGTAAGTCTCCATGACCATTTCTACTATTGTGTGCTTTGTATGCTGGCATGAACTTGATGGACATGTCTGCTGTGGAAATGCTTGAAGACATCTGTTTGTTGCTTTGCATGTTGGCATGCATGTATGTCTCATCTTGAAAGCTTGCAATACCAAGCAAAGTAAATGGAAAACAAATCTTCCTGGTTTGTAGGGAGGTGTTAGAGGAGTCACGAGAGCTACGCATCGTCCTCTGCCGCCCAAAGATATCAGGCTCAAGGACTGGAAGCGCTGTTGTTGCTGCCTGTGGTGAGCATATTAGTCATCTTTTGCATGCAAAAGCGCCTCACTGGTTGACACACTATGTAGGCAGTTTGCTGTGCATGGTTTGCTGTGCGTTGTGCCAGTGCTTAAGTCAGACAATCCACTCCAAGTTTTTGGCCCTGTTCTTGTGTCTATCGAGGAAGACTTTCAGTGCATGACAGTATCAAAATGATCTATGCTTTGCTTCCTGTCCTTGTGCACTGCTCAAGTCTTATGTCGTGCAGCATCAGCAAGTGGCATCAGAGGGCTTGACTTAGTCATGATCAGCACTTCTAATTTCAATGCAACCTAATACATCTCCCCTTTGTAGGAACGCATTTTTGTGCCCCCAGGCGTTTCTGAGATTGAATTTGCAGTGTACGGATGATGTTTCTGAAGTACGGAAGGTGTTTCAGGATTGAAGACAGCAAAGAAAGTACTCATATGCACCATTCTGTGCAATTCTTGTGTTGTGCAGCATCAGCTTGAGAGAAGCAGACGGATTGACCAGGTCATGATCAGCTGAACCAAACATGCTACTCACAAGCACCACACATCATGTCAGCAGATCCATGTGGCCCCTATCTTGACAGTCGCATGTCTTCAATGAATGCATTCTGTGCAGGTATCTTTGTGGATGATATTCTGGATGCAGTCCCCATTGATAAGTGGTTTGAGATGTTCAAGCCGGGCGCAGCTGGGGAAGGGGGGTTCATCAGGGTCCACATGTCCTTCAGTGAAGGCAACCCCTCTGAGTCTAGGGACCCATCCCCCACCGAGACCCTGGCGCCCACAGGTATCACCCTTACACATGAATTTGCAAGAACTACGTAACCTGATTGGCCAAATTGCAGCTGGTTACACCTGTGCCTACTAGCCTCTGGTGGCATTTACATAATATCACGGTTCAGGCTCCTGCCCAAACGGGGTGTTGTGATGTCTGCTTGGATTCCATTTGTCCCCAACTCAGGTCCCTTCAATCCCAGAACGGTTGTAGGAGCAACAGGCATTATGCATGACATACTGCTCTGTCTGACCAGATGCATGGGCTTGTGCAATATACGCATTTTGACACCTGCTGGCTCTTGTTCAGCTGCCCCAGGCAATGCACCCAACTTCAGTCTCCGCATGGCAGCTTCAGCTGGACAGAGCTCGTTGCCATTGCAACTGCGACTTCCTTTCCTTTGCTGGCATGTGTCCTGTGCCAACTGCACATGCAAAAGTAACATTGACTGCTTGAAGTGATGCATGGGTGCTGGCAGGAAAGCTGTAGACCAGGCGTGCCTACTGCAAACACTGACACGATTTTCTTTTTAGTGGACTGTGGTGTTCGTTCGCAGCAGCATGCTGTCTGTGCAACACAGCACCAAGCTCATATGCACCCCAAGATCTGCAGCAGCAGCTCGCCAACCAGTTGCGTGTGCTGCAGAGAATGGAGGCTCAGTTGAAACAAGACCTGGCATTGCAGAGAGCTTTGCACCTGCACTGTCTGGCTTCACATCAGAAATGCATTCAGACGTACAGAGCGCTCAGAAGGAGAACAGGCCTCCTGACAGTCAGGGTAAGCACAAACTAGACTCCAGAGTAGGTCAACTCTTTGCATGCACAACAGTGTATCACTGTTTGCTGAGCACCAGCGGCCATTTCTTGGGGCTCACCACAAATGCCTGTAGTCTTGTTGTGGAGAAGTCAATGCTACTCTTTGTAGACATTTTTTCATACAAGTTGTGGGCCATGCAGCGCTCGTCGTAATATCCAATGCTGCACTTTCCCAGCAACTTGCCACGGCTTCAAAACAGCGCAGCCATGACCCTTTACACGCATACACTGATTTGCAATCTTGTATGCATGTCATATGACCAACAGCGGCAGTTTTGCACAGATGCAAGCCCTTCCTTCTGAATATGTGGCATATAAGGTTGAGGCACACCTCTTGAGTTGACTGGATGTGTGCCTGTGCAGGATCTCAGAATATGCCATCGCCTTCAACATCACTGCAGCAGAAAACAGATGAGGCTGAGTCCAGAGAAACCTCACCTGACTACTCTGAGACTGAGGCTGAGGTCCAGGAGGCTGAGTCAGAGGTCCCAAGGGCTGAGTCAGATGTCCCAAGGGCTGAGTCAGAGAGTTTGGCTGACAGGTTTGTTGAGATTGAGCCAGAGAGTGCAACCAACACTCAGGAGGTTCAGGAGATCCACTACGAGAGGGAGCCTGACCTACCCAAGCAGCCCAACCATTTCAGAAGGGAGGTTGCATCTCCCAAGAAGCATAAGAAGAAGAGCGGGTGAGACACACATTTGACAGGCCCTCGCGTGCCCTGAGCTCTGAGGAAGACGCATGCTGGATGTATGATTGAATGCTGTGTTGCACCTGGCAATATATGGAGGTAAGCAGAGCAATCTGGGCGCTGACAGGCTTGTAGATACACTCTGCACTGTTGCCTTCGTTGATGCACAGGACCAAAGCAAGAGCATCTTGGGCTCATTTCATGTCGGTTGCAGGGAAAAGGGCATTGGAAAGCTCCTGGGGGGTCTGCTGTTTGTGGGTGCAGCAGGAGCAGCTGCTTTGTACTTCAAGCGAGAGATGGACAAGAGGCCCCACACTCAACATGAGATCCTCATTGTCGATGATGACATTGGGGAAACAATCAAGACAGAGTGAAGATTTTGCATGTTGCTGATAGTTGGTGTCAGTTCGATCATTTTGCTACTGTATCAATGATGTACATGCAAGGTCTGTGTGGAGCTGAGCAGCACAAGAGAGTGCAGTAGCACATTAAGTACTGCTGCCAGTGGTCTTGTCAGGCATGGTCCTAGTGTTGACATGCATCCTATGAAGACAGCAGTTTGTATGATATAATTGTGTCGTATCTGTAAGCACCACATGACTCAGATACAGCAACACAAATGTTCGACTTCAAAGCGTGACTAAGATTGTGCAGCCTCAATACTAATTTGGCAAAAGAGCTGAGTATATTGGAGCCACACTATGCATGACAGTGCTCACCAGATTTTGATGTCAATAGTTGTCTTGCTGCAGAAAAACCTAACATACGCACTCTTTAAGTAGCATGCACAGTTCTCTTGCACACAAGGAACTGCATTGCAGTGTTGCATATGACCAGCAGCGACACATCATAAACTAGTCGGTTGTTGGGCGTCCCCTCCAGAACACAGCAAGAGCTGAGCCTCCCAAAGCCATGAAGACCACACTCACTGCTGCCGGCACTGATACCATGACATCAGGAAAGTGCTTCTGCGCCAAAGCAAATCCCAAAGCAGCACTCTGCATGCCTGCAGGTACACAGCGCATGAGCTCAATGTATATCAATCAATCAATCAATTAATATGTGTTAATGTCCTTTGTATACCTTTATAACAACAGGTGGCACATGTTTGACAGAGCAGGCTTGGTGATGCAGGCTTGCAGTCTGCTGCTGCAGCATCTACAATGACTTGGCAGGGCACATGCAATCCAAATATCACTACCTGGGACCAAAGCACCCATCTCTAATCGTTGCAAAGAGTCCATTTGCAAGCTGCTACTGCTCAGAATGCTGACATTCAATGACCAGTGTGCAATGCACAGCATACCTGTCTCAATGGACACTGTTCGAGCGGTCTTCTCATTGAACTTCAGCCCTTTGCTGAGGAAGTAACCCATGGTAAAGGCTGCAAAGTGCAACACTGCTACTGGAAGAAGAAGGCTGACACCCTCAGCCCTGCAGTCATTGCAACAAGATGTTGAGGCCGTAGGGCACTCTCACTTCAGCATTAAACTTCCTGACTCTGAGCGTGAATGTAATCACGACACCGCTTAGGGCTGAAATCCACCATGGTTGTATGCATTGGATGAGCATCAAAAGAAGTGAAACTAGACACTGCTATGCTCATGCCTCAGGGGAGATGGTCAACCAATGGAAACATGCTGATGATGCTGACTGGCAGATATGCAAGACACATCACTGTCGTCAAGACAGCATGCAGAGCTTTGGAGTGGATGTAGCACTTGAGCACTGTGGCCACTTGAGCGCATGGGGCTGCACACAGCAGGGTGGTGATGGCAACCCCAACCAGGGGTAGCCAGGCTGTGAACTTGACCACCAGGTCATGGAAAAACTCATTGGCCACCACTCCCAACAGCGTGGGCACAAGCACCACTTGGAAAGTGGATACTGCTAGGCCCTGCATGCACAATGAAGGGCTTTCAAGACCCAAAAAGAGCCAGACCAGCTGTGTGCAGCCTCACAGCAGCTGTGCATCTCCGTGTTACACACAGGGCCTATGTGCTGTGTTCTTCCTGTGATGGGAAGAGCTTCACTGACAGTGTTTGACCTCGTGATGACGTTTTGTTATCTAAAAAGCGTCAGGATGTCGGTGGGTGTGAGGCAAGACGTGAGTTATATTTGGACACTTGTGCACCAATGGATATAGTTGCTGGCAAGCAATCTCATGGCTGCTGGCTGACATGCTTTGACATTTGCTACTGACTGAGCACATAGCAGGGTAGGAAGAAATGATCGGCAACGGACATGTTTAGCCATGCTTGCTTTCCTGAACACCCACAAGTGCATACAATGAATGCATGCCAACAGCAACATATGCAGGTGCAGCAGATGCTCAAGAACCCCCACAAGTTGTGTAACAAATGCAGGCACAGCAGGTTTATGCACGCACACACCTTTTACCAACAGTGTGCAAACAAGTGAATATGGCATTCCACAGGGTATGACAAGTCATCTTTGCTGGGCACATTGCTGGAACGCAGACCACCTTGCAAGATGCCGATGCAGGTGGAAGCAATCACATACCTTGGCATCCACTGCAATGTAGGCTCCAGCTAGAGTCTTAGTCAGTAGAGGGGTCATGACGATGGCTCCCAGTGTAGATGCTGTTGTCATCAACACTGACAAGGCCACATCTCCATGAGCAATGTATGTGGCCACATTTGAGGACTGCAAAAGACCTTGGGCATGATCGAGGGTGTGTCATAGCATGCAAAAGGCTGCTGTGGTATGTCAGCATCAAGCTGATGAGCAGTCAAGTGATTGAGGCACTTGATATCAACAATTTGCAAAGCTGCAGGGCTGTGTCAAAGACTCAGCAAGCCTGATGGGATGTTACACCCTGACACAGGAGGACTGTATCATAGTACAGGAGAAAAGCAGACAGTAAGCTGCCTATAAAAGGGCATGGACTGCCTCAAAACATTGAGAGGCAAGCCTTCTTGAATGATTCACAGGTGAGACATAGCTGGTTGCAAAGTCATGACAGCAACAAACGAGTAATTGACACTTAAGTAAGCAACAAGAAAGGCGACAGAATGAGTTGAAGGCATGAGAGAGGGGGGTTGATGACCCACCTGACCCCCAGGACAGCATGATACAAGAATCAGCCCAGTGGCCAAAGCAGGCGATAGGTTCAGAGCCTGCAGGGGACGTGAACAGGTAAAGCATCTTGACGCAAACTGAGCACTAGTCAATGTCTGATGTGTTGACAGCAGCTCATTGCAGCAGTGTGTAGTCAAGGGTCACGTGTCAAATTGATGGTTGCAGTGAAGCAATTCCTCAGCTAAGTGGCATGCATGCTTGCTGAAAGAGTCTGAAGTCAGCAGCCAAACTGTTGGTTGCAATGACTGGGACAGTACCTTTGCAATGCCGTACCCAAGCAGTGGCTTCACAATATATTGAGCTAGGTAGCCCACTCCTATGGGAACAGGGTCTTTGGCACACTGCACCATGAGGCCAAAACATGTTGAGCATGCTGTGCAGGAGCTGCACATTCCAGCATCAGCAAGTGCTGAATGACATGTTTGCGAGTGCTGTCAGCTGTTTGTTTGGTGGGGCTTGAGCAATAGAACAGTGAATTTCGAGTTTTGAGTGATGGATCTTGAGATCTGAGCCACAGAGCAGGTCACAATTGACTGCTCAATACAAGGTTATAGCAGAGCTGAGCTGTGCACCAATGCCTGACCACAGGCAACTGCATCTAGCTCAAAAGGCACAGAATATTTGGCACACAATGATGCTACCAAACCTTGCCTTTTTGAAATCTTCAAAGGTCAGTGTGAGCCCCATTGACAGCATGAGAAATCCCAGCAAGCTTGTGAACAAGCCACTCGTGCACCATGCCACAGACTGGGGCCTGCTAATGCCAATGGCCGCTCCCAAGCAAACCTGCACCAAGCAAGTAAAGAGTGTGAAGTCAGATAATGCATAGGCGGTTCGATCCCCGCAAAGAAGCATGACAAGGTTGCATGGGACAGCTAGATTGTACCCAGACAGGAAACAGAGTAGTCAACACATCTGCCACTTTGTCCAGCTGTGACCTAGGTGGTGTTCCTGGCTCTGGGAAATTGGGATCAATTGGAGCAGCTGCAGCTCCGGATTGTGCCCGGCATATATGCTGCAGTCTGTAGACATCACGGCTCTGAGTGGGACTGACATGCAATAGGTGCGCGAAGCAGCGCGCCTCTAGTGCTGATCAGCAGATGCTCGAAGCTGTCAGTAATTCGGCACCTTGATGGGTGGGTATGTCTTCTAGCCGGCAAGAATCCGATCGAAGCATTCGGTCTGAAGTGTACTCGTTCGATGCTTGTAGGTCGACTAGGCAGACGAGTTTGAGCCGACCATGCCGGCGATGCACGAGACGGCCGTTGACACTTGGCGCCACAAGCGACCAGCATCTCGGCTTTTGCAGGGTAAAGCATGGCCGTCGACATGGTGAATCGACAGCCAAATGCTTGCGCTCAAACGTCCAGCGACTGCTGAAGCTTCCGAGTCAATGGCCACCGGTCAACATTCCTTGTCATGCCATGCAAACATTTCCCGACAATTGTGTGTCCACACACATTGGCAAGCACTCAGGCCTTTTGTTAGCTGTCAGGATCAATGTGTACATAGAGAGACGATCAGGCCTTGTGGTTGAAGCAGTTTCTTGCAGGTTTTGCCTGGACAGTGAACAAGTCGTACTGCATGCATGCCGACAAGTGGTAGGACTGAGGTAACTTCAACATGGCCTTTTGTATTGGTCTTCTGTTACGCTGACTTGGCAGAGATAGCAGCGCTGACACTCTGGTTCATGGTCAGCTGCTCAGCAAGCAACACGTGCTGCTTCAGTGCCAATCTTGCTCAGCACAGACAGCTTCATAGCAGCACGCAAAAGTACAAGATACCAGATGCTGTCACACTCATTGTCACATCTAGCATGAAGGAACTTTCATGTCTGTACAAGCTCCATAGTATGTTCAGGTAAAGAGTTGCAAAACAGAGCGTACAACTATAAACAATGAAGCAAATACTGATGTTGACTCCACTCAGTCACTGTCTACTCAAAACACAGCAAGTTCTTCAGTGAAAGCCAGCTCACAGGTTTGGACCTTACAACCCATACACAGGCATAACAAACTTGATGACAAAGTATACAATAGCGCCGGTGAACAAATAGCTGTCAAATCGATCCAGGAGACCACCATGGCCTGGGATCAAATTGCTGGCATCTTTTAAGCCAGCATCTCTCTTCATGACAGATTCTATCAAATCACCAAACAGACTTGCAGTGAAAACCAAGGTGCCCAAGCAGACAGCAGCACCTGCATTAACAGGCCAGGCCAGAACTCGCCAGAATCCCAATGCTGTTGCTACACTGCAGATTAGGCCCCCGACTGCCCCTTCCACCGTCTTTTTGGGGCTGATCTCCGTCAGGCGTGTCCTGCCAAAAGATTTCCCACAAAAGAAGGCGCCAGTGTCTGCTGCAATGACACATGCAACAGCCATAATTGTGGCCACGAGACCCACAGTCCAGTGACTGAGACCACCGAACAGTACCTGCATGTTGCAATTCACAATTGCTCCTAATCATCACAGTCAGCCATCCAGCAACAATGACTGCTAGTTGTGGTTGCATCGTGGTACATGTGATCCAGCATGTGCTAGCGATGTTGCAAGCTGTGATTGAGCTGTGATCAGTTGCTGTTGAGTTGCATTTGCAAAACAACATTTGACGCGGTCAATGCTCATCTTGCAGATACACTCACCGGCCAATCATGTACGATTTGACTGTGCACTGCTGGCGCGCTCAGCAACCTCAGTTTGACCCAGAAGCTTGGCAAGTATCCTGCAAACAAGCAATGCATAAGACAGTATGCCTTTTGACATGCCCTTGATCAAGCAAAGAACAAAATAGCACATCAACCTCAGAGTGGAGCTTACCACAGTAGAACAAGCCAAAGACAGCTGATGCTAGCTGAGCTGTTGTTGGCTTTTCTGTCAATGACACATGCACCGCCAAGACTGCAAAGGAGGCAACTGCCAGAGCGGCTGTAGCCCTGCCATGGGTTATATGTGTCCAGATGCTGAGTCCCAAGCACATGGCTGTTGTGAGCGCGCTGACAATGGGCGACGGCGGGCTTTGACCTTCAGACATGCCCTTGGATGTTATGAAACCAAAGAACTCTTGGGTGGCTTGATATGCAACCAAGCATACTGCCCCAGTAAATATCCAGCCCCCTGTTGTGATGACAACTGCTCCTAGCAGCCCGAGCACTGTGCCAAAGATTACCCGCAGAGCAAGGCTACCAAGGCCTTTGCCTCTGACAGGAAGATCTGGTAAGGGGATCTCTGGCAGGCCTGATGCTGCGCCAGTGCTGGCATTCGCAGAAGTCGAAGCTGCTGCGGTCTGTGTCCTCCTAGTCCTATAGGACTGCTGTCTGCCCGAGCTTGAAGTATGCCAGCTAGTCCTTCCTGATGTGCTTGGTTCGGCCTGAGTGCCTTGTTGATCACACGCACAGAGTACGGACACGACGCTGCCAGGCCGACAAGGTAGGCCGCTATCAGGTAGAACTGATCGCCGATGAGAAGGCGTCAAGGAAGTTTTGACCGATTGATTAAACGCTGAAACTGGACGAAGAATGCGAGCAGAATGCCAAGCGCCTGTCTGCATTCTCGGGCCGGGGTGTCCCGGCCTAATACACTGACTGCAGCTGCAGTATCACTGCTTGCCTACGTTGAGACTTGGCTTGTAAGCCCAAACCAAACAAAGCTTCAACCCGACAAGATTTTGCTTTCCATCGTAGATGACGTTTACAGCTTGTTTCGATTCTGCGTCAGTCGAGCAGGAAATAGTTGAGCGATTGCTCTGCAGTCTGCGTTCCCACCTGCACTCCGGTGCAACAGTTAATTTAGATTCAAGGTGAAGGCGCTGCATGTCTGAGCATGCACATGTAGGCTCCGGCGCTGGACTTGCCATTGACCTGAAGCACAGACAGCAGTAGCAATGAGTTTCGTGCACAATCTCATGCACTTGATCTAGAAAGGAAGCCCGCACACCCGTCCCGGCAACTTTGTCACGGTTGTCACAGCATGTCGGACGAAGCATCTGACGACGAAATGCACGAAGCTGACTTGAGCTCTCCAAAAGCGACAGAAAACGGCGAGGCTGTGCAATACGGCGAACTCAATGTTTCTAGTATGGACAGCGTGGCTGTGGGCGTAGCTGCAGGCAACATTCACTTACAAAGCGCAAATGCAGCTACCTTGGCGCTGCCGGAGGCAAGTCAAATCATTTTTGTGTGCATGCAGCAGAGCCTTCAGCCAGCAACATTGTACATTGCACATGGCTCCGCCCGAAGCAAGCTGTGGTGTACCATGAACTGATCAGTCCACTCCTGCATGGTATAGGGCAGCAGAGAAGCCAGAGAGCAGCAAGAACGATTGCTGGAAGCCGTTGAGGAGCGTCGTGCGCTTAGGGAAACCACAGTACCCACCAGCGATGCAGATGTTCGGGCAGCCCTTAGAGCCATCAAAGAGCCTGTCACGCTATTTGGCGAGCAGCAGGTACAACTGCACTCTTCAACGTTGCGTCTGGGCCCTCCAAGCAATCTCAGCATTGCAATCATTAATAAAATGATGTCAGGTGGCAACAGCGTTTGACCGTTGCTTATGTTGTTCTCATGTCATGCTGAATATCAGCGGTGAAATTCACTGCGCTTTGTATGGTTTTGCATGGGCATTCATGCTTTGCAAACCTTGACACTGTGTAATGTGTGTGTACAGATGGAGCGGCGCGCTAGGCTGCGCAAGATCATGGCAACCATGGATGATGAAGATGAACGGAAGGCTGCATTGCCCGGTCAGTTTGCATTATAGAGTATCCTACACATTACAGTGTCACTGTTGCTGGCTCACACAGCTTTGGCTTGCTGACATCTGGCCTTGCATGGGCTTGAGCAATCAAGGCTAGCACTTGCACTTTTGCAACATGCAATTGGACAGCTACGCCAGTGCATCTTCAAAATTACAACTGCTCTTCATTGGTGGCAGCAGCATACATGCTGTGTGGTCCACCGGTCAGAAACTCTGCAAGGTTTGTGCTTGCCCTGGGAAGTCAAGTCACAGGCAGGGCAGTTGCCAAAGGCCTGCTTAACACCCACAGAACTCAGTCGCTATGGTCATCATAACAACTTGACACATCCATATTTCCACCTGGCATTGACAAAGCTTGCATTCAGCAGCAACTGACACATTCAAAGTCAATGCAAGGTGGTGCATTTGAGGAAGAGTACGAGGAGGCTGCACCGCCCAAGAAAGAGCTCTTCTACACAGAGGGCAGTGCACTGTTGAAGCAGGCCCGCCTACACATTGCCCACTTCTCCCTTGACAGAGCAGCGGCCCGACTGGCTGGAGCAAAGCGAAAGCGTGACAGCCCAGATGAAGATGAGACAGCCGAGCAGGCTGACACAATCCGGCTCATGCGCAAGGTATTCTTCATCACTCTGGGTGTTCTGTGCTTGTGTTTGTTGCCATATCATGGGAGGTACATCTGCACCGACACCAGGCTACCTGTCAGCTGAAAGTGATTCTGCTAAGGAGCTAGCAACTAGCAGTGTTGGGGTGGTAGTCTGACATTCACTGTTACAACAGATGGAGCACAGGTCAAAGGCTGAATCAGTGGGCACCAACAGTATGCAGAGCATGTGCTTGGGCTTGCTTGTCTGTCTGGCGTTAAAAGTAGGCATCGAAGCAGTATGACTCACCCACCAAAGCATGTGAGGGAGGACTCGAGCTGTCAATAGCTGCTTACATGTGCCAAGCCACCATCAGCTTGATCTACAGGCTCACTTGCCACGACTTTCTGCCCAGCCTCTCGCTGCCGGCAGGTGAAAGGGTCAAAGCATAATCATGAAACGGTCTGATGACTTCTCCAGTATAGCATGTGCAATTCATCTGACGTAGTCATCACTCTTAGTCATGGCTTACTCAAGCTGCAGCACCTACTCACATGTCTGAACTCAGTGAGGATAAAATGCTGGAATGTGCAAATCAGGCACATGTCACGGGTTGCAGGTGACGAATCAGAGCAGTGAGATAGCCGATGACCGGCCCAGTGCTGCATGTGAGTTCTCTCCTGATGGCTCAACCTTAGCTACTGGAGCCTGGAGTGGTCTACTCAAGCTGTGGGCAGTGCCAGACTGCCAGAAAAAGCTGACGATCAAGGCGCATGACGACAGAGTCACTGGTAAGAATATTTGCCAACTGTGTTACTGTAAGCTGGTTTGTTGGCTGCCTGCTTGTCAGCATGGTGCGTCTGCATTGCAGCTGGTGTTATATGTGTGGTGGGTCCAGCCCAGCAAAGTTGCTGGGCTGTTTGAGACTTGTTCCAGTCATTGCTAGCTGCTCATAGCCAGCCTTGCTGCCTGTTTTGCAATCAGTCATCCATGCACACTCAGGAGTCTCATGTTGAATCACGCATTGCCTCACCACCATCTCTCCCCCCTCCTTTAGCAGCTTCCCAACATTTCCACTTCCCAAACCCCCTTCCCCCTTTCCCTCTTTGTCTCTCATGCATTCTTGCGCTCACCCTGTCCTCAGCACCAGCAGTACAGATCAAAGTGCCTCATGTGCCTGCAGGGATTGGGTGGCATCCCAGTCCATCTCAGACGCCCGGCACAGTCCAGGTAGTGACAGGCAGTGCCGACAAGACAGCACGGCTCTTCTCTGGAGAGGGCAAGCAGTTGGGCTCCCTGCAGGTAATGTAAACCCTCCAGTTCGTGGCTGACATCAAGTTGCAATGCTGTATAGCAAGAGAGCATGTCCTGAAGGCAGCGCCTTGCTTCACGACCCCATTGATCTCCTAGACCAACAGTCACACAGTACTGCAATTTAATGCATAAAACATGACTGCAGATCTCTTGTCTAGCGTCAGGCTGCAGCAGGTGGTGTGTGTATACACATGATGTCATGCTTTGCATGTCTACTTGTCAGTAGTGGATCTAGCCCCATACGCAAGTTTGCTGGCAGCCTTGCGCCATTCGCCCCACACACTTGCGTGGTGTGTAAATATATCTACACACTAGGAGGCAAGATCTTGTTAGATGCACCTGCTTTTGCACTAGGCCGCCACCCTATACCTTCTGTAGCTGTATCAAACTGAGAAGTGAGTATACGTACTGAAGCATGGCTGCAGGCAGCCTTGTGCTGTTGACTGCAGCCAACTGTGTCATCTGCGCTCAGGGGCATGGGGAGAGGCTGGGGCGGGTGGGCTTCCACCCCCTGGGCCGCCATGTGGGCACTGCCAGCTTTGATGAGACCTGGCGGCTGTGGGATGTGGAGTCCTGCACTTGCCTGCTGGAGCAGGAGGGACACAGCCGGCCCGTGTATACTGTTGCCTTCCATCCGGATGGATCTCTGGCAGCCTCGGGCGGCCTTGATGCCATAGGTAGCTCATGGCAACAGTTTTTTCCGTTTATCGTGTTTGGTATCCTTTTGATCGTTTTTTTGATATGTAACCCAAAAAAGGGGACAGGGGCAGGTTTCCATCACCAGTAGTAGCGATGATGATACTAACAATCATGATGATAATAACGATAATAATGATGATAATGATGTTAGTGGTAACAAATAATGTTCATGCTTGCGTTCTGGCTCATGATGACTTGTCTCTCCAGAGCAGTCCAAGATGTTGTTGTGTTGCACAAAGTAGACTCTGTGTGACTGGTCCCCAGATGCTGCTGTGTTCAGGTTCTCTCTGAGGGGTTTACAAACATCATGATGTATTGTGACCCGGTCATTGAGAGCTAAACAGCAGTGAACATACAGTTTTCGTCTGGAAGCAGCTTCTTGCATGTAACAGCTCAGCATTCCAACCGCCAACTCCTTTCACTCCTGTACAATGGTGCCCCACATTACTGAGCAGGAAGCAGATTTGGAGCCTTTGGTCATCCAGCATGACAACACCAAAGGCATTCCCATGTGCATGCTTCCCCTCAACAAGTGCCCGTCTGATCATCATTCAATTGGTTGAGTTGCTACTTCACACAGCGCAAGCTGCCTTCAGTCTGCCAGGAGATCGTGTGCAATATGTAGAGCATGATGATTGGATGATGCAGGGCGGGTATGGGATATGCGCACAGGCCGCAGCATCATGGCCTTGCAAGGGCATGTGCAGGGCATCCTCACGATGGATTTCTCACCTGACGGTTATCATCTAGCCACAGGCAGCGAAGACCACAGCTGCAGAATATGGGATTTGCGGAAACGAGGATGTGTGTACACCTTGCCGGCTCACAAGTCCTTGATAGCCCAGGTACTGCTCGGGCAGCCTGTTGTGGACATTCCAGCTTACTGTAGTATGCTGTTGCTGCTGCTTAGCTTCCTGGCAGTGCAGATGCCTGATGTGCTGCCTAACTGTGTGGAATGTGCAAGGCACCAAAGGAACAGGCTTGAAGCACTTGCTCTCTGAGCACACCAATCACATAAACAGCGATATAGGGCGTCTCCATGTGTGCTTTTGGTCACCAGTGGAAAAGTCATGTGCTCTCTGCAGTGTACGCATGATGAGCTCTGTGATGGTGTCAGACCCTTTGTGCAATGCAGGTGCGGTATGACCCCAATGATGGGTATTACTTGCTGACAGCTGGGTTTGACAACATCTCCAAACTTTGGTCCAGCCAGGATTACTCATTGATGGCAACCATGGCTGGCCATGAGGGGAAGGTCATGGGTGCTGACATCTGCCCAGATGGCTCCGGGACCATTGCCACTGTCAGCTACGATAGAACAGTCAAATTTTGGGCTCCTGATACGTATGAGGAGCTCGAGCCTGCAGATGCTGAGATGTAACGCATGCAGGCAGACTGACCACATGTTGTCCCGCACTGGTCTTGTCATGTTGTGTTGCCAACTTGTCATTTCAAAACCATCTGGTCAATCATTGTTGCGTTTTAAGTCAAGCCAGAAAGTTGCTTTTCGTGTTGTGTTAGACTGCATGCAGTTGATGCCTTCAAGTGCCAAAACACCTATGGTGAAGAGATTTCATCTCGTTTGTGATTAATGTTCCCTCAGAAAAAACCTGACAGGAAACAAATGAGTCAAAGGGCTTTTGTAGAGAGCGCGGTATCACTCCTAAGGCCGATATTAGAAATAGGCCGGTATCAGATACATGCTATATAGGACATAATAATTGACGCATGCAATTCCACGGGTTACTGCAAGTAACCAGGCATGCGCACAGAACAGAGCAACAACTCTGGCCACAGGGTGAGATTGCTCTTATGGTGCTGGGTACAGAATAATTTGCTTGTCAGTGCTCATTGGGCAACCATGAAGGCGGCCAATGCCCGCAGAACAATTGTGCTGCCATCCTTGCTTTGGGCTTGCTGCCTGTCAAAGAGTATGATCGAAACGGTGGAGCCCACATTGTGGTCACAATACTGCTTGGGCACATAGGCCGTTGATGCGCTTAGGTTACACTGAAATAAAGTCGCTTGATCCCGTATAGAAATCATATGTGATGGTCTTAGGGTCAAATTACAGTGATTACTCAAGATACATGGACATCCACTGTTTCAGCAAGGCGAGCTGGCTGGCATCATATGGTCTCACTAACAGTTGCAGATCATCCTCAAACACAAATCACCAACATTTCTAATACTGCCACTGTCACTTTGGGAGTGGCAAGGTACCAGAATGCACGAGAGCCATCAACAGAGCTGTCTAGTCCATCATGTCAAGTGGCACCAGGTCACCCTAGAACTTCCAGGTGTGCCCAGGGTCCTTTGCCCGGCGTGCAGGCTGGCTTCTGATTGGTACCACCTCCTTCATTGTCTGAGCCTTGCTTCTCTTTGCCTGCCTGGGCTCAACAGGTGCAGGACCAGACTCTCTCTGCACTACACCCAATCTTCCAGATGCTGCCTGCCTGTGAACTGCCACAGACTGCTTAGCAATTGTAGATGCTGCAGCCTTGCTGCTGCGAGTTGCTGTCCTCTGAGCTGCTGGGGCGGGTGCAGCTGGCCCTGCCCTGGTAGTTCCTGCTCTGGCAGCCCTGAAGGTGCCCTGCACAGCTGCCCTGCTGGCACTCGACTGTGCTGCTGTGGATCTGACACCACCAGGCTGAGCAGCATTCCTGGTGCTGCCTCCAGTCTTGGCTGTGCTCATCAAGCGAGCTGCTGCAGCATTGCTGCCAGTGCGCCTGCACACTGCTGGGCTCTACAGCAGGGCTGTCAGCTACTACTCTGACAGGGCTAGAGGAGGGAGGGGTGCTGCTAACGGCCCTGTGGGGGCTGGCGGTGGTGAGCCTCCTGGAGTCTGGAGTCCTGTCCTCTGTGGAGCATGTGTGCAAAACAGAGCTGCGGCTGAAGCAGGGGCTCCAGGCCGGCCTGCCAGCAATGCTAGTGGAGATGCTTGACCTCCTGCTGGCCTTACCCGAGCCTACTGCAGAGCTAAGCACAGTCCTGCTTCTGCCATTGCTAGCAGCCACAGAGTGTGCAGAAGGGCCATGTGCCTCCTGTAGTGGCTGCTGCACAGGAGTCAACTGCAGCGGCACCAATGCTGCAGAGGACATGTCGACAGCTGACTGCACTGCTAGGGATGAGCTTGGCCCCTGTGTCTCAGGCAAGGGGAGGCCAGGACTAAACCCCTGGTCAGGATCTGACATCACACTGTGCAGTGACACTGCGGGCTCTGCAACAGGGGCTGTAGGGGTGTAGCCAAGTGCCCTGGCTCCAATTAGGCTACCCCTGAGGTGGCTCCCAACTGCCCTGGCTCCAATTAGACTACCCCTGAGGTGGCTCCCAACTGCCCTGGGTGGTGAAGAAGCTGTAGGGCTGCTCACAAATGCCCGAGCTGAGGCCATAGGAGACACAACTTGGGTGCTGACTGCCGTGGCAGCGGCATCTGAGGGCAGGGCCATGGAGAAGCAGCTCACTGCCCTGGGCCTGTTGCCAAGTGCCCTAGCAGGGGACAACAGGTCCAGAGCAGGGGGGGTGCCAGGAGAGCCTTCAAACCCACAGCTGCTTCTGGTGCTAGAGGCAGACCTGTTGCCTGTGACCACCACCCTGGGGAAGCTAGTCCGAGGCCTGGGGCAGGGTGAGGGGGAGCGCTGCAGGAGGGCAGACAGGTGGCGCCCTGCAGCTGGTGTGGAGGGAGTGGCCTTGCTTGGTGTCTGGGCTGAGGCTGCCAGGGCAGGAGTCACCCTTGCCTGCACAAACAAGGACCACCACCTCAGTGTCACAACAGCTGAAAAGTAGTTGACTGACTACCTGGTGGTGTACTTGATTTGCAAAGTTGACCGCAATCAACATCAGGAACTTGGCATGGAGAAGTCAGCATTGGTCAGCTGCATGCAGAGGCTTGTCAGCCAATACAAAATATACACAATAATTGGCGTTGACACAGAATCATCAAGCAAACATCAAGGCACCCTAGTCAATGCAATGTTAGGCAAAGACACAGCAGCTGGAAAAGAGAGTGACCTGTGGAGTGAGCCCGTTAGTCAGGTTGGCCAAAGCAGGGCGCTGTGATGTGTTGACCAGGGGCCTAGCCTTGGGGCCCTCAGAGGGGTTACCCATGGCGCATAACGCCTCCACACAAGCCATGGGAGATGGCAACTCGCTTAACAAAGCAGAGTGTATGCTGGTGATAGGGGATGACAAGGGACAAGGGCTGCTGGAGGTGCTGGCAGCTGCATCAGCATCCAGCTCAGCAGGTGAGGATTCAACCTCCAAGGGTGAGGAGGGGAGCTGGCTGGTGACAAGGGCACCTCTGACAGTAACCTCCAGGGGGTTGTCAGGGCAGGGGGCCAAAGCACAGGAGGCAGCCAGCAAAGGCCCTGCCCCTGAAGGAGAAGAGATGGGAGAGCTGCCTACCACCATGTCAGCAGCAAGAGCTGATGGGACCAATAGTAGCATGGCAGTGGGAGGGACGAAGGAGTAGGGGTGTGGAGAGGGTGATGACAGGGTGAACAAAGGGATTTGGCCAGAGGGTTCTGCCCGCTGCCTGAAGGTCACCCTGAGGGGGTTGCTTTCATGCAGCTGCCCATGCCAACTGCCTGCCTCTGGGTCCATCACCTGCAGTGCAACATCCTCTCAGATGTCTCTCAAGCACTTTGCACACAATGCTGAATGCCCTTCCATCTGCTTGTGCATCTGACCGAACAAACATACATCACAACTGATGGTCGTTGTCATCATGCTTGAGCCAATCGCAGCGGAATCCTTGTACAAACATGCAAGCTACTGCATCAGCCAATCAGACTCTTACCATGTTGACAAGGGACAAGAGGAGGTACAAGACTGTTAAACAACAGGGAAAGCACAGGAGAAGAGTTACGCAACAAACAGTTCAGACTTTCAGCAGTTAGCATTTGAGACAGGAAGCAGAGACCCACCATGTTGGCAGGCCCGGCTGGTGTAGCCCCTGGGGTCTGCACAGTGTTGGCTCCCCTAGACAGCTCCTCGGTCACATGCGCCAGATCCTGCACCAACAGAATGTTGTCAGCTTTGAAAGACCCACCACAATGTCCTACAAACCAACACAAACCAGCACAGTGTGATGCCACTTAGCATGCAAAGTCAAAGAACCAGAATTGCTGGTATGATGACTTTTTTACTGGTGTAACGTTGAGTACATGAACTGTTTCAAGATCAACAAAAACCTGTATGCTTCTGACATTTGCTGACAGACAAAATCTGATGCATGGTCATGGCATAGTCTCACAACCACCAGAAGTTGCAGCAACACAACTGACCTCCATGAGACAGTCAAACACATCTGAGTCATGACTGGCCACAGGTGAAGAAATGATGTGTGACTCAGCGTCAGAGAGGCAGGCAACACCAAATGTGGGACTCTCTGCAGAGGGGGTTGAGGGCATGCCACCAATGCTGCAATGTCTGCAGGCGAGATCTTTGAGCATTGGTGGCATGCCCTCTGCAGAGAGTCCCACATTTGGTGTTGCCTGCCTCTCTGGCGTGCAGACATTGCACCACCAAATCAGTGTTGAATACACATGGTGATGCTGCAAGGTGTAGTTGAGCGCACTTTGCAAAAGCTGCACTGCAGTGTTGCTCGGGACACCCAATGCATGCACCTTTGGGCCTTGTTAATGCCAAAAATGGAACTGCAGTTGCTTGCAGCAGCAATGATGCACAAGCAGCACTCATGTCTATCTGCATGAACCTGCATTGCATGACATCTAGAGCTGCTGCAATATTAATCAGGGATTAAAAAAAACTGCTTGTCGCAAAGCAACAGACTAAGGGGCTAAAGGGGGATAGGGGTTGGGGTAAGGGGCATGTGAAGGGGGGAAATGGGCGGAACAACACAGACATGCAAGTACCCTAGGCAATGCGATGCTTGGCAAGGACACAGCATTTGGAGCAGAGAGTGACCTGTGGGGTCAGCTCATCGGCCAGGGTCAGGCGCTGGGACCTGAGGACCAGGGGGGTACCCTCGGGGCTGTCAGGGGAGGGGTCCATGGTGATCAGCGCCTCCACGTCAGCCATGGGAGATGGCATCTCGCTTAGGAAAGCAGAGTGGAGGGTACCAACAGGGGAGACCAAGGGAGATGGGCTGTTGGAGGTGTTGGCAGCTGCATCAGCATCCAGCTCAGCAGATGATGACGCAACCTCCAAGGGTGAGGAGGGGTGTTGCTTGGTGACAGGGAGCCCTCTGACAGTAACCTTCAGGAGGTGGCCAGGGCAGGGGCTTGATCGCAGGCCCTGCCAGTGAGCACGAGGGGCAGCCAGGAAGGGGCGTCGCCATGACGCACGCCGCCAGAGGGTCACCTTGCGGGGGTTGCTGCCATGCACCCGCACATGCGGAGAGCCTGCTTTTGAGTCAAATACCTGCAGTGCAACAGCAGTGGATGGTTTCAGAACAGAACACAAGCTGTGCATCACAATTGGTGTTGTTGGTGAACATGCTTTAGCCTACCACAACAATGCCCATTGCTGATCAATGACAGCCAGGCAAACTTCTGATGCATCAAGCTACTTTGGCATGTAGCTGCTGTGCATGCACATCAACCAAAATAGCCTGTAAAGCCAGTGCAAAGCAGAGCATGCTAGACTGGTCTACAGGCTTTCAATGCAAGCGCGCAGAGCAAGACTGTCACAGAAAGATCAGATTGCATGCGAGCAAGTCATGGGATATGCCAGATAGGTTCCTACCCTGTGCTTGAAGCGAGCTGCACGCCGCCTGAAGGTCACTCTGCGAGCGTTGCTGCCATGCACCCGCACATGCCAGCCGCGTGCCTCTGGCTCAAACACCTGCAGTGCAACAGCCTCTCAGATGTCTCTTACGCACTTAGCACACACGGCAAAACACACATCAGCAGATGCTGTACTTGAGCACACTGCAGAGAAAGTATACATTACAACTGATGCTGTTTGCCACCATGCTTGAGCCAAATACAACTTGCTGATACACTGCACTGGCTGATCAATAGCAACCAGGCGAATCCCTGTTGCATTGTGGTGCCTTGTCATGTCATTGCTGTACAGATGCACTGAACATCAAACAAGACAGCGACTGAAGCTCGACTGCAGCAAGGGAAAAGCAGAGCATGCTGGAAGGGCGGCAGATGCTGTTATTGCAAGCCTGCTCAGCATTATTGCCTCCATTGCACAATCAACGAGCAAGCATGCAAGCCATTGAAGCAAGCAGACAGGCCTAGGTTCTTACCCTGTGAACAAACATCTGCCCTTCCTCGTAGACTGGGAGGGGGTGGGGGGTGGTCAACATGGCCCTCTGCTGGGAGGATGGGCTTGAGGCAAAGGGTGGGCTGGCCTGCATTCACAACATCATCACGATTGGCTTTCGAAGGGAACACATGATGCTGCAGTGCAAATGCAACTGCAGTGACAGTGCACTTTGCATCAAACTTGCAAGCCAGCAAGTTGAAATGCCACAAGATGGTTAATACAAGAGTTGCAGCTAGCCTTCAGCACCAGGCATACATAAGCAGCACACCCAGATGGCATTTGCATGCGATTCATGACATCAAGAGCTGCTACACCACTGATCAAAGTCTTTTGAGCATTGTTTGTGGCATGATTGGGCTTGCATCCAAATCAAGTCACACAATTGACCAGATGCAATGCCGCAACATCCCATGTGTCTGAGAATGCAACAGCCTGGGTCTACATCTAGCCAGTTGTTCTATAAGGGAGGGGCTGAAGGGGAACCTAGAGGGGGTACGGGAGGGGAATTCATTTCAGGGGCTTGGGGAGCGGAAAAGGGACAAGAAGAGGGGCAAAGTAGTGGAACAACAGGGAAAAGACAGGAGAAGAGTTCAGACTTTCAGCAATCAGCACTTGCAACAGGAAGCGCACACCCACCATGTTTGCAGGCCCAGCTGGGGTGGCCCCTGGGGTCTGCACAAGGTCGGCTCCCTTAGACAGCTCCTGGGCCACACGCGCCACATCCTGCACAAACAGATGTTGTCAGAATTTGCAAGACCTTCTACAATGTCCTACAAATCACCAAAAACTACAGAGTGTACATCAACTGGGATCAGCATGCAAAAGTCAACGAAGCAGATCTGCTGGCATCATTGCTTGTTCACTGATGACAATTAGAGGGCAAGATAGACTCAAAAGGCTTTTCAAATGGTATGCAATCTGACTTTTACTAACAGATGACATCTGATGCATGGCCATGGCATAGCCTACAAGCACCAGAAGTTGCAGCAACACAACTGACCTCCATCAGACAACTGAACACGTCTGACTTGTCACTGGCCACAGATGATGAACTCAAGGATGTTCCAGCGTCAGACAGGCTGGCAACACCAGACGTAAGGCTTGCTGCAAAGGGGGTCGAGGGAGAGCCTCCGATGCCTAACGCCAAAGAAGATCTCGCCTACAGACACAACACCAAATCAGCATTGGTGACGCTGCAAGGGCATGACTTTGAGTTGTAGTTGAGCAAAAGCTGCACTGCAGAGTTGGGTGTTGCTGCAAGACACTCAACACATGTGCCTTGTCATCACCAAAAATGGAACTGCAGCTTGCCTGCAGCACCAAGAATGCACAGGCAGCACACTGGTTTGCATGCACCTGCAATGCATGACATCCAGAGCTGCTGCAATACTAGTCAGGTAGTCTAAAGGTTTGCTTATAGCAAGGCTTACAGCAACTGCCTGAGAAGTCCATAGCCAGTGATTGACCACCACCCGGGAATTTAAGTAACTGTGTCGTGACTGCAATTGGGGCTGGGCAAAGGGGCATGGGGATCAGGGAAACCAGTGGAACAATAGGGGGATGATACAGGCAGGGGAGCCAAGGTACACAACCAACAGTCTTCAGGATTTGACAGCTGGCACTTGTGACAAGAAGCAGACCCCACCATGTTTCCAGGACCGGTTGGTGTAGCCCGGCTGCTCTGGACAATGTTAAGCTGGCGGCGCAGCCTTGCCACCTCCTCAATCAATGCTGCCTTGTCCTGAACAAAAAGGTTTCGTTAGCTTTCAAGAGACCTAGCGCAGTGTCCTGCACATTGGCACAAATCAGCATAGTGGTAGCACTTTGTGGTTCTCAGCATAATCAACTTGATGACTCAAACATGCTGCAAATGAAGCAAACATGCTTATGGAAGGCGTACAAGACTGTGGAACGCGTGCTGTCATGTGAGCGTAGATTCTGTATTGCAAGCCGCAGTGCATGTTCGCAGTGCATGTTCGCAGTGCATGTTCAGTGATGGCAAAGTCAAGACAGGACGAAACAGAAAGGCTGACAGAATGATGTGCAACCTAACACTTGTAGGCAGGTGATTAATGGTCATGGTACAGCTCTACAAGCTCTAGAAGTGCAGCGTCATAACTGACCTCCATCAGGCATTTGTTCTCCTGACGAAGCTCTGCAACAAGGCCCTGTTGCTCGTTCAGCTGTTTTTTGTAGCCTTGCTGCATCCTGCCCCTTAGCATGTCTGCAGCCTCGATTTCCTGCAGCACCAAGAAATGATGATTGATACAGGCAACAAAGTGCTGTTATTGATTGGCCAGCAGTACTGCAGATTCTGGAGCTGTGCAATCGGTACGAGGCAGTCACTTGAGTAGAGCGCAAGGGCTTGCTGGACAGACATCATGTGTTGCTATAACAACATCATAATTTGCTCAAATTTATTGCTGCAACTATGAGCCATGCAGATTGCTGACCTGTCTCAGCTGAGTTTCTATATTGTGCGAGGACCCTTCCACGTCGGCATAAGCTTTCACAACTCCTTGTGTTGTTCATTCAGAGTCTCAAGCTCCTGCAACATAAGCAGAGTCAACTTGCTATTGAAATAAGCATCTTGCACAAGCTAAAACAGCTTGGTATTGTTTCACTTAATTTGGGACAGCCCAGGGACTGGTTACCTTCTCGAGACCACGAAGTTTTTGCGCACTCCGCTGCAACTCTGACTGCAGCTCTGCGTGAGCGGTAGATACCTGCAACCACGAGTCAGAAGTTCGTGAGCGGATGGAAGCAGGGAAACCGGCATCAGTTAAAGACACATGAAACGGTCCGGTAGCTCACCTGTGTGCATACTCTACGGCTGTCTACCAGATCTTCCCAGTAACGAGCCGCAGTGTATCTGGCATTGGCGAGCTGGGCTCGCGTTTCAGCCACATCCTGCACACAGCCCAATAGCTTAAGGTCAGATTTAGACCCTCAGGTCTGCCGAAGCAAGGTCACCGGCGACCAAACGTCGGCGAACGACCGCAGAGCCATATCACGGGGTACCTCTATGTCGTCAGGCTGTCGGACCGATGCTATGACTAACAACGGTCTAGAAGCCATGTGTTTTGACCGGGAGACACCCTAAGCCAAAACACGGTTGCAAACACCTTGCTGCTCAAGCGCTCTGTCGCTAATGTAAACTTCTGCTAATATGACAATATCGCAGGAAGTTGTTTGTGCTAGGCCAGTTGAGCCTAGGCTCTGTCAGGGTTGACCTCTGTGGTGACCCTGGACCAAGTGGCCTGAGCGTAGAGGAGGCCTGCCAGGGGCTTGCTTGACCTGATCGTCAATGAACGCTTAGCAGACCCTGCACCAAAATTGCACAGGACATTTTGCGAAGAGACGTGTGCACAGCAGCTCACAAACTGTTGGCTGTCTCTGGCAAGGTTTGCGCTTCCTCCAATTGAGCATCCCGCATTCGACGTTCTCCGTAATTCAACTTCCGTAACCGCCTCCGTGAGTTGTGCTGCTTACTTCAATCATGAGCAAGTCATGAAGAGGTCATCAGTAAGTCACAGTTGCGCACGGGCAAGGGAATGGCGAAGCTGCATGGCTTCCAGCGTAAGCTGCTGGACTACATAAGCAGGGAGGCAACGACTTGATCGTCGCATCGACCGGCAGCGGCAAGACGCGCACAGCCAGGGAGCTCAGTGCCCGGCTCGACAGCCTGACGACACAGATGTACCGGTGCCACATGTTATGATTTTGCGGTCATTCACCGACCTGGTCGCCAGACCTGAGGGTCCAAGGTTGCTTTTAAGCTTCTGAGCCGTGTGCATGACATGGCTGAAGAGCGGGCCCAGCTCGCGAACGCCAGTTACAGTCCCGCTCGTTCTTAATGACGAGCTGCAATGGGATTGGCGTTTGCGAGCTGGGCTAGCTCTTCAGGTACACCAGAGCGGTTCTTGTGTCTCCAGCTGATCCCGGAATCCCGCTTCCATCCGCTCACGTGGTCGCAAATCTCTACCGCTAACGCAGAACTGCAGCGTAGTGCGCGAAAACTTTGTGTTTTTGAGAAGGTAACCAGTTCCTGGGCTGTCCAAGAAAATATAGAACAACTCAACCATGCTTTTTTTAGCTTATGGAAGACCCTGACTCCAACAGCACATTGATTATGCTTGTGTTGCAGGAGCTCATGGCTCTGAATAAGGAACACAAGGAGTTTGTGCTTGCCATCTCCAAGGTTCATAGCTTCTAGCAATGTAAGCAAATTGTGATGTTATAGCAGCACATGCTGCCTGTCCATCAAGCCCCTGTGCTGTACTCAAGTGACTGCCTCATGCCGGTCGCACAACTCCAGAATCTGCAGTACTGCTGGCCAATTGATAATAGCACTTTGGTGCCTGTATTAACAATTATTTCTTGATGCTATAGGAGACTGAGGCTTCGGACATGCAAGAATCCAAGTTGCAGCAGGTACAAAAAAACAGCTGCACAACAGCAGCACAACTGCCCTCTATCAGACATTCATGTTCCTTGCGAAGCTCTGCAACAAGCTGTTTTAAAAATAAAAAAACAGCTGCCATCTAGAGCTTGCAAAGCTGTGTCTTGGTTAACTGTCATCCGCCAATGAGTGCCAAATTCCACAGCATTCTGTCAGCCTTCTGTTCTGCCCTGTCCTCACTTTTGCCATCAGTGCATAAGCACTGAGGCTTGCAGTGCAGAGTCTGTGCTCATATGACACCAAGTGTTTCACAATCTTGTATGCTGTGCGCAAGTGCAGCATATCTGGGTCATTGACATGCTGGGTCGTTGTCACGCTAAGCATCCCAGGGTGCTATAATACTGTGTTGATTGGTGGTGATGTGTAGAACACTGTGATAGGTCTCTCACAGCTCACAAATTCTATCTGTTCAGGACAAGGCAGCTTTGTCTCAAGGCTGCGCTACCAACTGAACATTGTCCACAGCAGCCGGGCTACACCACCGGACCTGCAATCATGGTGGGTGTCTGCTTCTTGTTACGACTGCTAGCTGTCAAATCCTACAGACTGTTGCTTATGTACCTGCACTCCCCTGCTTGTTGTGTTCCATTGGTGTCTCCCTCCCCATGCCCCATTTCCTCCCCATGCCCCATTCCCTCCCCATGCCCCATTTCCTAACCTGATTCCAGCCATGACACAATTGATCACACTCCCAGGTGGTACTCAATTGTTGTCAGGCAACAGGCCCGGCCTGTTGCCTTGCTACTTTTGACTCTGTAATGAGTATTGCAGCCGCTCTCGATGTCACATGCATTGCAGGTGCATGGTGTGCTGTTTGTGCATTCTTGGTGCCGCAGGCAAGCTGCAGTTCCATTCTTGGTGATAACAGGGCCCAAAGGCACATGTGCTGGGTGTTGCTGCAAGACAGCCAACATTGCAGTGCAGCTTTGCTCAAGTATACCTCAAAAGTCGTGCCCTTGCAGCGTCCCAGCAGCTCATGGTTTATCTGAGATCCGATCTATGAAGGAATGTAAAGTATGCAATACATGCATGTTCAAAGCTTTCAAAACAGGCATGTGTCGACGTCATCAGCTTTGAAGTAGCCCATTTACAGTTTCAACTCAAGAGCCAGTTTGTTGCTGGGGTGAGACACCGTAAACGTTTGCATTGAACTTCTTCAAGACAACGGTCTTTGTAGAGTGTTGTTATGAAGCACAACGTTATACACAGCGAAAGCAAGACCATGCTTTGCAGCACTTTATCAAGTGCATCGATACACTATGCACATTGTTTTAGTAGTACTAATCCGCATATGCGAGTATGACAGCTGTGAATATAGATGTGCTACTAGTGCATGATGGGAAGCTGTGATGTTGCAGCCAAATGCAGGTTACAAACGTTGAAAGTTGCGATGCCCAACAATTTGCACCATCGCATCTGACCACTTCTACAAAATGTTGCTGACATCTGATAGATCGTATCATGCCGGGTAACTCAACACACTTTGGTGCATCACTCATTAGTACAGGAACAGCATACAGTCTGTGTGCATCAGACTACAGCTGTCATGTCAATCTCACACAAAAGTTCAAGCAGGCCAGCAAAATGTATGCATCAAAACAGCCTATATCACAGCACAGTGAGCCCACACTAGGCTGCCTGAGGCTTGGGGGACTCCTTCTTGCTACCTGCCTCTGCACTTTGTTTCTTGCTGCCAGCAGCTGCTGACTTCTTCTTACCCTCAGCTGCAGGCTTCTTCTTGCCCTCTCCAGGATACGTCTCAACCTTGATCTGCAATCACAAGACACCACAACATTAGTGATGCTTCGCTAGGGTGCAAGCCTTGACATTCAGCCTTCACACATGCTATGCGCTGAAGTGCACTTGACAGTTGTGAGCTGCAGACTTGACACTGGCAGTTTCTGACCAGCCAACATGTCAAGCAGATATTTGTGCACCAAACTGCTACAAAGCAGCTGTCATCATCAATGTTGCCACAGGTCAGGCTACCCAGAGCTTGCTGAACAGTGGCCTCACCTGTCGCTTGTTTGCGTCAAACTTTAGCTTTGCCTTGCAGTCGCCACACTGCACCTCATTCTTTTCCCGGTTGCCCTTGACAGTCAATATGTCCCCAAAGTACGTTGAATTTGGTGCACTGCAGTTAGGGCAGGTGCCCTGCACCAACATAGTACGCATTTAGACCTCGATCTTTCAATGTGACACCGCTTTTGTGCACATGCATGCATGTGTGCCTGGTGCACATGCTAGCACAACTTGCACACACCAAACAAGCCTACAAAGTTTTCGGAATGATGCAGCAAGGGAGTGAAAACCAGTTGAGAAGCCAACAATCTGGACTACCACACCTTGAGGATCAAGTTGTCCTTGAAGACAAAGTTTGTGATGCTTGCTACAAAGATGAAGAGGGCAGGGAAGACAGCACCCCACAGGAAGATGATGCCGTATGGCTCTGGCAGCTCCACCAGGTTGGTTATCTGGAAGCCTGTGATGTCGTCGACCGAAAACAAAGCCAGCAGGGTCTGCAAGCAATGAGACGCTCTCCTGAACACTAGTGGTGTCATGTGACTCAAAACAACGCTACTAGGTTCTGCATACAGTGTGCACCAGCGAGCCCAGTTGGACAGAGGCCAGTTGCACACAGAGAGAGCAGGTCAACACTGCTGATAGGGGTTGAGATGCAGGCTCTTAATTGCCTGATGTGATAAAGCAAAGATGACGGGACAGGCAGCATACCACCAGAGCTGCAGGAATGTTCAGGGCGGTCATCTTGAGGTAGTCAGGAGCGCAGTCACTGTACATTGCACGGCTCCTGAGACTGCATCTGGGACCCTACAAGTCACCAGCGCAGGCAATGAGATTGTCAAATTTAGCAACACAGCCACATGTCATTCAGACCAACATGCACTCTTGAGGTGGTGACCAACATGGCAGATGTCATGGATACAGTAGATTGCTGTAAGCCTGCCACATACTGACGACAGCAAACCTGAAGTGCCATTATCTCTGCAGCATGCTATATACCATTACTAGACTACTCATGTACAGCCTAACAAGTCAGCAAAAATAAAGCAACATTGGGTGCATCTCTGACAAGGCACAAGCTGTGGAGAGCATCCGCCTACCTGCTGTACAATTTTGCTGTTCTTGTTGCGCAGCTTTGCCTTGAGTTCATCATACTCCTCATCAGAGATGATGGGCTTGTTGCTGGCAGCTGCCATTGATGCTTGCAAAAACCTTGACTCCGTTCCGCTGCATGCCAGCAACACATTGCTGAGCCTCTTGTGATGACAGATTGTTACAGATGCATGGAGGGCGCATGACGCGTGTTCTGTTGGGTCTGGTGACAATGGGAACCAAGGCTTGCCATCAGAGGCATTTTTGCCACAAGGTAATCTGGTGAGCTGGAGAGCTGTTGCAAAGATGTCAGCATGGCACTAAATGTAGTTCTGATGCCAAGGTAAGATCACTTCAGCAGTGGCTCCATACTTTTTTGATGTCAAGTTGCCAACAGCAATAACAGCAGGCATATGGTGTGAACATGTGATTCCTGAAAGCCAGATGTTATTCTCACCCCAAAACTGCCACTTTGCTGCCCTGCCACAGCAGCTCCTCTTTCAGGTTGTCAAACTCCTCATTTGTCAAAGCTGGCCTGTCTTCAAAGTAGAAGGACTGCAGTTCATCAGGCACCTTAGCTGTGCTGCTCATGGATTGCCATTGCACAAACAGCAACAACAGTGACCTCCAGCATGCACGACACAGCATTGCACAACAACAGCTGAAATTCAGCTAGATCCAGAGTGCACAACGGCTTTATAGCAAACAACCACGTACCCTCAGGGCAGCTAAAAACTCTTGCTCCTTCTCTCCCATAGTCATTTTGGACATGCGTCTGCCTCCCTGCACCATGTCAAGATTGATGCGGCATGTTCGCAGACTTGAAGATGCTTTGCGTGCAGGACCACAGCACAGCACAATGAAATTACCTTGGCGTCAAGGCTACAGTATTCCAAGAAGTTGTCATCTATCTCCGTGAAGGCGTCTCGTACACTACCTGCAGCCTTTGATACTGCACCTGAAGCTTTTTCTCCAAGTTGCTGAAGTTGTGACCCTCCACCTTCTGCACTCACATAAAGTTGCTGCCAGGCAAAACAGCCAGAGACACCTTGCAGGCGTTGTTGAATATTGCCGTACAAACCTTGATCTTTCTTTTCTGCACGAACAAGGGCTGCGGGTCGACTGCAGGCTTTCCGACCATTGAGTTTGGCACTGTAGCAACTGAACGTAGGTGATGACGACTGCCGGGCGCTATGCCCACAGTTCACAACAGCACAGCCTCGCATCTTGGCTTGCAGATGCACATGCATCATCTCTGGGCCGAACAAAACACCCTTTGCACTGGGATGTGTGCGATAAGGTGCAGCGTGTGCCCAACGACTTGTAATACCACCACTGCGGATTGCCAGACGCTTGTTCGTCGCAGAAGAATCTGAAGACAGGCTACGCATGCCGGTCTTCTTCCTCTTCTCCTGTGCGAGTACTGCATTGTAACTTGCAGGCAACGGCGGCTTCCTCTTCGGTCGAGCAGTCAGGAGCAATCTCGGCAAGGTACGCACACATGTGGTGATCGTTCATGCGCTGTAGCACACGAGTCTGCTACGGCCGCCAGCCCTCTTCTTGTTGAGCTTTGACCTCGTCTGCGTGCACGATCCCAAGTAAGACCTTTTTGCGCAGATGGTGGACAAGAAAAGCCGTGTGAAGGATGCTGTCACACGGGAGTACACTATCAACCTTCACAAGAGGCTGCACAAGATCACCTTCAAAAAACGTGCCCCTAAGGCTATCAAGGAGATCAAGAAGTTTGCCACAAAGCACATGAGGACGTCTGACGTACGTGTGGACGTCAAGCTCAACAAGGCAGTCTGGAGCAGGGTACGGGGCAGCTTGGCTCATGTTCTATTTCATCACACATCACGGAATTCACCAGCTGTTCAGTGTGTGGAGCTGCTTTATTGCGTAGTTTTGTGTGTCCAGCACAGCGAGGGTGGGTGTGCTCAATGAGTATTTCTGATTGACTGCAGGGAATCAGGAATGTCCCCACCAAGCTCAGGATACAGATCTCAAGGAAACGTAACGACGATGAGGACGCAAAGGTAAGCAAGCATGTTTGTGCTCACACTGTATGCAGCATGTGTATTCAAGGTATGGAGGGTATGGAATGACGTAAGCCAGTGGGGTAACATAGGTATTGACATTGCAGGAGGACATGTACTCATATGTGACAGTAGCAGACGACCAACAATACAAGGGCAAGGGCACAGAGGTTGTGGATGCTTAATCAAGTGTGAATTGCAGGCCTGCTGTAATACACAACCCTTATCTAGGCCAGGCCATGTCTTGCAACAAATGCATGCAAACATGCTGTAATGCTTTGCCCCATTGTTGTCCAGCCCCAAATGTTTGCGCATTGGCCATCTTTCACATTGGGATGTATCACAATACAAGTATTCAGCTGTTACACCAGAACACACTGGAACTTGTTGCCTCAGCATTACAGACTGCACCCATGTCAGCAGCTGTCAGTGGCAGCCCCAGCAGGTCTGAGCAACAGCAGCATTTATCGGAGGATGCCTGGTCTTGCCAGTTGGCTTTGTTGAGGCAGCAGCACACTCTGTTTGCCATGACCAGCACAAACAGCATTGTGAGCAAATTGCAGCAATGTGCTTTCAGCATGACTGCAACAGCAGCAGCAGCAGCAGCATCAGCAGCCTGAAAATAGCCACTTGTACAGCCTACACATGGGGCTTTAGCACCGCTGTCCTTACTTGACACCTGCTTGTCCACACAGCACGCAGCTTAGCATGTAGGCACAGTTGTAGGCACAGTTGCGACAAATGGCGTCAGTGTGGTTGCATGTCTGGTTGGCAAAGCTCATCGCCTAGGCAAGAAGCTGCTCTGCTGCACAAGCAATCACAGCTTGATTGCATTCATTGTGCTGCTTTGATGTGCATGGCTGTCAGGCACTTGAGGCTGCAGCCATCAGTCACAGCTCAGATAGCAGCACAGCCAAAAGCAAACTGCGTGGCTTATGTTCCTTATTGCGTCAGAGGTCTTACTCTGAGCACAGCCAGAAGCAAAGTGCATGGCCTAGGTCACATTTTGTATTAGATGTCTAGGTCTGCACCCGTATACAAATATGGGGCCCCCAGATTTTACACCTTAGTCTGAACATCATGGCAGTGTAGCGTTGAGCGTGTATACACGCACTGTGGAGAAGTTAGCTTGCATTATCCATGTCGATACATTCGATTGCAGTCAGTCATGTGCCATGTATGACGTGGTTGTTTGAGGGACACTGGTGTTGGCACCATGGTTGTTCATGTCAGGCCCAACTATAAGGCGTTGTCAAAAATGGATGCAAGCCCACTGTGGTGTGAATCTGATACAAACTGTCAGCCCAAATCCTGTTTCAGCAATTGTGTCCTTTTTGCACTATGTCATACGACTGGCAGACGAGCCGTCCTTGATATATTGCTTCTCAGATACACCTTTCCAAGGATGAGCTTGGTAAAGCACCTGAATCAAAGGGCATTCAATGCAGCAAAAACCTTTAGAACAAGCTGCTATAATATAAACCGCAGAATGAAGCACCTGATATCGATACTGCTAGACTCGGAACCACAAGTGTCCATTGAGTCCAAACCACCTGTCCAAAATGTTGCACAATGCATTTAGAGCAGTATGGCAGTTCCTGGGGCAGTGCATGCAATGAGCTCATTGCGCTTTATGGCAGCCACAAACAACATCAGCAGCCATCAGAAGTTACAGTTCTAGAATCGAAGCTTGCTGAAGAACCACTTGTTCGTTCCAGTCTTGAACTTCTCCTCCATCAACTTCTTAGCTTCCTACAACAGGTCATTGTTGTCAAGCTTTGACACATTTTGTAAGGCCCATATCAAAACACGGCACAGGCTATAGCTCTGGCCATTGTAAAGAAGCAATAGTACCATGCAGGTACATGAAACATATACACAGTTTGTTACCCAGGCAAGATACAGCTGTCACAACGGGCAGATCTGCGTGACGCCAATGGTAAGCCACACCATTGAGATAGTGACGTATTCAGCAGGGAATGTTGAAACATGAGCACTGACCTTGCGGGCCTCTGTCCTCTTGCTGCTGTTCTCCACAGCTTCGTTTGTGATAAGACTCTTTAGGTCTACATCTAGAGTATACCGTGTGGGCATCATGTGCTGGTAGTTGGCTACCTTGATGAAGGTCTGCAGCAGCAAGCAGTGAACATGTGAGTGTGTGCAGCAGGCATGCACGCTGACTGCTGTAAGTGGAGCATGCATTGTGCAAATTCTGTCACACCGCCGCGCTGTCAGGCTTTTGAGTGTGCATGGACCGATGCAGCCTATGATGTGCTGGGCATCACACGTAAGATGTCTCCACTACTGCCAGCAAACATGCAGAGCTCTCTCTGTTTGCTGGTTAAACACCCGCATGCGCTCTCAATGAGCACTACAGCTTACACACAGAACGAATGAGTATGCCACTCACCTTCACGCTAGATCTCCGTTTCTGCACCTTCTGGGACGACCTCTTGATCACCTGCATATCAAGCAAAGGTTATTCACAACTGTGTTATGAGTGCGTGTTTTGCACTCAGCAGCTTAGGTCTGATGATGATCTGATGCTGACCTTGCGTGGCTCCTTGGAGAGCCCACACACTACGGCGTGGCCATACTTCCTGCCTGTTGTGCCCTCATCGTAGTTCCTGACAATGACAGCCTTCTTTCCTGCATATCTGCCTGTCAACAGGATCACCACCTTCTGTGGCTGCAGGGCAGAGAACCAGACGTTTCAGAAACGACTTCTAACAAGCAAACACTTGGTTTAAGATGATCAGGCGCAGATTTATCGCTCTAGAGTCAAAACCGAAACCAGGATTTATACTTGGTTGTATGCAGGAAGCATAAGTCGCACTGATCAAAGGCAGGACTCTGCACGCCGCCGGTAGGATCTCACCTTCAAGAACTTCACCATGCTTACGATGACACGGGCTTCCGCACTCTCGCTTGTCAAAGGACTAAGTCAGAGGAGAAAGCCGCCGAAGTCGCTGTTGCGCACTCCGAGATTGCTCCGTGTTCATCGCACGCCGCGTATCAGCATCGCACGCCGTGTACATGTTCTGTCAAGGCCTTACTTGCATCGCCCGATGCAGCATCGGACCTCCGCTTCTTGGGCATGGCAGAAACGCAAAGACACCAGGCATGCGTTGGGTACGTGGGGCTTGGTGAGTGTTGCGGACGTCCGTGCATTCAGGCACTAAATTGCCTCCCAGCTCACCTGCGGTGTTCCTGCGCAGGAAACATGGGACTCCCAATGGCTCAGCGTATTGTTGCAGAGCATCGCCTGGTGAGGTTTGCGACCCCAAGTCCCAGAGCAGCAACAAGTTACCAATGGCTGACCTGATCACGGGCTAACGCCGGCACCTGACTTTACGTGAGCCTGACTTGCGGTGAATCGGATCGTACAGGCAATATATACGCGGAGAAGAAACCAAGGCGAGCAATTATGTACCTCCGGACAACTGGAAAGTGTCATTCAAGCGGACACACTGGGACAGTTGTTAACACTCTGTAAGGCAAGTTGCACATCACGATTATTCAGGCTTTTTTCCCACCGTTATGTAGGCACGAAAAGCCTTGAACCGCCCATCACAATTGAATGCAGGTTGTGTTCTTCTGTCTCCCAAATGATGAAACTTCTCTGCAAGTCATCCTTGAACAAGCCCTTCCACACGCTCAACCTGGCCAAGTGCTTGTAGACATGTCTACTGTGCGGCAATCAACCAGTCTCAGGCTAGTGCTCCTGACTTGAAACTACATATGCTGAGCTGCTTGCTTGCTCTGCAGAAATTGATGAAAACTCTTTCTGCTTTTGTATCTGACTGTGAAAAGCTTAACCTGTTTTTTGTCAGCTGGAATGTCCATCAGAGGAACTGCTGTTTGTTACATTCTCATGCGTCCTGCGCTCAGTCACACGCATATGTTGGATGTACAGCCCCAACAGTACACATCAGACAATGGTGTGCAGGTGTGCAGAAGCTTGCATTGGACGTGGTGTTGAGTTTTTGGATGCTCCTATTTCAGGAGGTCCGCACAAAGCAAGGGATGGCAGCTTGACAATCATGTGTGGTGGCCCTCAGGCAACTTTTGCTAAAGTGGAGCCTGTGATGCAGTGCATGGGAACACATGTCAGGCTCATGGGTCCACATGGCTCTGGCACTGCTGCAAAGCTGGTGAGCATAAGCTTATTGATGATTGTGTGCATGTAATGCAAGCTGTGCACAATTTTGTCAACTGCTGCGCTGTGGACAAAGTATTGTTGGACAATGACTGCTGACAAGTATCACGGTTTTGCATCATTCGTACACAAGTGCATACACACACTCTCTGCAGTGTGTGCTGTTTGCATAAGACTGTGAAATGCCAGACTTGAATATATTGCACACAGCATCAATGAGCATTTGGTGAGCAGCATTTGCATCAATCTTGGAAATGTTGCCCTTTGATATGATTCCAGGTATGTATATCAGGAAGACAGCTTAACATACATGCAACAGATTTGGTCCGCTAGCATTGCATCATTCTGAAGGCATGTGGCACCTTTGCCATACTGGTATCGCCACAACCCTGCATTTCATGCTGGGCCGTGATATCTTCATCAGGCCCAAGCTGCATGCTGCATTTGCCAAACATCTGCCGCTTTGAAAGCATGTGTCACCTGATCAGCATCGCAACTCTGCAGTGTATCACAGCAGAGAGATGTGACTGATTGTGCAGAAATGTGCCGGTAAATTCTTAGTTGGGTGCTCTGCATGACGCAAATGCCTGCAGGTCCTTCTAGCGCGTCTGGGCACATGCTTGACTGTGCAGAATGGGCTGCAGGTCAACCAGTTGTTGGTGGGTGTGCATAGCACAGCTGCATGTGAAGCAATGCTGCTAGCCGAGAAGCTAGGCATCCAGGACCAGCAGGCCCTTCAAGATGTCCTTACCACATCTTTTGGTTGTTCAGAGGTGTTGAAACGCCACATGCCCATCATTGCAGCCAGGTACTCTTCACAGCTTGTTGGCACATGCATCGCAATATGCTGGCCATCAGCCTTTGACAGACTCCTTGCTGCAGGTCATGGCCTGTCATACACCAGCTGTCAGTTGGGCTTCCATGTTTCTTGTATTACCAGCTTCCAAGCGTCTTGTTCCACATGGATCTGCTCATCATCAGATTCACTACCAGTTGCAGTTGATGACATTTGGTGGCTCTCTTACCCTTGACCATCAAGACCCAGTGTCCTTGCTATGAGACGTTCCAGGGATGCTTTCGTTACATTGCCTGCCACATCTCGCAAGACTGTGAACAGACACATTGACTTGGCTGATGTGAGGATTTGCAATGCAGTGACTTCAGTGGCAGTCAGATGCCTCTGCGAAACATGATAAAAGACTTGGACATTGTCCAGGCAGCCGCCAGAGAAGTTGACCTGTCATTGCCTGCTGCCAGTGCAGCCCAGAAGCTTCATGCTGATGCAGTACAAGAGGGATATGCTGATTGGGACATGGCTGTGCCGTATGTACTGCTTGGCAGGTCTGAAAAGGACAGGTGTGGGCCACGACTAGGTGTCAGC
>JAABUK010002045.1_pt1 | contig 37004 bp, 44 predicted proteins | sample 5559141 | NCBI WGS metagenome assembly JAABUK01 (sample SAMN10711869, study PRJNA513367) | rock metagenome | isolation source: Antarctica rocks | place: Antarctica: Victoria Land, Pudding Butte nord | collected 2016-01-03
GGGGAGAGCTTGAAAGCCTCATGCTTGGCTGTGTGGGTGGAGAACTCCACAAGGACAGCCCTTTTGCCGCTCCCAGGCCTACCAATGTGGCTGACAGCCCGAATGGACTGGGACAATGCTTGGGAAATGAACGATTCAAATCCTGCGATGCACATAATTACACCATTTTGGCAAATGACCACCGGCGAAGCGGCTAAAGGCATTCACAAGGCATCGCTACAGTAAGCGCTCCTTGCGTACAACTTTTCTGCAAGATCTCACGATGGCATCTGCCTCCTCTCTTCCCACTGTCAGCTTGCCGCTCACAGCCTTGTACTCTGGTGCTGTTGGTGTTCTCTTCGCCCTGCTGTCGCTGCGAGCGTTCCTATACCGTGGTAGTTACGGGGATCAAAACATACCAGCAGCTCCTAAGCTTCAGAGCGTTGTCCGGGTAAAGGGTACACACAGCGAAAACAGATCAGCATGCATGTTGCATGCAATCTTGTTTCAGAGACGCCTGACAGTGACTGATCTGGCACCGTGCTTGGCTCGGCGCAGGCACAAGGCAATCTTGCGGAGTATTATGCAGCCTTTTTTGTGCTGTTTGCTGTGCTGGAGTTCAACAAGGTTGTTGGCAGCACAATGCTGAACGGGCTGGGTATCTGGTACATCGTTTTATATTAGTCTTGCAATTTAGCAAGCACGAACCTGACAATTGGCCTGGGCTCTGACATGCATCTGTTGCTGCAGCTTCTTCCTTGCGCGACTGTCCCACGGTTTCTACATGTTTAGTCCAGACAGCATTCCCCCAATTCCCTTCAGGGCATTCGGCTTTGTAGGATCATTTGCTCCAATTGCAATTGCCAGCTTCTACAATGTTGTCTATGGCTTTCACAGCAAATATTAGCGTGCTGGCCTGACGTCAAAATCAGGACAATATGACAGCTATCAGGCTGAGAGACTGGCAGGATTTTTGATGTCCCAGATGGCTGAGTCTATACAGTCTGTGATTATCCTGAGACGCAGTAAAATGTAGTGTTTTGTTATCACATCTCTGTGTATGCTTGTATGTGTGTGTAGATGCCAGCTGATCATGATCATGATGTTGAATTCAGAGGATCATAAACTGTTCGTTAGTCAACGTCGTTAGTTAACCTTCAAATTTGCTCATCCCAGCTGCTTGTGGTGGTGTCAATGAGATGCTCTTTAACACGACATGTATCGGCACAAGCACCTTGTACAGCTTTTCTGTTGGTCTTGCCACTTTCACATGTGTGATGCATCGATGGAAATCCACATTGCACTCTAGATCTACCACACTTTCATGCAGAAAATGATTGTGATAAGCTTAAGACATGTTGCCAAAAGCATACATGGCGTGCTGCAGTGTATCGTAGAATGACATGGTGAACGGTGAAGTCAAAGCTGTTTTCCTCTCAAAGCATGTACATGTCGACATGTCGAAGCTGCCGCAGTGCAGTGCAGTGCAGTGCAGTGCAGCTGTGCAAGAACATATGTGTATACACTACCATAGAAAGTACATGATTGATCTGTCTTGCACAAGCTCGTGACAAGCCTATACACGACTCGAGTACGCTCAAGGTGCTGCTATATTGATGCAACCTGCTTCTGGCACAGAGTCATGTCGTTGACTTGGAATAGCAACTGGACCTGACCTCACTTTGAACATCTCAGTAGAGTTCACGCATCTTCTTCTTACCAACATTTAGAATCTTTTACCTACGAAATCAAACAGCAGTGCCCTGAAACAAGCGCGTCGCAGATGTCGGCGACGGACGTCGGTGTACGACAAGCAGTTTCGACACAGCACTACATGTTTTGGAAGCATGCCTTTCAGACCATGTAGCAGGTTCAAAGTACTACAACGCTAGTTAGACCATCGTGCTTGCAAGTCAAATAGGGACCGTGACCGTTTAGTAAGCGAGCATAAGCAAGCATCAGGTCTCCTCGCGCCACGCACAAAGTGCATTTGCAAGTTGCCATCAGCGCAATGTCCGCAAACGAGTCCCCAAACCGCAGCAGCAGAGATCGGATCAGAACTTCTAAGTTCGCTCCTTACCAGCTTGCACAGCTCGTCACCCTGCAAGTCCAGAGAGCACATCATGCAGCAGACGACTTCATTGAACATAACTTATCAGAGCTCGCAAAAGTTGCTCTGGTCAGTGGTGCGTTGGCTATTGCAGCCATTCTTCGTCGACGCAAAAGCAGAGAGGAAGAACCTTCTGACTCTTTGCAAAGCCAGGTTCAATATTCCAGTACATTTGCTGGTAACCACCAATTTTGCATTTTGCTTATGCATTTCGACAATGCAGGATATTCCTCTTTCATACCTTGAGACAAGGCCTGTGGAGCTGGTCTACTTTGCATTCCTTGAGGCATACTTTGATGACATAGATGAGGAAGAGAATTACAGTGCTTGCTGTCGAGATTTAAGGGCAATACAGGGTTCTGCAAAAGTCAAGGTAGAACTACACATGTGTTGAAGTACATGAGCATTGCAACATGGATGGCTTCAAGTTGCGCTCTAAGTCAGCAACAATATGCAAATAGCTGTCTTGTTTATAAGGTGGAGTTCAACAAGGCAGCCAAGAAATGTATCATTTTGTTGTCTTACAGAAGGAATTGTTAGGCCATATCAAAATGCGCAAGACAGACTGCTTTGGAAAGACAAGATTTGTCCCGCACGTACCTAGCTCATCATGACCTGGAAAGCGTTGTTAGTATTATTGTTATTACAGAGGCCTGCTGCGCAGGGCAAAGCAATGAGACGTCAGCTCTGGGATCTAGGAATCTTGGACTTCCTGATTGGTGAAATGCGATTTGAATCAGACCACCCAGTTGTGCTGCCTTTGGCCCCACCACAGCAGTCAGCAGCACCAGCTGCGCAACAAACGCCGGCACGTCATACCAATGCTTACAGCGGACGTCTTCCAAACAGCAGCACAGTCAGCCCTAGCAGACGCTCACATCATCAGACTGTGTCACCCAACAGACCTCCTGGCGCAACCTCTGCAGTCACTGCTGCTTCTGGTGCTAGCACAAGCAGCAGTAGCCCTGTGAGAGTAGGCAGGACTGTAGGCACACCTAGCCCCAGCAAGCGTGTCCCAGTTGTTGCTGAGCAGAATGTAGAGCCATCTCCTGACAGGGGGGACCTGTTGCATGTGCCTGTCAGTGCTCCTACCTCTTCTTCTGCAGCAAGTGCAAGCCCTTCACCAGTACGAAGGGCTCTTTCGCTTGTGCCATCCCCATCTGCCAACAGGGCCTCCACATCTGCCAGTAGGGCATCCCCACCTGCCGTGAGGGCATTCACAGGAGCCAACAGGGCACCTTCACTGCTGCCTGTGAATAGGCCCTTGAACCCATTGTCATCACAGTTCAGCTCCCGGCACATGAGCGATGATGAGTCGCCAACAAAGATCCACTTCTTACCCTCCCAGCCCAGACGGTCATCAGATCAGTATCGTGACGAGAACAGGCCTTTGGAGGGCTCTGACTCAAGGCTCAGTCCAGGGGCAAGGGATGCGACTTTTGGTGGCTTAGATTTTCCTGAAGGGTTCGAGTTCACTGGAGATGTGAATGAGGATGTTGCAAACTTGATTGCTTTGGAGGTGGGCTATACAACTGTCCATGCTCTGCATGAGCTTGACCCGGAAGCTATGCCAGCATCCTTGCTTGCCTTGTGCCTGCTGATAGGCCAGCAAAGTTGTTCAAGCGCATCTGCTATGCTTCCTCGCTCCCTGCCAGCACACACCACTTAGTACATAAGCTGCATCTGGCTGATTGTCGCTCATGCAGCACATACTGTTGGACTGTGTACCAGCAGTCAAAGGACTGATCCCACGCTGCACATGAAACCCATCGGTAAGCTCAGTCCGAGAAGGCCAATGCACATTTGTGTTCCAGGATGCTGGGAAGGCTGAGCACAGCGAGGATGAGTCCTTATACAACTCTTCAGATGATGAGGAGCTTGCACAACCAGGCCCTGCCAGCTCAACCCATACCTCTCTTGCCAGCAGAAGGCCTGCGGCCCTAACAGGCCTTAACATTGCTGGCACATCAGCCAGGAGAGATGTGACGCCAATTGCGCTGCCCAATGAGCCTGACAGTGATTCAATAGACCAGGAGAAGCCAAAGCAACGCATGTACAAACACGCAGAGAGGCACCTGCTGGTAGGCTGTCATCTGTCCTTAGTCGTATGCCAAAATTGTATGCATGGCTGCTCACAAGTAAGCTACACTTGAGACTGCAGCAGGTAAATTCCAGTTCAATGGTTATTGGTACTGTGTTGGTTGGTTGATTCCAAACCCAGCATATCAAATGATCATGCACTCCATTGGCAAACTGAAACGCTGCATCAGAATGGCTGCAGATGGTGCAGCTGGCATTGGAGCTACTAGTGAGTGAGTCAGGGGAGATGGACCAGGCCTACTGCGCCACTGACCTCTCTGATGAGCAGAATGTCAGTGTCCTCCAGAAGCACCTCAGCAGTGCCTTCAATGCTGACCTGGCAGGCCCTCTCTCTGACTGGGCTCACAAGGCAGGAGAGCCAACTGCAAGGCTGCTGCGCTTGGCTTGCAGGTGAGATGCTTTTCTACTTCTTTTACACAGTTTGCTTCCTACGGCCAGTCAGTCAGTCAGGGATGTTGCAGTCTTTGAAGCCAGCAAGGCCATAGCAGTAAATCCTCTGATTCTGTACATCTTCTTCCTGCTCTTCTTCAGCTTCTCCCTTGCCCCTGACTCTGTGCTCCCTCTCTTTTGGTGTTCTTCTGTCAATCCTGCCTCGTGAAATCCTCTTCACTCTCGCCATCTGCCATGGTGTTGAACAGGTACAGTATGCATGCCTGCAAGCATATGCTCCTGCATAGTATGCTGTACTACGCATGCTGGTCTGCTCAAGGTAATAGATTCTTGCCTCATCAACATAGTTCTTCTTCAATGCCAGCATAACAATAGTAATAATAAATAATAACAACACTGATAATAATTATAAGAATAATCATAGTAATTGTGCTGGCATTGGTCTTCTTCAATGCCAGCATGTATCATGATATCAAGGGCTGACTTGCTCAATCGCCTGTGCTTGTGGCTTGCAGGTTCCTGTTTGATGCCAACACATACCAGGACAGACACCACATAGCTGGGGGCGCCTTCTCCCAGGTCCATGCCTGCAGGTCCATAAGGGCCCAGTCTGAATCAGCACAGCTGGCACTCAAAGTGTCAGAAATCCCATCAAGAAGTGATAACCAGAGGACCCAGGTAAGACATCATCAGGCTTTGTTGGAAGTGGCTTGATCAGCTTGGCAGCACTTCTTGCTCAGATCTGAGAGCACGCCTGTGTAGCTGCAGCCATCTACATTCATACTTGCATTGCTTGTTTGTTCATCAAGAGAAACCACCACACTGTGCATGTATCAGGCCAAGCTGCTGTCAATCTTGCATGCACTGACTAACCAGCCGAGTGTCTTCTCCAACTGTTTTGCTTGATGGCCTGCTTCTTCTTTGACTGTCGCTTTGATGGCATGTTCACCTGACTTCTGGGTGCACGGAGCAACTTGGCTGTCCTTGTCTTGCTTGTTGGCAGCAGCAACAGCTGCTGTCAACAGGCTTGAGTTACGTGTTCTTGGCCAGGCCTCTCACACATTGTGGGCTCTGCAACACCTGCTGTATGTGCTTTAATAATAATAACAACAGTAATAATAATAATAACAACAATAACAATAATAAACAATAATGGTATCGCTTTCCACTTGCTGTGTATCCTTTGCTGCAGCTGATTGCTTTCACAGAGGTTGGCATCATGCACCGCCTCAGGAACATCCCAGGCGTCTGCAAGCTGCATGACTACGGCATTGACCAGGAGCACATCTACCTGGTGATGACTAAGTACAGCTGCTGCCTGCGCGACTGGCGTGAGAAGCAGAAGAGCGACCCATCTCAGCAGCTCAAGCTGTACTTGAACATTTTCTGTCAGCTGGTAGAGCTTGTCCAGGTATGGTAAATCACTGTAGATGACTATAAAGCCCCCTCACCCAAAGTAATTGCATGGGAAGTGCAGAACCCAGCAAGTCTTCTTTGCTGAGCAGGAGTACTGACCATATTGTCTGACCTATTTGTGCACTCACTGCTACCCTGCAAGCATCAGATCTTGCTTGTACTTGTCATGATGGGGTGCTTCTGCATTTGTGTGTACACGCTCAATGGCCCCCCAGTCATAACACCAGCAGCTTCAGCCTGTAGGCGCTTATGCTACTTATGGTGACCGTCTCCAGGACAGGAAGTACAGCCCGAAAATGGGCTGAGACATCATGCCCAGATGATGCTGCCTGTCCCTTGCATGCTATGCACGTACTGCAGACATGCTGGTGTTGCAAATCATGTTGTCAGTTGCAGCTGCTGTGTGCAAAACCACCGGCCACCTATTTGTTTGACTTGAGGCTTACCCAGATGTAAACGTATTCCTGGAGGCAGTACTTATGCCTGAGGCATTGCAGGAAAATTTGGTATGAGGGAGAGTGCATGCCATATGTTCCTTGCAGGATGTGCACAAGGAAGGTGTTGTCCACTTCGACCTCAAAGGCCACAACATCCTGCTGGAGAAGCTGCCTGGTGCAGAAGAAGAGGAGTTCTGGCAGCCCAGCACAGACCGGCCGCCCTTCAGGGTGGTCCTGGCTGACTTTGGGGACAGCTGTGACTTCAGTCTGTCTGATGACCAGCTCACCACCAGGTAGCCAATATTTTATGAGGATGTGTATTAGGGTTTATATCAGCTTATGTATTAGGGTTGATGTTAGTTTTGTTAGGCTGTATTAGATATGTTTCTGCCTGCAGGCTGCTGGCTCCTGTCATGCTCAGATATCACCACCATCTGCCTCATGGTACCGAGTCCTTGAGTGCCCATGCAGTGAGTGCCCATGCAGTGAGTGCGCGTGCATTGAGCGTACCTGCAGTGAGTGCGCATGCAGTGAGTGCGCATGCAGTGAGTGTGCGTGCAGTAAGTGGGCATGCAGTGAGTGCGCATGCAGTGAGTGCACGTGTGATGCTGGCGCAATCAGCAGTGCTACATGGGCAACTGGAACAGTCATGATGGATGCATAAACTCTGCATGCAGCATGCACTTGGCATGCTGCGTTTGCATCTATGTATTGGCAACAACTCTTCTGATGGCTTTTGCTCTTATCTCCTTTGCAGTCCTCAGAACTTCGTGTTCGAAAGAGTTTGAGGCAAATGTCAAGCGTAGAGGCCGTGCACAGTCGTTTCTTCGAGAGGCTTCTTCAAGAGGGCATGACTTTTGCATGACTGAGTCTGTGTTATTGCAGGAGCTTGGGGACAGAGATCAACCGGTCCCCTGAGATGCTGACCACCTCCCAGGGCAGGGCGGTGCAGAACGGGGCAGGGCATGTTGCAGGCAGCAGCTACCCTAGCGATGTCTGGGCACTAGGGTGCCTGCTATACGAGCTGCTCACACAGCAGCTGTTGTTCCAGGAGTACGGCAACGACTACCCAAAGTTCCATGCTGTTGTGACAGGCGTGTGTGGCGAGGTAACTTCCTGCAGTGCAGTTACCTTGCGCTCTAGATGACTCTCATGCTGCCTAAAGATTTCCTGATAGGTAGTATACAGTATGCAAATAGCAGGACTTTAGACTACCCCTAGTCTAGCCCTACACCCTGAATATATGATCATGACACATGGCCTCAAGGGTGAGCCCCAACAGGGTCTGCAGAATGGCATTGCTGTGGTCATCAGCAGGCACAGTGGCTCTTGAGTTTTGACCTTGACGGACATCATGACGTGTGCAGTATGGCGCTGACCATGTATGTGACCATAGTTTCTGTGAGTGCAGGTGCTTTTGTCTGCTGAAAGACTGCGCCCTGTAGAGCATATGCCAGTGATTGTGGACCTGCTGAGCTTCATCTTGCAAAGGGATGACAAACGGCGGCCCACTACCAGTGACATCGTTGCCAGGTAGCTGCTGCTACACCTTGTGCAACTACATGCACATGTGTGTGTTTGTGGGCGTGTCTGTGTGCTTGTGTGTGGGTGTGTATGTGCGCAGATATGTGTGCGCGTGTGTGTGTAAGTGTGCATGCCTGTGTGTGTGTGCTGGTGTGTGTGTGCGCGCACGCGTGTGTGTGTGTGTGTTTGTGGTGTGTAAGTGTGTGTGTCCGTCTGCTAGTGCTAGTGCTACAGGAGGCACGCTTTGTATGATGAACAGGTGTCTCATTTGGCATACACTCAAGTATTTGATGTCATTTTGGATTTGGTTCACAGCTCACTGCAGCAGAAACCGTGCAAGATGCACAGTAGCAGTGGCTATAATCAACAATGTTATAATGACATGCATGATTTCAGCTGCTGTCAACACATGATTGTGCTGCAGGGTCAAGACCCTTGTGCAGGCAGCGTAGCCTGAGTTTGCTAGGTCTCTGACAGGCGTCTTTGTGCACATTCATGCAAGAGCGCACTTGTAGTGTTGGATTGAAGAAGAGCAGTCACGAGGCAACGGCTGCAGGCCCTGTAAGTGTCAAATGAAATAGTTACAGATTATCTAGACACTGAAGTGTTCAGCTTTGTATAGTCTAACTGTTTAAAAATAATTACTACTGGTAAGAAATGCAGGACTCTGATCAGCCATTTGAATACAACACAAATAACCGCATTGTATGCTGTGCAAAATGCCGCTGCACTTCATACAACGTAGCATAGGACACCAAATCTAGTTGTAAGTGCCTGCTGACTAAACAGGCAGTTGACAGGAGCGATTTAATTTAGAGCAATTTAAATTTACAGCAAATTGAATTCAGCATGACTTCATCATCATGTGTGAAGCTACACCCACAGCATGTCATAGAAGTTGATGTAGAAGTCTAGACGGATCTGCATACTTATTGCTCACATGTCCTATATGCTCAAGCCAGCTAGTTAGAACTGTACCAACAGCCAATACTTTGCAACATAGGCGTGCTGCCTGTGGGCCCCAGGTTTGCTCTTGCTTTTTGTTAAGTAACATGGAAGGCATTGCTCTTTGCATACTTTCAGGAGCGTCTACTAGAGGTACCAGCCTTCCTTTTTGTGTAAGCCGTGCGTTGAAACACAGAGCGCTGCTTGGCTCCAGGCTTGTCTGACAACCAGCTGTACTTTGTGCTTGATGAATTGGTCACTTCAGCGGCACTGACACCATTTCTGTAACTGTCGAAGTCAGCAGCAATATCGGGACAAACAGTCTCCAAAGAGTTGCACTCACAAAGTTTATGCCCAACACAAAAAGGGCACCCGGTTGCCCTTCTAACAGAATTTCGCTCAGCTGGGCGAGCATGCCAGATGTGCACCTTGCCCTTTGGACACTTATGGCAATGCCACCAAATCAGCTTGTTACTTTTTAATTTTGTGTTGTCCGGGAAGTTTCCACTTTGTGCGTTTCTGTCATGATCCCATTGCTCCAGCAAGGCATGCTTTGCAGTTGCGAATGTAGAATGCTTCTGCCTGGTGCCATCTGTTTTCTTGCCGCCATTTGCCTCAGCGCACTTGGGGCACTCAGAGTTGCTTACTGTCTTAACAAACACTCCAGCCTGCCACTCGTGCAAGCAAACACCGCATTTCCAATGCGCTCTTGTACTGCTGAAGACACTCACTTGGTCTGGCAACAGCGGAAAATTCTTGTTGGCATCCCAAAGCTTTGCAACCTGTGGTGCCTTTCTGGCCAGTGTGTTATGCTGGCAAAGTGCTTGGCCTGAGCAAAAAGGACAGCCTGCCCCTTGAGTCCTACTGTTGACAATTGCCTCCCAGACATGGGGAAGGCTGTCTGGACACTGATCACATGACCACCACACCTTGTGGCTGCTGTACGGCCTGATGACACGGTTGCCAAGGTGCCTGTTGCGCTCTTTTTGCCACTGTGCCTGCAGCTCTTTTGCAAGCAGGCTGATGGTGGGCCCAGCCTGTTTGGGCTGCGCTTTTGGTGGCTGTTGCCTGCTCTCATCAAAGTCTGTCTCTGCAGGTTGACAGGTATGCCTCAAACTGAATGTACATGCATTATCAGGTGTTGTAATTGCTGAGGACTTAAGCGGGCAAGCAAGGTGACACACCTGTGCAGAAGGCTGACTGCTGCTGCACACAGGCAGTCATAGGCATATTTGCAAGCATACACTGCCTTGGAACTGATAGCCCTTGACCATAGCTGATCAGCAGCGTGGCGCAATGTTGCACCTGTGAGGATTGCCTGAAAGCACCACAGCCAGGTCTCAAAATTTGCAGTTGACTGCAGCAGTGCATGCTTGATATGCTGATATTCTTGACAACAGACAGTCGGGGTACCTGCCATGACGGACGGTACGAGATACGGCTGCTCCCATGTCGTTGCGGTGTTAAGACCGTCTGATCGGAGCAGATCAGGCTTGCAACTGCTTTCGCTGTACTGTGACTACACAAGCGTATATTTTACTTGTACCGCTGCAGTTGACGGGACACTTCCTTGTGGCGTCTCAGTGGGTTTACAACCGGCAGGCAGTTACAGCTGCCGTCAAGAATCTGTGTCCCTGAGCAGTCTCTGCTTAGCAGGATTACTCGATGGGCTACGTTCAGGTAGGCCTAGCAGGCCATTGTACTCAGAAGCAAATCAGACCGGTGGAGACGATGATGCCCTTGGCGCCTGCCCTTGACTGTGCGCTGAGCTAGACAGTTTGATGTCAGCCAATAGGGCCAATGGGTTCTGGACACATTGTGGTAGCTGTTAAAGATGAAATGCACATCAATTTTAACTGACATTGTCCAGCTCTCCACACACTTAGGCTGCAGTAAACTCCTTTGTTTTCCACAGACACCAACACCATGATGTCTTTTTTTGGTCACATGCAAATTTTCAAGTTTGTTCTGAGCTGTCTTGATCTCTCATACACTTGACCTCTGTCTTTTTCTGTATGCAATGAGACTTGTTGGCTGCCTAAAGCATTGTAGCCTGTCTCTTTCTTTCTCTCCCGGCAGGGGAGCAACTTTGCTGCTGTAAAGCAAGCCCAAAGCCATGGGCGGGTTTGAAATGTCCAACGCTATGACCCTGAAGTGCTCTGGACAATAACTACCTACTGCATTGTGTCCACACACACATACACACACTCATCTTCAAGTGGTCTTCACCTTGCATGTTACCAAGCATACTGCAAATGCATATTCACACGCAGACTAGCAACCAATGTCAGACACAAACCCTTTTTTCACGGCATAAGTGCACAGCGCCAGATACGCTCAGGGCAGCAACAATAAAGTTACCAAGCTGTCGGCTAAATCGAACAGTAGCAAACACATGCAGATGCTCAAAGCAAGCACCATATGCACCTGGTCAAACACTAGCAGCTATTGGCATGTTATGAGCATCACAGAAAGCCAGGGCGGTGTCCTCTATGAGGTCATCAAAGATCAGGTTGGCCAGCTCCATTTTCATGTTTGCTTCTTGCCAGGTGACACACTTGGCATCCACCTTTTCTGTCTGCAGCACCAATACACAATGTTGCTGAGGACCAGCTTGCACGCAAAAGCCCACAATTGACTTGCCAAGCAGCTCAGGGGATGCATCATATCCTACTCAGGGGATGCATCATATCCTACTCAGGGGATGCATTATATCCTACTCAGGGCATGCAACGTATTCTTCTCAGGGGATGCATCACATCCTACTCAGGGGATGTTTCATATCCTACTCAGGGGATGCATCATATCCGACTCAGGGCATTTGTATGCATTGCTGACACCTGACCTCCTGATTGTCTGCTTGTCTGATACTTCTCAGTGTGAGGTGACTTACACTGAGAAGCGCAGCGCTCATGAGGTTCTGTATGTCCTGCATGTCTCCCTGGCCATGCTGACTCAGCTGGCACATGGCAACCACCTTCTGCTGCACAGCCTGGGCCACTTCTGCTGGGGTCGTGGGCAACTTCCTGAGCAGCCGCCGCTGCTGCAGAAACGGTGGCGATTGCTGCTGCCATGCCTGCACGCCAGGAAACGCAAAACTTGTAACTGTGCATCAGGGTGTCTTCATGCTACAACCACCCTCCTTGACATTCGCCAGGAGGTTTGCATTGGCAGGCTCAGCATAGGTGCACAATCCGGCAGACCCCTGTGTTGGCAGGTCACATAGCCCGTACTTCACAACACAGCTTTTGTACTATAAGATCAAGTCAAGGTGTGTATACACCTTTGCCAGCCAAATTGTGGTCAAGCCAACTGACAACCACACGGGCATGTGAGCAGAAGCTGCGCATACATTCCTGTCAGGCAGGATGACATCAAGCCAGCTGACAACCACACGACATGTGAGCAGAAGCTGATGTTGCATCTCACACACGGGACTGGATGAATGTTCTGCTGATGGGTGCTTACATCTACAATGCACTTTGCAATGGCCTCGTTGAAAGCATCAAAAATGACAGCCATGCGCACGTACAAGCAGAAGCTGCTGTCGAATGCCATACAGGGGATTGACTGGTGTGGCAATGGGTGCTTACATCTACAATGCACTCTGTGATGGCCTCATTGACAGCATCGAAGATGAGCTTGTTGTAAATGTGCTGCTCGTCACTCAGGGCCGGTCCTGCCCTAGCCAGCTCAAGGTAGTCATCCAGCTCTGCATTGTCACCTTGTTGTCACCAAATGTCGGCTGATTGAGGCACATCAGGCAAACACATAGAGAATGACTGGACTCTGGGATCAGCAAAGGATAAACCTAGGCTCCAGTCCAGGTGCAAGCTTGTCCATCTGTTTATCATTGCTTTTGGGTTGGTAATATGGATTGCCTCAGCCTCTGAAAAGCAGTCAAACAGACAAAACAAGCAAGGGCACAGTACAAGGGAAACCCTTGCTTGTTTTGTACTCCAGGCAGTTGCAAGAGCTCAGAACAGCCTCGTAATCTAGCTGCTGGTGATGAAACCATGCAATGCAGCACACACACACACACATACAAACACACATGCGCGCACACACCTACACACCAACACACATACTATATGCACTATATGAGCTCAGCAACAAACAGAAAGCACATGGACTGACTGACCAAGGGTGGCAACACCGCCTCTGGCTTCTGCCTGTTCTTGCATGACAGCCAACAGCTGGCTTGTATACTCCATCACTGCTTCTGGCCCTGTACTAATGGCCTCCTCCCCTGGCATACCTATGTCTTCTGCACAGTCACAGCTACAATGGGTGGCCAATGAGACACATGCCGCATGACTGATGATGCTGATTACTCCAGTTGACTGTGCACCAGTTTCAACTAGTCACAGCAACAAAGTGACTGTGCATAACAGTATGTTTGCAGCAGCTGAATGACAGCAATTGCCCAAGCATGACGTGAGTCAGAAGCTCATGTCCTTGATGGTCCCTTGCAAGAGTGGCATCACCAGCTGAAGAGTCAGCAATGTGCATAATCTTGTTTGATATGCAAGGCAGCTGCAAGACCAAAGCACAGCCAGACCGAAGCAAAGTAGCAAAAGGCAAAGACACAGTCAGGCTACACAACTCAGCACCCCATATGATGCACAGACCTTCTAACATTGTTTCAGTCATCTTTGTGTAAAATCCCGTGTGCGTGTGCGTGTGCGTGTGCGTGTGCGTGTGCGTGTGCGTGTGCGTGTGTGTGTGTGTGTGTGTGTGTGTGTGTGAAAAGTTCTGTATTCCCCTATGCCTTGAGGGTTGTTCAAATGAATATCTAGATTAGACAGCCCTGTATTGAGCTTTGGGTAGGAAAGAGAATAGAAAGACAAAGATGACAAACAGATGAGTGCTACCTGCTGCAGAAGTCATTGCCTGCAAGCCTGCATCTGCGGTTGAGGCAGTGTGCTGCTGGCGCAGCGTCTGCTCTGGAAGTGGGCCCTGAGCCTTGGGGGCAGGGTGGTGACCGAAGGGGTCCCCACCTGGACCTGGTCTGTCATCAACACCATACACCCTATACATGCACCATTGTCACAAGATGTTTGTGTCTCTTTGTGCTTTGTGTGGAACACCATACACCCTATGCACGCACCAATGTCACAAGACGTTCACCTCTCTGACGGTTTCATGTGGAACTCAGCCATGCCAACAAAGAGACTGTTGACCACGGTCAAGTCAGCAATGTCTGTGCTTGATAGAGCCTGGCTTTTGACAAGGGGAACATGACGTATATGATCGCAGTTATAGCATTATACAAATAGTGTTTATACGTACGCAGAGCTGGCAGTAGTTCTAGGACAGGGCAGATTTGTTTAGGCAGAGAGTCAGGTTTCAAGAGGTGTCTGATGCACATGACTCACTCATCAAAGTCTTCTTCCTCAGAGTGTGAGCTGGGGTGCCAGGAGAATGACTCATTGCTGAGCAGGTCCACCTCAGGGCTGCTGCCGCCTGACTCCACATGCTGCTCCACAAGGGCAGGAATGCTCACATGCAAACCTGCATATGCATCAGAGCAGTGGTGCCGATGATCCACACATGATCCACAAATGATCCGCACATGATCCACACATAATTTCACACATGATTCACACATGATAGCAAATGTTGCACATGCATTGCAAGCTGGATGAGAAGCTGGTCGATGTTACTGATGATGCAGGTTGCGTGACTTAGCCACATGAATTTGAGATGCTGATGAGTCAGGGATGAGTCAGGAATGCATGCAGCACAAAGAGCAGGAGCGCCCTGGGATGTGTCATTCAGGTGCCTTGCATGACAAAGTCAAGAGACATTCCATCCGTGAATGGCACAATTACCAGGACAGCATTACTCACCTGCTCCTGTCATGGTCTGGACTGCATCGCTAAGAAGTTCATCAAACAGCTCTGCAGCTATGTCATCGGCAACCTGGTCATTTGCATGATGTCCTGCTTGCTGCTCTGCCAGATCAGGACTGCTGGGACTAGGCAGCTGGTCAGGGACTGGCTTTCTCTCAAGGCTGGGGATCTGCCCCATCCCAGAGTCGCTTGGCAGTAAAGCTGAAGCTGGATCACTAAGGACCGAGAGTTGAGCAGCATGCTCAGAAACAGAAACATAAGTTGTTATCTGAGCTGCTACAAGCTGATGTGTGCTGCTCTGTCTGAGCGTCAACTCTGCCTCAGCAGACTGAGTAGGTGAGTCCTTGGCAGCTGCTTGTGCAGCTCCTGCGCCCATGAGTGGAGGTGATTGTTCAGCTTCTGCTAGGCTGCCTGCTAGAGCAGCTTCTGCGTAGGCCAGCAGGTCTGGCGCCAGATGCCGTTCTTCTTCCTCAACAGCTGTAGTAAGCTTTGCAATGGATGTTTGAGCTGTGTCAGTTGCTCCACCGCTGCTGCCTGACAACTGATGCAGGTCTTGAGTCAACAGCACATGACCAGCATCGGGTATACCAGCAACCACGTGAGCATGCAAGGCACCTCCTTCAGTGTTTGTCTGTGTGACTGTGCCTGATCTGGGTGAGGGCTCTTGACTGAGTAGACTGTACTCCAGATCAGGGTCTTCAGACACACTGCTGGCTGTTGATGCAGAGTCGCCGATGCTGCGACTCATGCCATGACTGAGCTTGCCAGCTGGTGCTGCTGACTGAGTGTGGTGTGTGATGTCTGACAGAGTGTCAGCAGACTCATGCTGTTGTGAATGGACATCCTTGGGGGAAACGTCAGTCAGCAGCTGCTCTTCATCATCTTCATTGCCCACCTGGCCTGTGTGCTCCACAGCAGCTGAGTCAGCATGTGCTGATGTGTGTGCCTTCAAAACTGTATGTCCTTGGTCCTCATACTGTTTCAAAGCGGCTTCAGACAGCATTGACACAGACGCACTTGCTGCCTGCAGGGCTTGGTCTAGATCTTCCTCATCTGGCTGCTGTGCTGTGTGACCAGAAGTTGCAGCTGAAGCTGTTGACTCATCATCAGTCAAGCCGCGGTCATCAGTCACATCAACCTGATCCTCTTCCTGTGGCAGCTCGTTGTGACTGTCACTGAGCTGGGAGGCTGCGTCTGAAGCCCTGTCAGAAGCTTCCGGGCCAGACAGGTCATCAAAAGAAGCCATGGCAGCAGCCTGTTGCTCCGAAGCCAGATTGTCACCGTCTGCTTCTTCACCAACAGCATCAACCGGATCAGGATCATCCAAGGTGGCAGTGTGTATTGCAATGGCAGGGGATAGATCAAGCCTGGGGACTGTGCCCGGTCTGAGACTTCTTGGGGTCGACATGGCACTGCCTGCTCTGCTGGGTAAGCTTGCCTGATCTGGCAACTGGTCTTGATCAGACAGCTGATGACTAAGGCTAGAAGATGAAGCTGAAGCTGAGGCGCTAGATAGCTGGGAAGTCTGCTCCAGATCTTCCTGCAGAGTCTCAAAAGCATTGGAGAGAATACAGGTTAACAGAGTTTGTGTGCAGGGATAGGGTTGCCTGTGATCTCTTACTGACCAAATGACAGAAGTCAGACACAGACGCCGTCAGCATAATACAGGGAACAGAATAACATGCAACATTTCAAGTAATACTTGTATTCTGTACACAGCACAGTTAGCTTTTTGATACGCAGCAAGCAGATTTCTGCATTGCATCACCATAGTTGGTGAACACTTTCAGGCACCGCAGCGAGCATATTTCTGCATGTCATAATCACAGTAAGTGAACGCTTTCAGTTACAAGGAAACCTACCTCAATGCTCTCTGAGACGCTGTCCATTTCCTCAGGAACACTCTCTGCTTCTGACGCCTCATGTGCAAAATCATGACTCAGCTTTCTAGACACTGCTACTGCCTCGGCCACTGCCATGCCAGCCTCTGCTGGCGTCTGCATCTGCTGTTGTTGATCTGATGCAAGCCCCAACAGAGAACCCTGTGTGATGGCAGCAGCCTGTGAGAGTTGCATGTTCTGGCTTTTGCCATTAGCTGAGCCAGCAGCTGCAGCTGCCAGAGCAGCTACATCAGCAGCTTTGGTGGCAGCTTTAGAATCGCCGGTCAGTGCCATGATGGCTTGCTGTTCTAAAGATGGCTGCTTGATTGTGCTGGGCGTGAGCTGATGATCCTCAGGCAAAGGTAGGGCCGCAGAAGGCTGGGGGTGGGTCAGCGTTGGGGTGGCTGCAGGCTGCTCAGAGGCGGCCTTCAGGGCCTGCAGGAGGCAACCAACTACATGACTTTAAGGGTATGGCAAGGTAAGCCACGGGTCTGATGAGGGTATGACAACGTTCGTGACGACCACACGCAACTGCAAAGGCAAGATGCCACGCACACTCAAGTGGTTGCTGTTGAGCTGCGTTTGAAGACATGAAAACGCAGTGACACATGAACCTCAGAGGTTTGCTGTGTTTGCAGTTGTGCTTGGAGCCAAAGCAGGCAAAGGCAGTGGTTCCAGCAACAAGCATGTGACAAAGGCTGTTTTGTGATGTCCTGTCAGTCTTACACACAACCCATCGCCCTTATCTGAAGACTCTTCTCAGCTGCTGCTTGTTGCTGCTCATATAAGTGGAGTCATGCAGAAGCTCAGCCACTCTTTGACGTCATAACATGATGCTGACCCACATCAGGGAAAGTCAGCCTTGGTTGGTGGCTAGAGAGATCGCCACCACACCTGGGCAGCCCGGTATGATACTTGGCTTCTCATTAAAATTGACGCCGACAGGCACACTCTTTGCTTTTCTTTTCTTTTTCTTTTTCTTTATTTGCCACCATGAAGCGTACCTGAATCTCGCTGTCTATCTCAGCAACTGATGCTTTCGTCTGCTCCACAAGGGCTGCCTTAGCTGCCAAGGCAGCCTCCCTTCTTCTTCTGTTCAGCTCTCGCTGCTTCTCAGCCAGCTGCGTTGCAACCTCCAGGGCTGCAGCTTCTATGGCAGCTGCCCGCTCTGACATGTGACTGGCAGCTGACTCAGCACCTGGAGTGTGGGCATCTGACCTCCCATGCAGTGCACTGCCTGCAAGATGGACATAGGATGGGAATCGGGTGAAAAAATGCATGAAGGCTGTTTGTGATTTGGTTCGCAAGGTGAAGACCAACATAACACAACTCCATTCTGTGATGCAATTCAGGCAATCCAGACGCTAACACTCTCTGGCGGCAGAAGGAATGCAGGAGAGACAAAACTTGCCCTGCACGTACCTTGCTCAACATGAGCTGAAAAGCGTTCTTCTCGACAACCATATTATATTATTATTATTATTATTATTATCGTGATTACTATGTTAGTTATTGTTATTATTATAATTATCATCATTATCATTATTGATAACCTGTCAGTCTCAGGTAACACGCAAGAGTAAAGACAGAAGGGCTGACCTGGCACAGGGCTTCTGAAGCCTGATGTGGGACTTCTGTGGATGCTGCCCTCAAAGTCCGTGCTGTACCGGAAGTCACTCACAGACTCAGCTACAGACTCAGCAGCTCTGGAGGCCAGGCCTGCTTCTTCTTCAATCACACTGCTTGCTCGGCTCTCAGGCAGATCAAGCTCAATCTCATCCTCTGTGGTCACATTCTGAGCTGCTGTTTGCTGCTGAGAGTGAGCTGCGCCTTGCAGAAGGGCTGACTCTTCTTGCACTGCTCCTCTTCTTCTCTCCTTGCTGACATGATACGCTTGAACCTGAGGTGCAGATAGGACTGCTTGTGTGGATGAAGAAGAAGCCCGAGCGACCAAATTGCCCATTTGAGGTAAGGGTTCAGGATGAGAACCTAAGGACACGTCAGCAGCTGACTGTGTCTGGCCCTGTCTTGACACGCTGTCCTTGAGCTGCTGCATGAAGTCTGAAATCATGCCCTTGACCTGAGACAGTGATCCTGAGCTGAGCTCAGACCTGAGGTCCATGCTGAGCTGCTGCAAGCGTGCTTCCTATACAGGACACACTTGTCCTGAAGATCTGCCTGCTTATGGAGTTCTCAATACAGGCAGGCTATATCTGCTGAAGTCATTGCAGGTAACAGGTAGCATAGCAAGCATGTGCTGCCGGCTAAAGACTGTGCAGGTGAAGTTGGCTCATGCATAAAACTTCCAATGCAAGTATCAAAACCCATTATGAGCAGTGAATGTTGTTGCTTTGTATGGGTGCTTGCCTGAGCATCATGCATCTGTTGCAGCCTGTGCTCGTGCTGAGCAATGGCTTGTCTGTGGTCGGCAGCAGCCAAGCGAGCCATCTCTTGCTGGGCTGTGGCAATGGCATGGGCCTGCTGCAGCATGTTCAGCTCATGCTCGGCGTGCTCAATGCCCTCCAGCCTTCTCAGCTCATTCTGCAGGCATCACACACACTTCCCTACAGACCACCTTGCTTCAGTGCTTATGATTGCATGGTATGAGAAGCTTCTCAAGACCTTGGTGCCCCACTGCTGTCCAAAAAGTGTTGAAAGCATTGCTGTTTGTTCTACACAGATGTAAGCTCTGACTGAAAGTTTTTGTGCAGCAATTCTGCCTCTGCACAGCATGCTGAGCGCAACACAGGCCAGGTATCGATAGTTGCATTGTTACGAGACAGACTGGACCTACCTCCGGGACTCAGCTGCTAGCCAGCAAAGCCAGCTGCACACCTTTCCCACAGAAAGCAAGTATTCTAAGTGCAAAGGACATTTTGCCTGCAGGACCGTAGTATGCAGGACAGCTAACACCACATCTCAGTTTGCATGCAATTCCCTACCTGGAACGCCCTCTGCATGGTGTCTGGAGATAATGGGAGTCCTTTACTCTCCAAGACAGCCTGTGCGTGCTGTCTTGCTGAGTCAGCATTCTGCACTTGTACCTGCTCATCATTCAATCTTCCATTGCGTTGCTGGTCTGCATGGGACTTGCTGATGCCAGCTGGCACAGCAGGCTCCACAGGCGCTTCCTGCATCACAAATAGATGTTGTAGCAGAGAAGTGGGAACAGCACAAACAGCTGTGGTGACATGCTTGTGGCAGCAGCAGCTGAGCTTGAGACCTGACTGGCAACGGGCTCTGCAGCAATGGAGTCGTGAAAGTGTGCGCTTGAATGCAGTGCAAGAAGTATTCTATCCATGAGTGTGCAGCATCCAATGATACATTGATAGTTGTTGGAGGCAAGAAAGCTATTGTGTGCGTGGTCAGATTGCAAATGACCACATGTGCTGACTAGCACTCCATCAAGATTTAGTGCAGGAACAACTTTGTGCCACACGTCAAATGGATCATTCAGACCCCAAGGAACAGACGCACATCTAGTCAGAGACTCTGACCTGGGTGGGCGTATCCTGCCTGATGGGGACTCGGTCAAAGACCAGCTCAATGCCTTCAGCATCTGCAGCTGCTTCATCAGCTTCTTGGTGACCCCTGCTATCAAGGCTGTGGTTACCTGCCAATGCAGCTTCCAGAGGTGCTGCCCCAGTCACTGGTGTGTCAGGAACCGTGTCACCTTCAAAACTCCTTGGGCTGTCAGGAAACTCAGCATCAGCATGAGCATCATTGTAAGCAGAGTCAGCAGTGTGAACATGGGTGATGGCATGGGCCCTAGCTTGGCTGCCTAGTGCAGGCTGATCAAGCAACTGCTGCTGCTGCTGCTGCTGCTGCTGCTGCTGCTGCTGCTGCTGCTGAAGGAGCAAAGCTTGTTGACGCTGATACAGTGTGTTGACCAGGTTGCTGCTGTCGGCACAAGTGCTGTCTGAGCAACCAGCTTGGACAGCAGCTTTCTGACGAGCTAACGCTACATTGACGATGTTGAGAGGGTCAGCCTGGTGCAGATCTGGAATGCGGCTTGTGCCGCTGCTGGGCGCATCATTGAACGCCTGCAGCTGCTTGAAGATACCCTGCATAAGTGTGGCCACTGAAACCAGACAGTGTGCAGGAAACAGAGTCTGGTACATGCTGAGTCCAGTGCTAGGTATGTCTGGAAGCACCAGGTAAACAAGCACAAGCTCAAGTAACAGCTGAGATGCACTTATGATAGACTGTGTTGGCAGTCATGAAGCCAAAGCAGATGCCCAGCTGCCTATCTACAAGCTACTGATTGGGAGGTTCTCAGGCAGGTAGGTCAAAGCACAGATATGCCAAGGCTTAGGAAAACATCAGTAATGGCAGTGATGTCAAGGTATATTGTTTCACAGGCTGGGCATGACCATCAAATGCATTACCTGCTGGTACTCGCCAGACGTCCGGCGGACCTTCATCCTGCTGTTCCTTGCAGCTTCAGGCGATGTGTCACCAGATGACTCATTGGCAGGTGAAGCAGACGCTGGCGCAAGAGACCGCTTGCTGACTGATGAAGCTGACGAAGCGCCCCATGTAGGGCCACCAAGCCTGTCATCATTGCCAGAATCCTTAGTCATCACATGTCCTCCTTTTGATGGGCCAAGCTTTGCCTCAACTTCATCAGGCAGGTCTTGGACAGCGCATACATCTTCTGCCTCGTCATCATGGCTGCTGTCATCAGACCATCTGTGCTGAGCTTGTCCGTCTGCTGACTCAGCGGCTTGAGCTGCAAAGAGCTCAGCCACTGCTTGCAAGCCTGGAATACCGCGGGACTCTTCTTCAGGCAGGATAAAGGCGCTGCCTGAAGCACCAGTCATCTTCTCAACAGCAAAGCCATGCAGTCTCTCTTGTGACTCTGCCAGTTTGGTCTGCTTGGTGTGGCCCTCAAAGATAGCTCGGATTGGCAGTGACTGCTCAGCTATGGCTGCTGCAGCCACTTTAGTCATGAGCTCATTTGGCTGTGCTGAGCGTGGCCTTGCTTGTCTTTGGTGTCCTTGTTGCTGCTGCTGCTGCATCTCCTGCCACTGCTCATGCCAGCTTTGCTGCTGAAGTGTGTCGCTAGCATCACTGCTGGCAGCACTGTCAGCTTGTGGAGACCTTACTGAAGACCTGTGTGCTGGCTCACTGAGACTCTGCTGAAGCGCAAACTCCTGCATGGTCTCGTCAGCTTCTTGCTCTACAGCAGGAGACTGATCACGCTCTGCTGGCTTGCTAAGCTCTCTCCTCACATGTTGGTGCTGATCTAATGGCAAATCTGGCGATGTGTGTGCAGAAGGGAATGCATTTCGTGTTGCAGCTTCTGAAATAGTCTCCAGATCTGCTGTGCTGTTCATCTGATCCAGCTGAGTATCATTTGGAGCTTGCATCTGACTGATGCCTGGACTCACGTCACGGCCCCCAGCATGCGCCTCTGACACAAGTAACTGGCTGTCTGCTGTTGCAGCTGGCTCCTGTGCAGCCGACTGTCTCTGTTCAGTGGCTGTCAGGGAAGCTTCATCAGCGGCTTCCAGCTCAGCTTCTGACATAGCTTCAGGGAGAGCTTGCAGGTGACTTATAGCATCTCCTTGATTTTGTGCCTGCAGCAGCTGCTGAGCAGCCCAAGGTTCCAGCAGCTGCTGCCTGACTGCTGCCAGGATCTCTGGCAGTGGCAGCTGCTGTGGCAGAACGTCCGGCATGGGACTGCATGCTCTGTCTACCAAACTCGGGGCCAGAACCCTTCTGACGTCAGGGCTCTCATAGGGGCTGGTTCCATGGTCCTGTAGTTGCAGCCGGCCCCTTGAGGGGGTGTGGTCTGGCTGGTCAGGAGAGACTCTGGGGTTGTGATGGGGGTGGGTGAGGGGGTGAGGTACTGGGAAGGCTGGGGACCCAGGGGCGTGCCTTGGGTGAGCTGGGGGGTGGGTGGTCCTGTCTGAGCCGGTAGGGGAGCCATGCAGGTATTTCACAGGGCTGCTGGGATGGCTTCTCCACTGCAGTGCACATCACATGCTGTTAGTGTACATGTGCATAGCCTTCAGGTGCATACATGCATGCATGCTTACATTGCACAATAATAGCCGGCCACTGCAGGGCTAAAATACTTGCCAAGATTAAATGGCAGTATGTTACAGCGATTGTCCAAGCATGCCAAGGGCGGAAGACATCGTCATGAGAAAACAGAGCATGATCATATACCAGCTGGATCTAAACATACTTCTTTGTAAGTTTGTGGCAAACTGTAAAAAGCAATGCATCACTGCATGCTTGCAGGCTGAACAGCATAACCTTTGCCAACAGGCAGAAGCAGTGCTGAAGCCTCATGTACCTGTCCAAGCATCCTGGGATGCACATCGCCACTGAGTTTGGCCACACGATCTTGAAGAGAGGAAGCAGAGTGACGCATCTCAGCCAGCTGTTGCATCACCACCCTTTGCCTCTCAACCCGCTCATCCACAACAAGAGCGCGCTGCATCACGCAGAAGGCAACAGTGAATCACACATGTTGTATCCTAGTGAGGCTTCACACCATGTTTTGTGATGTGCCTTGAAGACACTGTGCATGCAGGCAGCCTCAGCAGAACAAATTGATTTGTGCAAATCTGTGGCGGGCTGATATGCTTTGTGTCACGATACCGTCACAATACAACCGTAATGGTTGTACTAGGGATCACTAAACCATAGCCGCACTTTTGGCTATCAGTATCTCACCCTACCACCACCGGTGTAATCTCAACACCTCCAACTTGCGCTATCTAAGCTCTTACTTGCTGCTGCGCTACGCTTACACTCGCATAACTGTCACTAGTCTGTTACACTTTGACAAGCCTCCCAGACCCAACAACACTACAACATATGCATCAAGGGGGTTAGAGAGCCTTGATCTTTTAGGGTCCAGGGAAAGCTTGAGTCCCATTTCTGCTTTGTGCTTGTACCTGAGAACGCAGATTTTGCCTGCTGTGCATATCGTGCTGCTTGTTGACTGGGGCTGTGACAGTGAAGCTGGTGGAGGCGCCCGGGGGCAACATGAGGGTCACAGGGTACATGCCAGATGACAGTGTGCCCTCTGGTGCTCTGTTCTCTGCACGCCATGTACAAGGAACAAGTTGGACAAGTCAATGGGCAATGCCAAGTCAGCGACCCTGGGTTGGGGATTAAAATTCGCCAAGAGTCCCCTTACCAATCTTTTGTGTGCAGCTCCCTGCCGACCAGCAAGTCTGAAAACATGGCCAGATGCCTTTGCTGATGTTGTCTTCAGCAATGCTTTAGTAATGCAGAGAAGCAGCACTGCATGGGCTTGCTGACGATAATGTGCAGATATGAGTGTCTGTACCTTGCTCAGGATGGCGCCCATCCACCCTTGCACCAGCTGGCATGACTTGCTGCTGACTCTCAGGATGTGGACCCTGACTGACAAGCTGGCCATGTCCAGCATAGCCCTCAGGGTCCGTGCGTTGGTGTGAAACACTGCCTGTATCTGCCTTGATGGCCTCTGAGCTGTCCTCGTATCCTAGCTGCTGCCTTGACCAAATCCTAGCTTTGGGGCTGGCGTGCTGTGCAGATGCTCTGCCACACCAAGCCACACTGTCATGGTGACCCTGGCCATAAGCTGACGTGCTGATTGGCATTTGTCTGCTTGAAGCAGAGTGTGGGCTAGATACAGCGCTGTCTGCCTGAGGAGCAGGGGAGTGAGTTGGTCTCAGCAGAGTACTTCTGCCCGAGACACGTTGCTCTGTAGCCAAAGGGTCATGCGGTCCTTCACTGATCTGTGCTTGAGGCGCCATAGCGTCATCATGAGGTGAGCTGACGAGTGGAGACTCATGAGCAATGCTAGGCTGACGCTCTTCAGCAGTGAGTTGTCGCCCATGGCTTGGCTCTGTCAGCAGATCTGGACTGCCCCTTGCAGGTTTGCTGACTTTGCGCGTTTGATGTTGGATGGAGTCTGCCATTGGTCTGGGCTGAGCTGGCTTTGGGGAGTGTCTGTGAATGTCTGGAGAGCTGCTTGCACTCCTGAGCTGCATGTTCTTCATGGGTTCATCATTGACAGTGGGCAATTGAGACTGAAACTGACGCCCAGCTGCAGGAGAGCTTTCCTGACTGTCCTTCAGGTCACTTTGCCTCTGTGCTGTATACAGCAGGGGTGCTGCAGCAGCAGTGTCTGGTGGTGACCGCTGCTGTGCTTCCTCTTCCTCCTTGTGCACTGAACCCAAGCCTGGAAGCAGCTCAGGGTGTGCCTCCAGCTGTGAATGCGGCTGCTGGTCCTGAGATGGCTCATCCTGCTGAGCTGCATTTGTTGCCAGTTGCTCATCAGGCTGCCACATCAGCTCAGTGCTGGGCTCTGCATTGACTGTGCACAACATTGGTGCTGCTGGTGATGCTTGATGTGCGGCAGCATCTGGATGAAGCCCATCTGGCGTTTGGTCAGCAGATTGGACTGGCGACCGCTCTAGCATAAGCCTGGCAGGTTGTGCTACGCCTCTGATCTGCTGGCTCTCCAGCTGTCTGGCTAAGATGGTTGCAGCTAGAGCAGCTCGGTCTGCATGAAATGCCTGCACAGATGCAGACCTGACGCTGAGTAACGGTTGTCAGTCGTTCACAGTAGCTGTAGGATGATGCGTGACTTGAGCATGCAGCTCAATGCTGGTAGACTTCAGGTGCTTGCAAACGCGCACAACACCTGACATGCAGGCACCTGACATGTACATTGACAGGAGGGCTGTCAGAGCAGTTGATGTGATGTCATAGTAATCTCAAGAGGCTGACATTACTGATAGAAAGCACAGGGACACCTGTGGGGGCTGAGGCGGGGCGCCAGCCCATTCTGGTCTAAGCTCATCCCTCAACGGAGCTGGACCGCTTGTCCTTGTCTGCAGCAGCGCGTACACAGTGGCAAGTAAGGCGACCGTATTGCATGCACTGACTACTTTCTCATTGCAGAAAGACAGAGCAGCAATCAAGATCTACAAGCACAAATCAGTAGGCTTTTGGACAGGGATCCATATCTAATCAAGCTGCCATGTTCCAAATGGCCGCCTTATGGCAGCCAAGATCAATTTTGATCAAAAGCACATCACTTGGAATTGATGGCATCGTGCATCTGTGTGTCTGTAGCAACAGACAAAGGACCGTTTTTTGGAACAAAGGAAACACACCTGCACAACCTCATGCTCTGCAGCCCTCTGGCGCACTATATAACGCCTCTGTATAGGCTCCAGCTGTCTCTCCTTCTCTTCTCCGATCTTCCTTTCCACCTCATGTCTATGCTTTGACATCCAGGCCTTGGTCTGCACGAGTTGACATACACTTTGCAGCATGCTTTGCGGCTCCTAGAGCTTGCATCCATGACAAACCACTCCATGCAGCTGACAATTGGCATGCTGAAATAGTGCTTGCTGTCAATGCAGTCTGCAGGTGCATGTTTGATGGAAATTGGCAGGACATGAAAGCACCTTTGCCCGTGTTGCAGGTGCAACAGCACTCCTGGCAAGCGGGGTAGGCTCTGCCTGTTTCTGCTGCTGCTCACTACCCTTGTTGCTGCCTCCTGCCTTCATGTACGCACGCCATGGGCGGTCATAGTCCCCAACCTGACGACCCTTCCCCTGAGTCTGAGAGCCAGTGCTTGTCTTGGACACAGGTGGTTGTTTGGATGCAGGCAGGAACGCTGGCCGTCTTGAGGGCTCTGAGGACAGCTTCATCTTCTTGTTTGCAGCCTGTTGCTCTGTGTGTCTGGTTTTCTTTGATTCACTGAGTTCCTTTTGCATGGCATCCTGCATGGTAGCAACAGCTAAGATGCATGTGCTTGCTAGATATGATGCAAAACAGCTTGTCCTCGCAGCTGAGCCTGCCAGGTAGATTGCTACCTGTGATGTTTCAGTGTGCGACTGCAAGCTCTGACGCTTCGCACTTGACTCTGCTCTTGGCGGTACGGTATAGCTCTGGCTGCCAGGCACACCTTGACGCACACAGAACACTTCATACAACCGCACAGATGTCCACTGTATTTCAGCTATGTATTGCTGATAGCAGATGCCACAGCCCCGCAATTGCAGTGGTAAAGCAAAGCTTACCAGCCAGCAGCAGTCTCAAGGCTTCCCAGTCCTCTGCTCTTAACAACTCTATGGCTTGCCGAAAGGTGATCTCATCTACGTGGCCACCGGCCAGCAGGTCCATAAGTCCGCTTCTACTGGCACTGACTTGCGCTGGTCTCAAGGAAGACATTCTCACTGTTTCGTCTAAGGTCGAGATCAAGTCAGGATCAAGCCTGATCGGCCAGGCTGTGAACTCTGAGCAAGTGCCATCTACTACTCGCAAAGGCGTCTCGGAACCGTGGTTGTCAATCACAGATACACAGCCTATAGTACGCCGATCGAGCCGAGCATCGGCGTGAATCACAGCTTCAGCCGAATGAGCATCCGATACGCACGACGTGCTACTCACTAAGGTGCAGGCGTTATAGTTTTGGTCGAACGACGTTGGAGTGAGGTCTGGTGTTCAAGAAGCGCGCTGCATGTTTTCACTAAATCAATTCGAGAACATTTACGCTGACCTCGAAAAACCAGGTGGCTTGACCTCCTGCATTTATTCAGTACTTACTTGCAGGACACCAGTATTGCACTCCAGCATGAGCGGTAGCGGTGCACAGGTGAAAGGCCGAATCAGCTTGCATTTGCTGCCAGAAAGTAGGCTTGATGCGTGCGAAGTAACAGTGCATTGTTCTTCGAATTCGCAGGAGTCCCTGTGGAACCTTCTGCCGCAAGACGTGATCAAGAGCTTTTTGCGCAAGCTTTCAGTCAGAGATAGCTGGGCTTGTCTTGGTGTGAGCAGCTGCTGGGCTTCTGCAGTCAGATCAGCAATAGTGTTTGAGTATGTGGTCCACGTCCAGCCTCGTCAGCTGAGGTCTAAGCTAGAAGCCTTGCAGCAAGCCTTGAGACGATGCCCTCAGCAAGGGCGGCCAGTATTAGATCGTTCGTACACTCTGAAGCTCTCTGAGTCCACGTGTATTGTCGGTTGTGCTGAACTGTTGACGTCACTCATGACCGAGGTCAGTCAGCCCCTCCTGGTCATCATCTTGCTCTGTCAGCTTGCTATGCATGCGGTGTCTACGAACTTGCACATACTGACGTTTGCTGTCTGGACTTGCAGAGTTTGAGCTTCCCAACTTGCACAGTCAAGATTCCTTTGTGGCCTCCAGCGTCAAGAACAAGATCTGGAATCTTCTTCGACCTGCTGCTTCGGCAGAGCATTGAAAAGATAGCATATGCAATTTCTCGACTCGGTCCCAGTGGTGTCAGCATCTGTATTAGCATACAAGCTGCTGCTGGCAGACAGTTACCAGCACCTGATGTGATGGAGTCTATGGCCTCAGTCATCCATGAAGTTGACTTTGCCCAAATTGCCAGCATGACATCACTTTCTTGGCAGCCCCCTCAAAGGTGGGAATGCTTTTCTGAGGGCCATCTCCAGGCCCTGAAGTCAGCGCGCAAGCAGATGCAGGTCCTTTGCATATCAGATGCACTGACATTTCACTATTCTCAGATAGCCTTACCTCCAGAAAGCATTGCCTTGGTGGCCAGCTTCAGACAACTCAAGAAGCTAGTTCTTCGGACCAAGTCAGCGTCCCCTGATCTTTCATCATTGACTCATCTTACATGCCTTGAAGATGTCAGTCTCATGGTCTCAGGACACGGCAACTGTGCAGAGCTGATTCACAATCAGAGACACAAGCTCATGCACATCAGACTGTCAGCCAAGTCCTGGGAAATGGCGACTTACCAGGCCTTGTCCAAGGTCACAGCTTTGCAGACGCTTGTCATCAATGACTTCTGCCTGACCACTAGCAGCGCAGATATCATTGCAAGCCTGCAGAGACCTCACAGCATTCATGTGGTGCTAAGAAAGGGTTTTGATTCACAACGGAGGATCTTGCAGATCCTATCATCCAGTTCAAAGGTGACTGACCTGACCTTGAAGGACTGCACACCTTCCATGATGGAAGGGCTAAACACAATGCGTCACCTAGCCTCCTTAAGCATAGCTTTGTTGAATATCCAAAACACAAAGCTACAATTTCAGCCAGGAGTTACAAGCCTGACACTATGGAACCGTGGCCCAATAGATGAGGTTTCCATCTCCCGCATACTGACTGTTTTGCCAGCCCTGGAAAGCCTGTCTGTTGAAGGTGAAGACTTTTCAGACAACCTATACACTTTTTCATCAATACACAGTTTGACTGCTATTACTCAAGCACGTCTGCTATCTTTTCTTGGCTTGGAAGCAGTTCGTGGTGTGTCATATGAGGACATTTCCATGCTGGAAGTTGTTTTTAGGGCACAGCAAAAGGCCTGCTTGGCTCCACCTAGGATTCATGTCATTCTGCCAGCTACCATCTGGTCTAGTGTTGGCATACAGGAGTTTTTCATTGACTACACTAAGCGTCCCGTGTTTCGTGATTGGAGGTTTGCTGAGCGTAAGCCTACTGCGGCACATCAGTTCATGGGCAAGGTTGGGAAGTCTGTGCGGTCATGGGTGCAGCAGAAGGCACTTGCCTGCGCAGGTGCATGCAAGCAGTTTGTCCCACAAGACTCCATGGGGTACCTTGTCGTTGCAGGTGTCCATACTTTCTGCATAACCCATGTGCCTCAATGAGGACCGACTTGACTTCGGATCAGCACCTGAAATGCTTTGTGACAGTATTTGGAGAGTTTGCCTGCACAAATTTGTTGACAGTGTTGGTCCTCTGTGATTATTAGTGACAGCTTTAAAGCACATTTGAGCATGTTTCCATTTTTGCAGTGTCGTGCATTTGCACTTATGATGCTATCATCTGCATTACAGCAGATCATTGCCCTGAAGCCGACTGGGCTACAACTACTGGAAAGTTTGGAAGCTCGCACTTCCAGCAGCTTTAAATACTCATATGCAGCGCGCACGCTATGTTTTTGAAGCTGGCAACATTGAAACGAAGTCTGTGGGAAGACTGTATTCTCATGCGTTATTCTCATGTTAACATATCATCATATTATTCAAAGTCACCGTGCTTGAATCGATGGAGAAAGCTTAAAGGCAAGGATCAAGACATCTGCATCGACTAGTGTACTAGCCTAGTAAAAGCCTAAGGCTTTAAGCCAGTGTAAAGACCGCGCAATGCGCCATTGCATTGAGCACCCGATACGCACGACGAGCACGTCACGTGCTACTTAGGCTACGTTGTGGGCGTTGCAGGCGTTACAGTTCTGGTCCAACAACATTGAACCAACCTCAAGTTGAGTCTGGCATGCAAGAAGCGCGCTGCACGTTCCCATACACCTTCGAAATCAACTGTGAGAACATTCAGACTGACCTCAACCCAACACGTTGCTTGACTTCCCGCAGTTCATCAGAAGCATCTTTTCCGAGGCGGCGTCTTCCTTGCAGAACACCGGCCTTGCACCACAGCATGAACAGTAGCGATGCACAGGTGAAAGGCCGAATCGTCTTGCATTTGCTGCCAGAAAGTAGGCTTGACGCGTGCGAGGTAACAGTGCATAGTTCTTCGAACTCGCAGGTCTCCCTATGGAATATCCTACCGCAAGACGTGGTCGAAAGCGTTTTGCGCAAACTTTCAGTCAAAGACAGCTGGGTTTGTCGTGGTGTGAGCAGCTGCTGGGCTTCTGCAGTCAGATCAATGATAGAGTTCGAGTGTGTGGTCCACGTCCAGCCTCGCCAACTGAGATCTAAGCTACAAGCCTTGCAGCAAACCTCGAGACAACGCCCTCGGCAAGGGCGGCCACTATTAGATCGTCTGTACACTCTGCAGCTCTCTGAGTCCATGAGTGTTGTCAGCTGTGCTGAGCTCTTGATATCACTCATGACCAAGGTCAGTCAGCCGCTCCTGGTCATCATGTTGCTCTGTCAGCACGCCAACTGGCTGCGCAAGCAACACCTAATATACTTGCACACATTGACATCTACTGTTTGGATTTGCAGAATACGAGCTTTCCAACATGCACAGTCAAGATTCCTTTGTGGCCTCTGGAGCTGGAGACAGTATCAAGATCTGGCATGTTTCAAAGCATTGAGAAGATAGCATTTGCAGTGTCTCAGCTTAGGGACAACGGTATCAGCATCTGCATTAGTCTACAAGCTGCTGATGGCATAGGCTTACCAGCACCCGATGTGATGAAGTCTGTGGCATCAGTCATCCATGAAGTTGATTGTGTTCACATTGCCAGCATGACCTCAACTTCTTGGCAGCCTCAAGGGTGGGAACGCTTTTCTGAGGACCATCTCAGGGCTCTCAAGTCAGCGCGCAATCAGCTGCAGGTGCTTTGTATATCAGATGCACAGGCAGCTCACCACTTCAGGAGGGAAAGCATTGCCTTGGTGGCCAGCTTCACACAACTCAAGAAGCTGGTCCTCCAGACCAAGGCGAAGTCCCCTGATCTTTCCTCCTTGACGCAGCTTATATGCCTTGAAGATGTCAGTCTCAAGATATCAGGGCACGGCAACTGTGCAGAGCTGATTCACAGCCAGAAAGCCAAGCTTATGCACACCAGGCTGTCAGCCGTATCTTGGGAAGAAGCAACTTACCACGCCTTGTCAAAGGTGACAGGACTGCAAACACTTGCTGTCAATGTCTGCTGCCTGCCAGCCAGCAGTGCAAGTATCATTGCAAGCCTGCAAAGACCTCATGGCATTCGCGTTGTGCTGAGAAGTGGGGCAGAACTATGGCGCGACACCCTGCATGTCCTATCATCAGCAGGCTCAAAGGTGACTGACCTGACTTTGAGGGAGTGCTCACCTACTATGTTGAGAGGGCTAGGCACAATGCCTCACCTAATCTCCTTGACCATAGTCAGATCCGCCATTGACAGCACAATGCTGCAACTTCAACCAGGCATCACACACCTGACATTGCTAGATTGTGACCAAACAGACAATGGCTGCATTGCCCGCATGTTGACTGCAATGCCTGCACTGAAAAGCCTGTCTTTCGAAAGTCCAGAGCTTTCAAGCACGCTTTATTGGCCACCACAAGACTTGAGTGCAATTACTCAAGCACGTCAGCTGTCTTTTCTTGACTTGAAAGCAATACGTGGTCTATCATGCGATAGAATGTCCATGCTAGAGTCTCTTTTCAGGGCACAGCAAGAGCTGTGTGTGGTTTCACCTAGGCTCCATGTCATTTTGCCAGCAACCTTGGTCTCTACTTCTGGCAGACAGGACTTTTACATTGATTACTCAGAAAACCCGGTGTTCTGTGACTGGAGGTCTACTGAGCATAAGCCTAGTGTAGCTCAGCAATTCATGACCAGGGTTGGGTTGCCCGTAAAGTCATGGGTGCGACAAAAGGCACCGGTGTGCAAGCAATTTGTCCAAAAAGACCCCTCAGGATGTGTGATTGCTACTGGTATTTTGGCTATTCACACTTTCTGCATGACGCCTTTCTCTCAATGAGCATCAATCTGACTTCAGACGAACATATGAAGGTCAACATTGTACATGCACGAGTGGGCTGCTGCCCTAGGAGGCTCCCATTATGATTGCTGAAATGCGTAAACTTTTCTTTTGTGTCATCATCATGATAGTGGGACAAAACTTCGATAGTTTGCCTGCGAGGACCATTGACCATCTTGGTTGTGAGTTACAGCTTGGATCATGTCCCAACATTGGTGTACAACGCACTTGTAATGCTATCAGCTGCTTTGCATTGGTCGTCGCTGAGAATTGACCGCAGTGCAACTGCTGGGAACATCTTCGAAGTTAGGCTTCGAAGCTGATTTTCAGCAAACATGCGCAGGGCATATGCAAACTTTGAGACACGTTGATTACAGAAAACAACTGCGTGCAATCCTGGTACGCAAAGACTGGTGTCCATGGCCACAAACTAAAAGCTGCAGAGTATTGCAGCTCACAAACTGGACATTAATTGAACCACACGCATCACCTACCAGAAACAGGCAATTAATGGTAATGCGTACATCAGCTGATGAATTCTCTGGAGAATGGGTCTACCCTAGAACAATGCTATGCACCAGCACGAGTGCCAGGGTGAATGCTGGTGCATAGCTTCCACATCTGCAGCAAACTAAAGCAGGAACAACACTGATGCCAAGAGGCAGGCATTGTCTGACGAACTGCAAGCAAGTAGCTAGAAACCTTTCTGGCTCCACGCCTTACATGGAAGGCATCGCTGAAGTCATCAAGCAAACTGATGCAAATCAACACAGTCTGCCGCCTTCAGCATGCTTGCAAAATATACAGTCCCAGTCTCACCAATAACACCGCACTTGGTACAGCCTAGTCTAGGGTGCTGGGGACATAGGGACAAAGTGCCTTGCACAATTTTGGCGGCAACAGTAAGGCTGTGCATCCCTCACAGTTGATGGCCGTGGTGTAGGGAAGGTGCAAGAATGCTTTACGACAAACAAGGAGTGAGATTGACTGTGCTAGCACACTGCAGCTGACGGTGCTCGAGACCTTGCATGTGCTGACCCATTTTTGTGGCTGGCTTGGGTAGAAGTGGCAAAGCACAGCTCTCCTAGAGACATGTAGCTGCAGATAAACACAGCTGAGCTACAAATTCACGCCACAACCAGACCTCTCACTGTCCTTTCTGCAACTTCAGGATGTTGTACTGGAGGAGAGAACAGCACTCAGGCTTCATGACATTTGGCTTCTGACAGAGAGTGCTGGACTGCCCCTTCTAAATAGGCATACCCTGCAGACCATGACCATACTAGATAACAGGATTTTGGGAGCAATCACAGCATTTGAGGCACCTGAGTGCTTGGTGCATCTTTTTTGGTGGCAATGATGCTAGTTGGCTACATAGCAGCTGCATCAGCACACACATTATATGCTTGGCAGCACAAAGTTTGGCCTTGAGTGCACTACAGGGATCAGCAGTAATGTTGGAAGATCATGCACAAATCTGAAACCATGGCTGACTTAGTCAAAATGCACCTTATCACGAGGTGCAGCATCTGCATGCTCCCCAGCATGCATTGCAACACATGCATTGCAAAGCATCTGCTACACACAGAATAGTTCTGCATGCCAAGCTGTACATTGATGTACATGAGGCATATTGTGCAATCTGAACACCACCACTGTTTGTATGCCGTGTCTTGTTAACACAGCATTTGCAGATGGCAGGGAAAGTGCAAACACTCTGACGTGCACAAGGTGTAAGTTCCAGCTCTCTGCTGCCATGTGCTGAGCTGATGATGTACAAGGGTAGGATCGATCATCTGGTTTGTTGTCACCATAGACCCATGAAAGAAAGCAACTTCTGGAAACTGGAAACTCCATCCCTCTGTGCTCTTAGAATTCAATTCCGCAAGCGAATTAAGCTGCTTTGCTGACTCCAACTGTTGGAGTCAGCAAAGCAGCAGAGGTGGTAATGCCGCACACAAAGACGCATGTGGGGTGGAAAACCTTTGAAGAAGACAGTGCAACTCACCTTTAAGTTAAAGTGGCTTTTGTGATGTGCTTTCAGCCAGGCCGACGCAAGTCCAGGACTTGCTGCTGGCTCCGACAACCAGGCCGGTCTATCTCAGCAAGTTGCAATCAGGCCTTACTCCCTGCTCAAACATGTACAGGACACCGCATACCTTGTCATGTTCAGTCTGAAGCTTCGAGCACGGTGACCTTACAGGTAAGTGTTACCAACTGCAAGGTGATCGAGTGCCAGTACCAACAACAAGCGCACTGGGTGATGCAGATGTGGTCGCCAAATTTATAACAAGCTTTGACAGCGGCTGTGCTACTGACCCCATGAAACCCCGGGCGACGACCGGCCTAATGACAGATTTGGACCAGCTGCTCACTGCAGACTGATCCGCCGCTCTGCAATGAGCAGCTGGTCCGTGAACAATAGTGGGTTTGTTAAAAGGATCGGAGCACCCGAAATGGCAGTCGTGTATGACAGCAAACCTATCGCTCTCTGCATCGAATGGCTCATCGCAGTCCGTCTGTCTTCGGAGTGCGTTGGAGTCGTAACGCCATCGCCATCGCCATAGTGAAAACGCTGGCAACTGCTTATTGGCAAATTGCGACCTGAACGTCAGCGTCGCTCGTAGTCATGCGCATACACAACGCTTATCCGAGCGGCGGCAGGTATTTGATGGACCGACCTTAAGATCGTAGCCTAGACCCGTGAGGCAAGCGATGACACCCAGAAGACAAGCCATGGTGGTGCACGCGGAGTTTGCGCTTGGATTCTTTTCAGCGATTTTCGCTATACTATTCGGCATCCCCATGTTATTGCCAAAGTTCGAGGGTAGCAGTGGGGTAGGCTTGTCACCATCGACTTTTATCATAAAGTGCCTTGATGCTTGCGCTTCCTGGCAAAGTGCCTAACCGTTGGTTGCGGGCTCCTAATCGACTTGTTTTCCTGTGCAGCAATATGCGGACACCGGCGCATCAGCACGCTGGTATGCTGCTTACCACCAGCAGCAGCACACCGATGGCTTGGCAGCATCACAGCTGTGGTCAGGCTTGCTGTGGGTTCTGTACATGCCCAGAGTTGTAGGATTACTTTTCCAACAGGGCCTTGCAAGATCCTACTGGTAAGTACAAGTTTGTGACTGTCCCGGGCTGTCTCTTCAGCCATGCATTGTTTCGAGCCTTTCTGCTGCCTGGTTGGCTGCTGATGCCATCCTGTGACAAACTTGACACCCTGTTGCAGGTGGCTTTGGCGTGTCCAAGCAGGCTTGGGCCAGAGAGCGATCCCTTTTAGCTCTGTTGGATCAAGCCTTATTGTCTCAGGTATGTACAACCACAGAAGTTCAGGGTCAGAAGCCTAAAGTGTGCTGTGCCAATTTTTTTTTCACACGTGCTATGTCCTGCTTCTCCTGCATGACTACCATGTTCTGCAATTGCTTCTCCTTTATGCTGCAACTACTAAGCAGATGACAATGAAATGTGCTTAACAATGCAGGGTTGCTGGTGACAAGCTGTGTGGGAGGTGCGGTATGTGTGGCCTGGTGCCTTTGGAGGGTACAACACAGCTACTGGCAACAAAGCACAGTCTTGAGTGGACATGACACCCATGATAAGATTCAGGTAATGCTCTCTTCTTTGCCTCACAGTCATCCAAGTTGAAGTAGCCAACCCTAAAGCACTTGCAGGCATTGCTGTGTATACTATCGTACGTCCTCCATATCATCCTGTGCCCTTAGGGGTGAAAAGGTAGTCAGAACAGGCTCTCCTGCAGTTTTCCACACACCGCTCACATACGGTGTGACCACTGCGTGTTCCTGTATGTGAGTGGCAAACTGACCTATGAACCCAGGACATTCACACTTCTCCTTACATGAGCTGTTGCTGTTCAACCTGCAAGAAAGCTCCTCACTTGCAACACATGGCCGCAAGGCATTGTGACTCCAGCAAACATGGCTGTCAATATCATGCCCTGAAAGATTGCCCCAAGCATTGTTCATTGAGCCTCATTGTCCTCTTGTTCAGGGTTCATCGGCGGACACACCAAGTGACAAGAAGAAGAGGGGCCAGGGAGTCCACATTGCTGCCACTGCTGGCCATCCACCTCATCATCGTCATAGCGCAACTGATGAGATTGCTTTGCAAGAGGACTCTTCCACGTCTTCCAACCATGATGTCTCAGGTAAGCATGCATCTGCTAAGAGAATTGTAACGACGCTGTATAGCATGTCAGCAGGAGAGCGTCTGACTGGTGTTTTGGGAACAGCCCTTGAAATGTACTAGCGTGCCATCTTGTGTAGCTAAAGTATTCTGGTAGATGCACATCTTTTGCAAGTCCAAGCTCAGTGCTACGTCAACACACAGAGATCTGCACTGGTTTGCTGGTGCATGGCACACACGTCTGCGTTATCAAGCATCTCTTACAGTCCGATATGCATCAGCTTTGTTATGCACATGCTGTGTCCCCATGCACATGTGACGCGTTGATTTGTGCTGTCTCTCTGATTACTCTCTTTGATAACAGTGATTCTGTAAGCAAGAAGCACCTGCCTTCAACTACTATGCTTTCCCATCAATGTCATATTTTTATCTATTATATCAGACTTGAACAAGCCTTGTTAACTTGAAGCATATACAGCTGTCGAGACAAACACAAACCCTTGCAACTTGTTAGATACACTGTGCTAGGACTTTTTCTGCGAGTGAATGCATGTGGATGTAGTCTTGTCTCTACAAAACCTGAAGTTCTGTGTGTCTCAGAATAGCATTGAATCACTTCTTTCATTCAAACTCAGCATTCTCAGAAATTCCACAGGCATTGTCTATTGACTTGTTTGATGAGTCCTAAAGGCACAAAATGTACACTGATTGATTGATTGATTGATTGATTGATTGATTGATTGATTGATTGATTGATTGATTGATTGATTGATTGATTGATTGATTGATTGATTGATTGATTGAT
>JAABUK010002046.1_pt1 | contig 36990 bp, 23 predicted proteins | sample 5559141 | NCBI WGS metagenome assembly JAABUK01 (sample SAMN10711869, study PRJNA513367) | rock metagenome | isolation source: Antarctica rocks | place: Antarctica: Victoria Land, Pudding Butte nord | collected 2016-01-03
CGATCCGGGGCAAATCAGGATCACAGGTTTCGGTCAGATGAACCTTGTAGCCAGTCCAGCGGATGTCACGCTTGGTGCTGTGGCGAGCTTGCGTATCGTAAGGGGACTCAATAGACATCGCCGCTCGTGTCAAATCGCCTTCTTTACGCCATGTAAGGACACCTGCCTCGGATAATACATAGTGCCGTTCCCACATCTGCCGCAAGGTCTGCACAGCGGCAAGCGTGTTCAGGCCGGGCGGCAATGATTTTGGCTGCAATGATTTCTCGGGATTGGCCTCTTTCTCTGTATTTTTCTCTGTATCTTTAGCATCCAGCAGTTGCATCAGAAGCAAACCGTCGTTGCCTACCTGTTCAGCGTACTCTTTCCTCGCTTTTTCTCCTCGGGGCAGCCGGGACTGCTCTGCACGCTGACGATAGCGCGAGTACCAATCGCCCAAGGCTACCGAGTGCAGCCAGAGAGGATCGACGGCGGCGAGAGCATTCAGTGTGGCGCGCAGTGTTTCCACCACCAACTCTAGGCGGTTCATGACGCGGATCGCGGCCAAAACATGAGTGCTGTCGGTGCGCTGTCTGCCGCGTGGCTTGAGCAGTTTCTTGTCTCGAAAAACGCTCAACAACCGGTCGAGAAGCAGCCGCTCCTTGCCACCCTCCACCAAACGCTTGCGAAACTCACAGAGAACAGAGTAGTCAAAGCCGGGATCGGTCAGCTCCAGCCCGAGGGCATATTTCCAGTCGATGCGGGCGCGGACAGCTTCGGCAGCTTGGCGGTCGGACAGGTCTTCCACGAATTGCATCACAGTGACGAGAGCAAGCCGCCAGGGGGCGAGGGCTGGTTGGCCTCGCTTGGAATAAAGTTCGGCAAAGTCTTCATCCGTGAAGAGCGTTCCCATCTCCTGGCGCATTTTCAGGCAGAAGTTGCCTTTGGGAAAGGCGGCCTGAGCGATGCACTCGGTAAGTTCAGGGACGGCTGAAACGGCTTTGATCTGTAGGCACATGAGCGTCTCCGGTGTTCAAGGACAAAATGAAAGATGCCGGAGAGTTCGATACGTCTCGTGGAAGTCCCTGCTTAATTCGCCAACAGTATTGGGACATTTGAGGTATGAGCACCGAGAAGCGAATCCAGGGGTCGATAGCGATGTGGCGATTACTGTATTTTGTCAGCGGATCGGCGCGGCGCTGACGTAGGCCGTGACTGGAATCAGCAGGCACTGGCCGTTGGTCAGGCTGACCTTGATGCGCGACTGTAGTACGCCGGCGGGTGCGTTAGGGCTGAGAGTGACTTCCAGTACCTGGTTTGTTTGAGAGGCCGCATCGTTTGAGGGAGCCAGAACGCCGGGGAAAAGAGCTTGTAGATCGTTTCTCTTGAGCCTTGTGGAGAGCCAGGGGCTGGCACTGCTGAGTCTGAGCGAGGCCAGTGTCGCCCCGGTCTTGCCGATCAGAACGAGCTGGCGGGTTGCCCCCTGCCCTAGCCGTGCCGTCCCGAAGGATAGCGCCTGGGGCTGGGCGGCGACATCCCCTGTAGCCTGCCCGACAAGCAGGACGGTGGCGGTGGTCAAGGCCGCTGCAGCAGCGGGGTTCTGGCCGGAAGGTACGAAGTAGAGGCTGCCTGTGATCGGGCCGACCGTAGACGGAGTAAGGATGATTCGGTAGGTGCGGTGGCGCAGGCCAGGCGGCGTACTGCCTGTGGCGGACGGTCTGCCGCCGGGAGCCGGTCGGGACTTAGGGCCGGGCTTCAGACGGGCAATGATGTCCGGCTGGGGCGTGATCTGGATGTCAGGATTGTTAGAGGCCAGGATAGGCAGCACGCCGTCCTGCGTCAGCCGGGCGTCCAGGCTGACGGTGAGGGTCAGCGCCTGGGACTTACCCGTCTGGATTTGGCCGAAGTCCAGCAGAGTGGTTGAGAGCGTCACAGCGGGCCGTAGCTTGCCGGTCAAGGTCAGCACAGCAGCGGGGCGTTGATCACCCTGCGTGTAGACCAAGACGGACTTTAGCAGTGACCCCGCCGCAAGATCGACGAGGCTGACTGTGACGCGAACCGTTAGCCGCTGGCCCGGCGCGAGTGTCGGCAGGGCGGCCCCGGCGGCGACGCCTTCTATCGTCGCGGCTGTGCAGTGGCAGGTCGTCTGGAGCCGGTCCAGGACCAGTGGCTTCGGGCTGCTGTTACTAAGAATAAAGGTCTGTTCCAGGCGCGGCGTGTCTAAGGCGCTGACCGTGCCGAAGTCGTGCTGGGCTTGGTTTGGGGCCAGCGCGTGAACCTGCGCCGAAGGTGCCACCCGCAGCCCCACAAACGGCGATTTCCGTTCCGGCATGGCCTGTGCCAGTGTCTGGGTGGCCGCCGCCGGTGGCGCGGATGGAGGGGCGGCGGGGACTGTCTTGGCCTGCGCCCCGGTGGCCGTCAGCAACGCCAGCAGACTGGCCGTCCATGCTTTGGGAAAGCGGTGCGGGAACTGCGGAGCTACCGGTGTATTACAAGAGCGAGCATAGAGAGCCATGAATGTTGTCCTTTAACGATGCTGGCGTCTAACAGGCCTGATCCAATGGTTTGATCGGACGAGCCTAAGAGGTTCTGAAGCGGTTTGGAAGCGAGCTTGTTAAGGCTGACCGGGAACATGGGGCATCGCGTCGGCTCCAGGAACCAGCGGCCCGGTCGGCAAATGCGCGGCACTCGGCGTCGGCATGGCTGATGGCGGGCTTGGCAAGGCTCCTGGCGTGACCATCGGAACGAGTGGCACGAGCGGCAAACTCGGCACAGCAGGCTTACTCTGCTTGGCAAGGCGCGGCAGCAGCAGGGCCAGCACGGCTTTATGGCCGCTGGCGTAGCTGAGGGCTGTGGCTCCCTGCGCCGTCCGCGCCGAGACGTCCGCACCTCGGCCCAGCAGCAGCGCGACGAGCGGCACGTTCCCGGAATGCGCGGCCAGCATCAATGGCGTGTTCCCCTGCTTGTCGGCGGCTCTCACACTTGCGCCTTTGTCCAGCAGCATCCTGGCGAGGACGGCGTTGCCTTTCCAGCAGGCGGCCAGAAGCGGGGTGAGGCCGTGGTCTGTGGCGCTGTCTGGCAGTGCTCCGGCTTGCAGCAGGGCGCGGGCGATGTCCGTGTGGTTGTAGCGCACGGCCCACAGGAGCGGGCTAAAACCCTGCTTATCCCGGCAGCTAGGGGCCGCGCCGCTCGTGAGTAGCAGACGAACTAAATCCAAGCGGCCCTGCCCGGCGGCAAGCATCAAGGGGGAGCGGCCTAAGCGGTCCGGCGCGTCACCCTGTGCTCCATGTTCCAACAGAAGCCGCGCTCCGACCAAGTTGCCGAGCGAGACGCTCACCAGCAGCGGCGGATTCCCCTGCGCGTCCCGCACGTTGGCATCGGCCTTGTGATCTAGCAGCTCCAGCAGGACGGCTTCTCTTACCGCGCTGCCAGGAGCCTGATGCAGCGTCGCCACGGCGACTGACAGCGGCGGAATGCTACTTTTCGCACCGGGGTTAATGGTCGCGCCCGCATCAATAAGAAGCCGCACAGCTTGCGGGTTCCCCCGCCCCACCGCCAGGACCAGCGGCGTCAGGCCCCCACGCTGCGCCGTGTTCGGGTCCGCGCCATGGATCAAAAGCAGCTTGATGGCTGGCATGTCATTCTTTGCCACTGCGATCCCAAGCGGCGTGAACCCGGCTCCGTTCCTCACGTTGGGATCTGCCTTGTGCTGAAGCAGCAGCGCCGCGAGTGAGCCATTGCCAAGCTGCACGGCTTCGGTCAGCGGGGTGTTACCATGCTGGTCCCGTGCGTTGACGATTGCGCCTTTACTGAGCAGCAGTGTGATGACGGGCGCATTGTCCTTGACCGCCGCTGCGTAGAAGATCACTGGGGTGCCGGTCTTGTCGCGGGTGTTTGGGTCTGCGCCCTGTGCCAGCAGCCTGGCGACAAGCTTTGTATTACGTCGGTATGCTTCAGCAAACAGTGCTTGATTAAGTTGCACTTTTGTGGGCGGCTTCCGGTGGATGAGGGTTCTCTTGACGACCGGCCTTGCCTGCATCTGCTGCACTGACGGACTTGGCCGAACCTGGGTAGGGAGTGGTACCTGCGAGTTCGACATGGGAGCTATAAACGGTGGAGGCGTCAGTCGCTGTCCATCAGCGCTAGAAGCGAAACTCGAAGCTGCGATGACAACAAGTGCGGGAAGTCGCCGACGACGATAAAGTTGAAGCCAGAATTTCATAAGAATGTTCAAGAGCTGAAAGGGCTTGGCAGGAGTGTGTGCCGCCTCGCGAAAGACGGCAGCGCACTTGGTTGTCAAGGAACAAGCCTACTCAAAGAAAATAGGCAGATGCTTCAGGGGATGTTAAGTTGGAAGTTTGATAATTCGTGGCGTTTGTCTTCACACATCGCGAGTTTCGCTAGGAGCCCAGCTTGATAGAGTTGTGAAATCAATATCTACAGGTATCATTGCTAACTTTGACCGCGTTTCTGGCGACAGCCTAAACTGAATTGAGCCTACATTTGGCCTTGTCTCATGAGCACTACAGTCTATAACACACCAATATCCTAACTTGATAAGCTGGTCTATTCCATTGCGGATCGGATGCAATATACTGCTCCAAAAACCTAGCTGAACCTCGATGGGTTGTTTAGATTGGTTGGTCGTCAAGTATTTTCGCCAATTGTCTTGGGCCATTCGCGTATCAAAATGTCGAAAGACTCCATCAGAAAGAGTGGGAACAGAAAATTGCCCCTTTCTCAAAGCGACCGAGGGTTGCATATTCAGTGTAGAAGACACTAAATCAAAATCCATGTTCTCGCCAGCCACTATAAGAACGCTGTTCCATACCCCTGTGCTGATAAGATGTTTATTGGAGGACACGGAAGTTTGTACCTCTCTGATTCTCAATGTCTATTCTATATTCAGTACCCCTATATTCCCAATTTCGGTTGATCACTTGATTATCGGATTTGCCGAGAGGTATAAAATGCCCTAAGAACTCGCTCAATTCTACGACAGCTTCAACTATTTTTGTTGTCATTGCTTTGTTATTTTTCGGATACCAATGACCCGGTTTTCTACTTTGCAAAAATAGCTGTTGAAGAGCCGCCCGACCTACAAGTACAGTAACCCCTTCGCCTTGGTAACCTGATAATGTTAGCGAGTCACCTCCATCTGGGTCTTCCGGCAAGGTCACACCTGCAACACTGCGTTGTAGCCGGCAAGGTCACACCTGCAACACTGCGTTGTAGCTGGAATCTGACACTCGGAAACTCATCATCCTTCCTGCTTGGCGCTGCGTCCGCAATATCCCTAGCCAGCGCAAGAGTAAGCTTTGACGCTTGTGCCAGTAGATACAGCCCACCTAGAGCGCCTAGACCTGCTCCGGTTGCTACTGTTCCACGGTCATAACCCCTTTCCAACACAGCTGCACTAATTGACGCAAAACTGAAGGAGACCAACCCATCGTACTCACCGCCTGGATCATCTCTACCGATGGGATCAACGCTGGCATACAGATAACGGTGCAAGCTAATTGGATCGTTATCACCGCCGCCAAACGGGTCTTGGCTAAGGAACCGCCCATTACTCTGGTCATAATACCGCGCCCGCAGGAAGTAGGTCCCTGTGGGCTGGTCGAACTGCTGGGCGTTGAACAGGAACGAGTTGACCGTGCTGCCTGTGCGCGAGACCTGCTCCCCGAAGGCCGAGTAGCCCCAAGTGTCCGTGACCGTGCCGCTCGTGTTGACAAGCTGCCGCGTAGAACCCAAGCCGTCGTAAAGGTAGTAGGACGTGGACACGCTCGGCGTCGTCCGGTCCATCCGCACCAGATCATCGCCGTAGTCGTACCGTGCCGCAAGCGTACCATTGTCAAGCGTCGTGCCACTGTATTCCTCCACCACCGAAGCGTAGGGCAGTCTGGTGTCCACCACGTAGCCCGTCGCCACTCCCCCGCTGGTGACGCTGACCTGGTTGCCGTCGGCATCGTAGACGTAGGAAGTCGCCCCACTGTTCAGGCCGACCAAATGGTTCTCAAAGTCGTAGGCGGCAAGCTTGCCGTTCACCGTCGTCTCGTTGCCGTCGGCGTCGTAGCTGTGGGTCGCGCTGCCGTTTACCGTAATGATGCGGTCGTTGGCGTCGTAGACGTTTGTGGTCGTGCCGTTGACAAGTGTTGTACCGGGACTGGTGGCGGCATTCGTCACTGTGCGGAGGATGCGGTTGCCTACGTTGTCGTAGCCGTACACGATGTCGGCGTAGGGGCCGTTCTCCTCGGTCAGCTTGCCGCTGTCGTCATACGTGTAGTTGGTCGTGCCGCCGCTCGTGGCCGGGCCGCTCTCCGTGACGCTGCTGCGCTTGCCGTCGAGGCGCAGGCCGTAGTGGTACTTAGACACCAAGCCATTGCTGCCATTGGCGTTCACGAGGTCCGTCAAGCGGTTCAGGCTGTCGTAGGTGTAGCCCGTCGTGCTGAACGGCGACGCGATGGCCGAGGTCGCACGGCTGACGCTCTGGCGGTTGCCCACCTTGTCGTACAAGAACGTGGTCACGGCGTTGTCTGGGTGCGTCACCGTAGACAGGCGGCCCAGCACATCGTAGCCGTAGGTCACGCTCTTGTTGCCGGAGACAAGGCTCGGCGTCTGGGTGCTGATCTTCTCTCCCAGCAGGTCGTAGTTGTAGCTGATGGTGCGGCTCACGCCGCCCGCCGTGGTCGTCAGGCTCTGAAGCTGACCCTGCCGGAAGTCGCCCGTCCCGTAGTAGGCGTAGGCCGTGGTCACGCTGCCACTGGCGGTGGTGCGGACGGCGCTTTTGCGTGTGCCGTCCCCGTTGTAGGTGAAGGTGACATTCTCGCCGGTGGGCGTCCCGGCGTTGTAGGCGGCAAGGCCAGCTAGTCATGATTTCGATCTGATTGAGCGTTTGCCGCCTCGCGCAAGGCGGCAGCACACTCAGCGGTTGTCAAGGAACAAGCCTGCTTACAGAAGAAGACGGGCAGATACTTTTGACGTAGTTTCAACTAAAGTTGAACTAAAAGCATTTCGATCTGAGCATATTTGTCGGTATTATCAGATGCATTTGAAGAGTGTTCGCTCATTTGTGCTTGCGATTTTTGTATGAACAGTATCTTGACTTCAAATAAACGCTAATTAACCACAAAACACCATAGAAGCAAACCCCAATAGGAATTAGCAAAGTGTGCTTCCATTTTTGGGATGTGTGAAAAGACGTGAGAATTGTACCAGAAGCAAGGATACATGGTATGAGAAAACTTACCTGTAGAACAAAAACAAGCAAAATAGAAACATATTGCCAAACAGTTGCATTAGCATGATGATCCTGTCTTTTCATGTTATTGGTCGTCCTCTCCATCTGCTATTCCTTTTGCTATCGATGGAGAACTTCCAATATGGTGACCATCGATCTCAAGTCTCTCCCTTATCGCTCGCAACTCAAGAATGGTTGCAAGACCTTCCAATAAAGCGAACTTGAACCTTGCCGGTCCCCATGCTTGATAACTATACTGCCCTAGTGCCCCTTTCCACCAACTCCACAAGTGGGGGCTATAAGCTGGCATATATTTTTCTAAATCTTCCGCTGGGACTCCGACACTTTTACCCAAATCTTTGATTTCTCTTTTCAGAACACTGAGCATCCTAAAGTTGCCTCCTATTCTGAAGAAGTCCGATTTATTTTTTATTTCCTGAATAGTGGTGGCCCAGTGCCTTCCTCCATCCGCAACAATTTCTGTACTGTACCTTTCAATACCGTGTACGAAGAGAGGACCAACATGACTTTTAGCAGCAAGTGTAATAAGTTGCAAACTCTTTCCCAAGATGGCTACGGCTCCTTCGGTGATAAAGCCGACTGCAAAAGATTGTAGACCATCCGTAAAGCTGTAGTTTTCTCCAAAAGCCAATGACACAGAAACGTCTACCACAACATTCGTCAGGCCACCAGCAATTGAAGCAGTTAGAGAAGCCAATCCAAAATTGGCTATTTGTGTTCCAACTAAAGTCTCTTCTTCTCCGCCTGGATCAACACGATCTGTAGGCTCATTAGCTGCGTATAGGTAACGATGCAATGTGACTGGGTCCTCATCATGGCCCCCAAACGGGTCTTGCGAGAGGAACCGCCCATTGCTCTGGTCGTAGTAGCGTGCCCGCAGGAAGTATGTCCCGGTGGGCTGGTCAAACTGCTGTGCGTTGAACAGGAACGGGTTGACCGTGCTGCCCATGTGTGAGGCCAGTTCGCCGAAGGCGGAGTAGCCCCAAGTATCCGTGACCGTGCCGCCCGTGTTCACCAACTGCCGGGTGGAGCCGAGGCCGTCGTACAGGTAGTAAGACGTGGACACGCTCGGCGTCGTCCGGTCCATCCGCACCAGATCATCGCCGTAGTCGTACCGTGCCGCAAGCGTACCATTGTCAAGCGTCGTGCCGCTGTATTCCTCCACCACCGAAGCGTAGGGCAGTCTGGTGTCCACCACATAGCCGGTCGCCACTCCCCCGCTGGTGACGCTCACCCGGTTGCCGTCGGCATCATAGACGTAGCTCGTAGCCCCGCTGTTCAGGCTGACGAGATGGTTCTCAAAGTCGTAGGCGGCAAGCTGGCCGTTGACGGTGGTTTCGTTGCCGGCGTCGTCGTAGCTGTGGTTGACCATGCCCCCCGGCCCGCTCTGGGCCGTGATGCGGTCATTGGCATCGTAAGCGTTCGTGGTCGTGCCATTCGTCAGCGTGGTCCCGCCGCCCACTGCTGCGCCGGTGACGGACCGCGTAACCCGGTTGCCCACGCTGTCGTAGCGGTAGGTGATCGTGCCATACGGCCCCGCTTCTTGGGTCAGCTTGCCAGCGTCGTCGTAGGTGTAGCGGGTCGTCACTCCTGCCGCGTCTGTGACGCTCTGCCGCTTGCCGTCCAGGCGCAGTTCGTAGTGGAAGGAGGACAGCACCGCCCGGTTGCCGTCCTGGTTGATGAGGTCCGTCAGCCGGTTCAAGCTGTCATAGGCATAGGAGGTCGTGCTGAACGTATTGCTTGAAGCATCCTTGCGCGTGACGCTCTGGCGATTGCCGACCTTGTCGTAGCCGAACGTCGTGATGGCCCCGTCCGGATGCGTCACCGTAGACAGGCGGCCCAGAACGTCGTAGCCGTAAGCCACGTTTTTGTTGCCGGAGACCAGGCTCGGCGTCTGGGTGCTGATCTTCTCCCCCAGCACATTGTAGTCGTAGGAGACTGTTCGGCTCACGCCGCCCGCCGTGGTCATCACGCTCTTGATCTGGCCCTGACGGAAGTCCGGAATCGGGTTGCCGTTTGCGTCGTAGCCGTAATAGGCGTAGGTCGTCGTGACGCTTGCCCCGCCCGCCGTCGTGCGTGTGGCGGTCCTGCGTGTGCCGTCAGGCAGGTAAGTAAACGAAACGCTCTCGCCGGTCGGCGCGTTGTTCTGGTAGTCCGTGAAGCTCGCATAGGCGGTCTTGGACAGCAGGCGGCCCGAAAGAGGATCATAGCCGAAGGCGGTGACTTTGCCGTTGAAGTCCGTCAGCGTGGACAGGCGGCCTAGCGTGTCGTAGCTGCGCCCATCCGTCTGGTTCAGCGGCAGCATCTTGGACACCAGCCGCCCCCGGTTGTCATAGGCAAACTGTGTCACGTGGCCGTTCGCGTCCGTCTGGCTGATCTTCTCCCCCAGCTCGTCGTAGCCGAAGCGCGAGATATGGCTCAGCGGATCGGTGACCTTAACCAGCCGCCCCAGATCGTCGTAGTCGTAGAGCGTCGCGTGGTCCGCCTGATCCGTCTGGCTAACCCGCCGCCCCAGCTCGTCGTAGTCCGTCTTGGACATGCTGCCGTCGTGGTAGTGCGTGACTTTCAGCCGCCCGGCGTCATCATAATCGTACAAGGTCGCGTGGTTGTTGGCATCTGTGACCTTGACCTGCTGCCCTGCGTCGTCGTACTCATACTTCGTCGTGAAGTTCAGCGCGTCCGTGGACCGCATCTTGCGGCCCAGGTCATCATAGTAGGACCTGGACACCCGGCCCAGCGCGTCCTGCTCCTGCGTGACCTGCCCGGCGTCATCGTAGGTGGTCAACGACGTCAGCGCATTGCCCTGAGCATCCTTCAGGAAGTCCGGCGTGCCATCGGCGTTGAAGGGCGCGGACGGATTGACCGGCCCGCTGCGGGTGACGCGGCCCAGGCTGTCATAGGCCGTGGCCGAAACGCGCCCGGTCTTGTCCGTGCTGCTCACGCGCTGTCCGTTTGCGTCATATGTCCCCGATGTGGTGGTGCCGTCCGGGTAGGTCGTCGAAAGGGGCTGGCTCAGATCGTCGTAAATGTGGGACGTTTTGCGCTCCAGCGCGTCCAGCGTGTAGTCCACCTTGCCCAGGCTAGTGTAGAAGGTTTGGCTGGTCGCTCCGTCCGGCGCGACTGTCCCCGTCAGGCGGTCATCGTTGTCGTAGGCAAACAGCGTTGTCAGCGTCTCGGTCTGGCCCTGGGCGTTGGTGCGGGTCGTGGTCTGGGTCTGCTTGTTGCTGTTGGCATCGTAGGTGAAGCCGGTCACATGACCGGCGGCGTCTGTGACCGAGGCCACATCCCCGCTTGGATAGTAGCCATACCGGGTGATATGGCTTTGAGCGTCCGTCGTCTGGGCGAGCGTGCCGTTCGGGTTGTAGTCAAAGAGCGTAGCGTGGCCCAGGGCATCCATCGTCGACTTCAGATTGCCCGCGCCGTCGTAGGCGTTGGTCGAGACGACATGATCCAGCGGGTCCGTGACGGTGAGCGGCTGGCCGAACCCGTTGTAATCTGTCTTCGTGGTGATCGCTGAAGTCGGGTCACCCTGGACCTTGTACTGCGTCACCACCTTTAAGTCGCCCTGGGCGTTGTACTGATAGTCCGTCTGCCGCCCTAAAGCATCGGTGTCCTGGGTCTTCTTGTCCGGGTTGTTCGGGTCCGCGTACCGCGCCGTAGTCGTGATTGCATGGTCGAGCGAGCCGTCGGCCCGCTTCAAATAGCGCGTGGCACTGGTGACATTGCCGTAGCCGTCGTAGCCCAGCCGGGTCTGGTTGCCCAGCCGGTCGAATGTAGACTCGGTGCTGGCCGGCCCCGTCCCGCCGGGAACCTCGGCTGGGTAGGTGTAGCCGATACGGTTGTTGTGGACATCCAGGCTGTAGTCGAGGCGGCCCTCCGGCGTATAGAAGTTGCGAATTGGCAGCAGACCACGTGCATCATGGATCGCCGTCAGATAGTGGGCCGGGTCGTAGTCGAAGGAGGTGGTGTTGCCCGCCCGGTCGGTGACGCTGGCGAGGTTGCCTGACCCATCCGGCGCGTAGACGAGCGTATGGCCGGGCACATTCGGCCCGAAGGCATCGCTGATGCCGGTGATGACCCCGCCGCTGCGCGTGATGGTGACGCTGCGCCCGCCCGTCGACTGAATGCCTGTGACCGCGCCGCTGCCATCGCGGGAGAAGGTCAGCGTGTTGCCGTTCAGGTCGCGTGCGCTCATCAGCCCCTGGCCCTGCACCAGGTCGAGCTGCCGCCCGTCCCGCAGGGTCAGCACGAACTCCGTTGGGGCGTAGACGTTGCCATCCAGGTCCTCCAGCTCAATCCCATTCGGGTCCGAGCCGTTAGGGTCGTCCGAGTGCGAGTCGCTGGAAAGCAACACGAACGAGTCCACCCCCGCCGGTGTCAAGGCGGCGTGTGTGCCGGGCAGGGGCGTGTAGATCACATTCGTCGAGTTGACATCGCTCGTCTGGAACACCGAGAAGCCTGACTGGGCCAGCCCCTCGCGGAAGCTGTACGTCGCCCCGCCTGGGGCCGTGATGGTGATGACGTGAGCCTTGACCGGCTGGTAGTAAAAGTTCGTGCCCTGCCGCACAGATGTCCAGTTGTAGCCGCTTGGACTGCTCTTCTGAAGGCTGAGGTCGGTCGTGGACAAGCGCCACCCCACCCCGAAGTCGCCCTGCCGCTTGTCCCGGCTGTCGTAGGTGCGCGTGATGGTGACAGGGAACCCAGCCGCAGGGACCGTCAGATCGTTGACGGAGAACGTGAAGTCGCCAAGCTTCAGGCCGCCTTTGACGACGAGCGTGATGGCGGCGAGCGGTTCGGCGGCCCGGCCTGCTGTGTCTACCGCCGACAGCCGGACGGCGTACTGGCCGTTCAGCAGCAGAGTCGTGTCCAGACGGCCCGTGACCGCGACGGCGTTGCCGCCCGCCGCAACCCCGCTGGCAAAGGGCACCCAAGCTAAATCGCCGACGCTCTGATAGTCCATCTCCCAGGCCGCCGGACCGCTGCTGGTAACGGTCCCGGTGACGGCGGTGATGTTAGTGATCTCGGCCCCGTCCGCAGGGCCAGTCAGAACCACCGCAGGGGCCGCGCCCAGCGAGGCAGCCGTGACCGCGAACTGGGCCTGAGCCGTCGGGCTGGGCGTATAACCCACCAGGAAAGCTCTGGCCTGGACGGTGATTGGAGTTCCCGGCAGGACGAATGGCTGCGTATAGCGTAGCTTGGTCGCGTCCGGTACAGTGCCATCGGTCGTATAGAAGATCGTCGCGCCGGTCGGCTGGCCCGTGGCCGGGTTGACGTCGCTGAGGGTAACGGTCGGGAAAGCCGCGAAAGTACCTCCGTTCGGACTGAGGGTCGGCGCGGGCAGACTGGGCGTGGAGGTGATGGTGACGGAGACGGCGGCGGAGGTCGCAGTCAGCCCGTTGCTGTCGGTTGCCCTAGCCGTCAGGCTGTAGGTCCCGCCCTGCACGCTCTTCCAAGAGAATACGTAGGGGCTGGTGAGCACCTCACCGATCTTGACTGTTCCCTGGAAGAACTCCACCTTGACGATCTTAGCGCCGCTCGTGGTGGCCCTGGCCGTAGCCGTCAGCGTGATTGTCGCCGGTGCCCCAGCGCTGGTGGGATCGGCGGCGAGGCTCACCGTTGGCGATGTTCCCGCAGGCGTGATCGTAAGCGTGGCGCTTCGGCTGCTGAAGCCGGTCTGACCGGTTGCGCCAATGCTGGCCGTGAGCGTGGCCTGGGCCGCCGCCGCGCCCGCTGTGACAGTGAAGGTTGCCGATGTTTGACCCTGCGGCACAACGACCGAGCTTTGAACGGTGGCCCCCGCCGTGCTGGCAAGACTGACCGCCTGACCGCCCGCCGGAGCCGGGCCGCTGAGCGTGACAGTCCCTACGCTCTTGCCGCCGCCCGCTACGCTTGTCGGGTTCAGCATCAGCGCCGTGACTGTAAGAGCTGGTCCCGTTCCCCCGGTCCCGGTCAGGTTGATCGTGAAGGGGCTGCCAGCCGTGTTGTTGCCCAGGGTCACTGTCCCTGTTTTAGCCCCATTACTGCCCGGCGTGAACCGGACCGTGAACGTCGTGGAGGCCTGCGGCGGGAGCGGGCTGGACGGCGCGGAGGTTGCGGTGAAGCTGTCGCCGCTGCCACCGAAGGAGGTGAGCGCTAGGTCCGCGCTCCCGGTGTTGGTAACCGTGAACGTCTTTGTGATAGGCACGCCCAGCGGCGTCGCGCCAAAGTCTACCGTCCCGCCGTTTGCAACGTTGAGGCCGCTGCTGGTCGAGACCGCGATGCCCGGCACGGCCCCCACCGCGCCGCAGTCTAGCTGGACCGTGTACGATCCGCCCGCGCCGGGCGCGGACGAGGTCACTTCGACTGTATACGATCCGCCCGCGCCGGCAGGCACAGTGTAGGTAATCTGTGCCGTTCCGCCCGCATTGCCTGCGTCGGCCTGGGCCACGATGTTGCCTGATGGGTCGCGCAGTGCCAAGTACCCGGCAAAAGCGCCGGAGTTCAGGGACAACGTGACGACCGCGCCGGACGGGGCCGTGAAGGTGTACAGGTGAGCAGCGTGGCCCGCGCCTAGAGTCGGCGACGTGCCTTCCTGAGTGCTCAGTGTGCCGATGAAGCCCTGGGCGCAGGCGATGGGCGTGCTCCGCAGGCCGTTGGCGATGGTGACCGTGACCGGGGCCGAGATCGTGCGCCCGCCATCGTTGTCAGTCGCCACCGCCGTCAGCGCATAGGTTCCGGCGGGCGCATTTAGCCAAGCGGTTGTGTAGGGAAGGGCGGTTGCCTTACCCAGCGAGGCCGTCCCCTGGAAGAACTCGACCTGAAGAATTGTTCCGTTGCTGTCGGAGGCGGTTGCCGCGAGTGTAAGAGCGTCCCCTGTGTGTAGAGTCGCGCCGTCCACCGGGGCGGTCAGAGAAACGGAAGGCAAGCGGTTGAGCGTAAACGTCGCAGAGGAGACTGCACTACTAGAGCCGCCGCTTAGGATCGCGACCGCCTTCACCGTCGTGGTCGCCGACAAGGTGAAGGACGCTCCGCTATACAGGGTCGAACTGGCGCTAGGCGTGCTGCCGTTGAGCGTGTAGTAAATCTGGGCGTTCGGCGTGGCAACCTGGAGGCTTACCGTAAGCGAGCCGTTGAACCGCCCACCTGCAGGAATCATCACCCCACCCGGATCGGTAGCTGTGATGACGGGCGCACCCACCGCTGGCACTTGCGGGGTGGCCGCCGCCTCGTTGGAGGCCGGGCCGTCCCCGCCCGCGCTGGTGGCGACAACGACGTAGTAGTAGGTCGTCCCGTTTGTCAGGCCGGTGTCCGTGTAGCCAGTGTTGACTGTTTTGGTGACGGTCGTCGTGTACGGCCCGCCCTTTGTCTGGGACCGCTTCAGGGTGTAGCTGCTGACCCGATCCGCCGCCGGGTTCCAGCTGACGGCAGGGGCCGGAGCGTTCCAGCTCAGGATGGCCTGGGTGTTGCCGGGCGTCGCGGACAGCCCTATGGGAGCTTGGGGCGGCGCCTGCGGGGTAGCCGAAGCCTGATTGGAACTCGCGCTGGACCCCGCCCCATTCGTCGCCGTGACGACGTAGTAGTAGGTCGTCCCGTTTGTCAGGCCCGCGTCTGTGTAAGTCGTGCCCGTCACCGCGCCCACCGTGCTGATCATGACAAGTGTTCCGCCCGCTGTGGCTCGGTAGACGTTGTAACTGGCGGCGGTCGCCGAGGCCGTCCAAGACAGATGGACCTGCGCGTTGCCAGCCGTGGCCGTCAGGGCCGTGGGCACGGCGGGGATTGGCGCAGGGGTGGCCGAGGCCTCATTAGACCGGATGCTCTCCCCCGTGCCGTTCACTGCCGTCACGTAGTAGAAGTAGGTTGTACCGTTCGTCAGCCCCGCGTCTGTGTAGGAGGCTGAGGCGACATTGTTAGCGACGGGCGTGGCGGCCTCACTATTCGCGGATGTGCCCCGGTAGACGCGGTAGCTGACGGCCCCGGAAACGGCAGTCCAGGTCAGCGCGATGCGCGTATCGCCAGCGATGGCCTGAAGGCCAGTGGGCGCGGACGGCAAGGCGTTAGGCGTGACGGTCACCAGATTAGAATAGCCGCTCTCACCGCCGGGCGTGATTGCGGTGACGGCGAAGGTAAGGGGATAGCCGTTGTACAGCCCGGTCGCAGTGTAAGTAGGTCCAGCAACGCCGGAGGCGATGCAGTAGTAGGAGTTGCCGTGACAACTCCCCAGCGATAAATCGCGGGGCTTCTAAGGTCTTGCACCTATTCATTGTTGTCCCAATGAAATTAACTTTGCAGCCTTTTCTACAACTTCGTCGTTTTGGTTTTGCTAGAGGTGTGGACTAACGCACTGCCTGATAGCGACTACTAAACTTGTTCATGTCCGAAGATAAAACAAGCAATACAATCGCCCTGGCGACTCTCGGATTCCATCTATTTAACACGTTGCAAACGACTACCAACATTATACCCGAAGGGTACAAAGATTAAGACAAATATCATGCCTTCGGAAAGGCATGGGGCTATCCATCCCCGTTGCTAAAGCAAGGGGCTTTCCGCCCAATCTGGTAAACATGATCGCCGTCCACAGTAGACATTCCAAACGCACCGTTGCTTATGTACGGCGCGAGTGAGCCGTCCTGCCCGTCCTGATCCGAGGGCAAGACATACATGATTCCGCCGAAGAACGTCCCCACAAACACCTTGCCGGAGGAAGTAACAGCACTGGCGGCAGGATACTGAGGAAAAGTAGCAAACGTTTTAAGGTGGAACCCTCTTGCGATGGCCGCCGGCGTGAGCGTCATACCGCCAGCACTGATAGAATCCGAGGCGCCTCCGCCCGAGCCGCCTCCAGGAGTCATAGCGGACACAACATCAAAGAAGGCCGAGGCGTTGGTACCAGAGTACACGGCGCGGATTTCGTACCCGGCCCCTAGGCCCGCTGATGTGGGCGCCTGAACGCTAAACCGGTTTCCATTGGAGTAGGGGCCAGCATCGGAGATGGACCAGCCGTTAAGGCTGCCGGAATTGACGGTGCTTGCGACGACCGTTCCGTCAGGACTGATCACGTCCACGCCATAATAAGTCGTGCCCGACGGTCCATCCGTTCCCGTCGCCGGGAAAGTGACGGCACTGCCCCCCTGGAGAACTCTCGAGTAATTATCCACCGTCAGCGATGCTGTCTGCGTCGGTCCGCTGTGATACTGGGCGGTCACCGTCACACTCACCAGCGCGGAGGACGGCATGACCGTGACAGGAAAGGAGGCGCTGGTCGCGCCAGCCGGGACCAAGACCGAGGCCGGCACGCTGAGCACCGCTGGGTTGGAACTGGTGAGCGAGACGGCCTGGCCGCCGGGTAAGGCGGCCCCGGAGAGCGTCACGGTCCCGGTCGTCGCGGTCAGGCTGAGCGCCGACAGGCTCGCCGGGGCACAAGCAACAGGCGGTGGGAATGGAAAGAGGCGCAGGATGCGGTCGGACTGGACCAGCATCAGTGCCCCCTGCCCGCTCGTATCTACCGCCACGAAGTCGCCCCGGCTTCCGCCTGAGGCGATCAGTGTCGCCGTTCCTGGCGGGGAAGTCCCCCCAGGCAGAGCAATTTGCCACACCTTGCCGTCGTTGGCGTTGGCGTAGATGAAGCCGGACCGGCTACCGTATCCCAGTGCCAGGCCGTCCATCTCGGAGATTACTGTGTGGGCGGCGGTTGCGTTGTAGTCCCAGATTTGGGTCCGAGTGGCAACGTCAAAAGCAACAACGTTATCACTGTCGCTGGCTGCATTCACCACAACATACAACGTCTTGCCGTCCGCGCTCACCGTGATTCCATCCGGGATCGTGAATGTTTGGGGCCAGATGCTTGACGTATTCGTTGCCGGGTCCACTTCATAAATCCGGCCCGTGCCCGAGCCGGAGGCCGAGGTGACAAACAGATGCCCAGACACCGGGTCTGCCGCGATGCCAGTGGCCGTCGGCATGGAAGCAACGAAGGTATTAGACGCATAGGGAGTGCCGTCCGCGTTGACCCGAATGACCTGACCCGTAGCTTGCTGGGTCATATAGATCACGCCATTTAGTGTCGCCAGTCCAGCCGCATCCCCCCCACGGTAGAGCGCGGTCGGCAGGACGGAAGGCGATGTACTGCCAGCGACCTGGTTGTCCGCATCGGTGGGGAAGACGCGGACGTGGCCCGGATAATCCGTAACCAACACCGTAGAACCGGGGAACGTGATCCCCAAAGGGCCAATCCGGTCTTTGGTCTGGGGGAAGCCCGCCGCAAATGTAGTCAGTGAAAAGCCTGCCGCCACACCCGCTTGAGTCAGCGTCATTTGCTGGCTCTGCTGGTCAATACCCACATAGTTGCCGTCGGGGGTGGGTCCTTCAAAAAAGGAGTTGACGTCTCCATCAAAGACTTTCATGAAGTCGTTGCCCGAGTTGTTGTAGGAGCCAGCGGAGCCGAACGCCATCCCAGTCAGTCGCACCCCGTGTGCTCCGGTACCTTTATAGAACTCAACCTCGCTGATGTCCCCATAGCTGCTGGAAGGCGAGAGATAAGCGAGGTAGCGATAGGCAGAGAGGTCGGCAGACAGAACAACAGTGGTCCAGGTTGAATCCGGGGGCTGTGCAGTGATTGTGTAAAGGTCGGTGTATGTCTTGCCATCGTTACTTCCTTGGAACCGCCCGCCGAGCATTCGAGCCGGGTAACCGGGACGCGGATAAAAGTGTATCTCGCTGATACCGTTCGGCGGTGAGCTGGACGGAGTAGCTACGCCCGAAAGCTCGACACGCAGGCCGGATGGGTTATTGGATGAGCCGGTTCGCGTGATTGAAAAATCCAGCGTGTTGATGCCGGGCTGGAACCCGCTTCCAATGTTCAGCGGTGTCCAAGTGTTGATGCTGGTTGCCAATCCTCCAAGTGAGACACCGTTGAGCCGAACATCAGACGTTTGGGTGTCTGCGAGCATGCGCCCTGTGAGCTGCACCGAAGCCGGGTCATAGCCCGTCAGGTCGAACGTGTTTCGGTAGACGTAAGTACCCGGCGGTTCTGGGCTGGTACTCTGGTCAGCCTGCGGAGAAACCCATTTGGAAGAAGCGTTGTCGCCCAGCCAGTAGGGGCCTCCCACGGGGAAGCGATCCGAAAGCGTCACCTTCGCCGAAGCCCCCGCCCCGTCCGGGCCGGAGGTGATGGCATAATGAGTGTCTGGCACGCCGTCGGCGAGCGGGGCACCATTGGCGTCCACACCTGTTGCGAAAAGAGTTGTTACGGGGACACCAACCCGGACCAGAGCCGACCCTGTGACGCCGCCGCTGGTCGCCTGTATTGTCGCCCCACCGGTGGTTGCTCCTGAATTGTACAGGCCCGAAGCACTAACCGATCCGGCCCCGCCACTGGCAACTGACCAGGTGAAGGCTGGTTGCGGGGAGAAGACGTTACCGTTTTGGTCCCTGGCGGTAGCGGTGAACTGCTGCGTACCATTAAGATTTAGCTTCGCTGAACTGGGCGACAGTGTGACGCTTGTGAACGTGGGAACGAAGGCACCCGTGAGAACCTCCAGGCCATCCACCTTGGCGGCGTCCGCTGCTCCAGTTGCGAATTGAACTACGATTTGACCGCTGGCGTTCGCCGTCGCCGAGAAGCTTTGGATGACCGCCTTGTTCGCTCCCCCAGCCACGGCAGCGATGTCGAAGTTGGTCAGAACTTGCGTTCCGTTTACAATTACGTTGAACTGACGCCGCCCTGGACCGTAATAGAGCTCGGCGAAGTGGAGACGAAGTGTGTAAACCGCGCCCGGCGTTAGACCCGGTAAAGTGTAGGTGAAGTTGCCCCAGCGTTCGGTCTGGTAGACTGACTGCGGAGCGGGGTTAGCAATGCCCGAAGTGTCAATGGCGGCTCCCGTCCCTGCGCCGTTGCCGCCGCTGTAGTCGGTGTCAGCCACAAACGGAGGGTCTGCCCCTCCGCTCGCATTAATTGCCAGCACGCGAATAGGAGAGGATGGAACTGCAAACGCAATCCAGTTGAGGTTGTAGCCACCCGAATCTTCCACCAACCGCAGGACATGAGACCCTGCCGTCAAAGTGGCAGAGGCCGTCACCGTTGTGTAAGAAAGGTAACTGCCTGTGGCCGGAACCGTGATTGGCCCCGTCAGATTAGTCCCTGACTCATCCTCAAAATGAAATCCACCGCCCCCCGATAGAGAAGAAGCCCGAACGGAGACTAAATATGTGCCAGCGTTCTGGACTTGAACGGTGTAGCCAAGCCATTCGCCCGGATAGGTCCAGCCTACATCATAGCCGCCCCCGGCATCGCCGCACCCTTCAATATCTACGTCGTCGCTGCGGTAAGCACCCCCGTTGTTGCCTGTGTCGGCATCGTGGTAGCCGACGCCCTCACCACCCTGGTCATAGTCCTCACACTGAACTGTGCCGGGCAGAATATGCGTTCCGTTGAAGGCCGTACCACTATAAGCAGGGCCGGATGAAGCTAAACGAGTGGAGGTTGAATGAAAAGCTGATGCAGCAAAGATAGCTGACTGAGTGGACGCAGGGGCAGTGAAACCGGAAGTGGTCGTAGCGTGAGACGTAGTAGCCTTCAGAGGAGAACGAAGAGACGGAGAACGAAGAGACAAGTTCTGAGAGGCAGGAATAGTCTTGTGGGTAAGAGGTTGGTCCGTTCCTTGAACCAGGGCCTTTGCCTTAATACCAAAAGCCTCTACCTTAACGCTGGCAACCGGCGAAATAGATGGAGAAGCAGTCTGAGCAAACCCGGCAGGTGCAAGTCCAAGTGTTGCTAATGAGACCAAAAAGGCCATTAGCAGACTCAAAAAGATTTGGCATCGCAGTCTGTGCCAAGATGGCTGAACAAGGGGCAAGGTAGAAGGCATCTCGATCTCTTTCGTCAGAACAACTTCCGCGTGTGGAAGCAGGGCCGAACTACGAGTAAGCAGAGAAGTGCCTTCCACCAAAAGTGCAGGAAGAAAGCGCCGTAAGTCAGGACTGAAATACCAATCAGGCATTATGTCCTACAGTTCAGCTAGATGATAACGCACATTTCGGCCATTGTCCAGCGATTCGACAAACAATTTGTAAAAATATTTTGGTAGTGTCCCAATTCAAGTTTTTGCTTTCTGTCTGATTTGTTGTTAGCCTAGCGACAGGCACAGGGATTTTTTCCAAACACAAGGCTTCTTTGTTAATATGATTACCCCCAAAAGATGGTAAAGAGGTCTAGGGCGCGGGCGACAGGGCGGCGTCGCGCTCTGTCTCCGCCAGCGTCTCCCGCTTGCGTTGGGTTAGGAAAGGCCGCTCGCAAACCAAAAAGAACAGATAGGCAGCCCCGACAATCAGCGGCGCGCCAACAAAGGTAAAGGCCAGGAACAGGGGAACCGGGCGGCCCTGGAAGGGCACGAAGACGTACTGCCAGAGAACCTGAATAAGCGGAGCATGGACAAGGTAAAGGCTGTAGGCAAAGGTCCCGATGAAGACCAGGGGCCGCCACGAAAACGCCCGGCGCAGCCAGGCGATCTCGGCATTAGCCGCCGTCACCAGCAGCGCCGCCGCCCACAGGCCCACGAAGAAGTCCCGAATTGGCAGCGGCAGGACCCCGCCATGACCAAGCCGAACGCCGGAGACCGCCAGCATCAGCAGCGTCGTCAGCCCTAGCAGAGCCGCCGCAGGTGCGGACCGCCGCAAGGCTGGGAACAAGCCACTCCGACCGTATGCGATGTCAGCCCCGAGAATGCCCAAGGCGAACAGCCCGATGTATTGCGGGGCAGAGGCGCTGATGTCCACCAGAGGCAGCGCCCCCAGCGGCGTGGCCTTGCCCACGAACACCAGGGAATAGGCAAGGACCAGGGCGGCGACGGTAACAAGGTCGCCCCCCAGCGGCGGCGCAGGGCCACTAGAAGGGGGAACAGGAAATAAATGCGCCACTCCACCGAGATCGACCACAGGGGATAGTTGATTTTGGAGTTCTCGCCACGCGCAAGGTCCTGGACCAGAAAGAGGTGCGTCAGCACGCCTTTGGCGTCGGCGGGCAGGCAGGTGTCCCAGAGTGTGCCCGTCGAATGCCCTATCCCCAGCCAGATCAGCAGCAATGAAAGTGCGAGGGTAAAGAAGTAGGGCGGCAGGATTCGCCGTGCCCGCTTGCCAAAGAACTTGAGCGCCCCACCGGCGAGATGCCCATTACCCCGGACAACGGGCAAGGCCAGGCAGAAGCCGGAAAGCACAATGAAGATGTCCACGGCATAATGCCCGAAGCCAGTCAGAACCGTGACGGCCCTCAGCCACAATGGCAAGGGCACGCCCTGGGGCTGGACATAGGCAACGCAGTGCGTCAGCACGACGAACAGGGCAGCCAGCGCACGCAGACCGTCCAGAAAGGCGACGTGCAAGCGGGTGGAAGGCGTGTCCCGTACGGAAGAAGCGTGAGAAGTGGCCATCAGTCTCCTTGTGTGTCTGTGTTCTGTACCTTGTGTCTTTTCAGCAACTCTGCAAAGAGTATGCCAAGTCTGTACAGCGGGTTGGATTCAGGCATTTTTTCAGAGCGTGTTGAAAAAGTCGAAATTTCCAATGCTGGGCTGGAATTTGCTCGTCTGAAATCGGGCATGGCTTCTAAAACGCCAGCCTCCATTGATACAAAAAAACGTCGTTAGACACCAGAAAGCCGACTTTTTCAACACGCTCTCAGGCACTTTTTGTTGAAATCTTTTAATAGTCCGAATAATTGGCGTTTGCACTTCGATTGCGTCAAACGAATCAAAGTCACAGACACCGATCATAGATAGACACCGACTGTGTTGAGTCCCTAACTGCTACCCAGCCAAACTACGCCTGTGCGGAAGCAGCTCGGTACGCCGTGACTGCTTCACGCAGACTGTTCGCGTCGATGCCTTACAAGCCATTAAGTTGCGATGTGAAATAGCACAGCCTCCCAAGCGGCAAATAAGAAGCAGAAAAGACTATTTGGACTTATGCTAATGCAGGAATTGTACCACAACTGGTCTCTGTGGGAGTTGCCGAAGCATCAGAATAATGAGAACAGAAAAAGGGACAGAAAGAAATTGCTCGGGACGTGGGGGGAATTTGTTTCACAAAGAGACGCATACTGTCGCAAATTGATGATGTGCCGAATTCCCTCCTTAAAGGGACAATTTTGAAACTACCAATCGAAGTAAATATCATGAATAATTTGCCGAAAAGTAGGCATACGCTTAGAAACTTTACGTTGTCGGGTATATTTTTTGCAATCTTCAGTCAGGAAAGCCTGATCTCAAAAGATCAGGCTTTCCGCGTTTCTGCCGCCTGCTGTTGATTTACGGCAGAATGGCTTCCCCCAGTTGCATTAGCTGTCTCAACACCAGCTATCGAAACTGCATTGGCTCCTTCGACCGAAAGCTAGCTCGAAATTATTGCTGCTCCACTGCCCGATGACGAAGACAAGCGACTCTCCGCTCTGCGCGAATACGCTATCCTGGACACGGAACCCGAAGCATCCTACGATCACATCGTGCGGCTTGCGGCTTTTATCTGCGGCACGCCGACTGCGGCCATCTCTCTGATAGACGCCCACAGGCAATGGTTCAAATCCAGCCTCGGACTGGACTTCCAGGAAATTTCGCGTGACGTAGCTTTTTGCGCTCATACGATCATTCAGTCCGGGGTAATGATCGTCCCGGACGCCACGCAAGACCCCCGCTTTGCGGGCAACCCGCTTGTCACCAGCGATCCCAACATCCGCTTCTACCGCTTGGCCAATTGTTCTTTTTTGGATACTTTGACGCCACGATGCTTTCCCTGCCTTACTCGCGGATGTTGCTTCTCAGTGGCTCAATCGGAGGAACAATTGTGATATTGCGGCTTTCACTAGATTTGCCCGAAGAGGCAACCTATATCAGGACGACGCGGCTTCTTAGCCGGTGCCTGCTGCAAGACATGCGGGTGCAGGTTCCTATTATCGACGATGTGGAAATCATTGTCGCCGAGCTGTGCTCGAATGTCGTGCGTTATGCTCACTCGAAGGCCTTCCATTTCTTAATGACGCTGGAATATTATAAACACCAGGTCGTCATCACGGTCACGGATGAAGGCGAAGGATTTGACCCGCAGGACATACTTCCCGCCGGTGCGGCGCGCCCCGATGGGAAAGGGGGAGAACGCTACGGCGGTTACGGATTGTCGCTGCTCAATGGGTTGTCGGACAAAATTGATTTCAGTGCGACCGACCCGCATGGCACGGTGGTGCGTGTTGAGAAAGTCCTGCACTACGAAACCCAGAAGAACGCCGATGAGGCTGCCAAGCGTGACACTGACAGTGGTGGTATCGTGACGGCAAGCAGAGAATGAAAAGTGAAGGACAGTCGAAGCGCAGACGATAGTAAAACAGAGGCTGGCAGCACAAGGAAATACTGCGTCCATCAGAAAGCAAATACAATGCGAGCAGATGCCATATTGGGCTTAGTTCGGCGGCTGATAGCACACGAGGCCAGGGCAAGTCAGCATCAAAACGATCCAGGTCAGGATCAAGAACCGATCAGGCAGAATCAAGAAGCTGTCGAACGCGTCTTGAACAAACTGCGCCTGCATCTGTCAAAGACAATTGGTCAGGAAGGATTTCGGACGCTCCTGGCCCGTGCTCTGACTTTGACAACGCCCCAATTTCCGAATCTCGGTTCTATCCAGATCAACGCAGACGGTTCCCTCAACGGGATGCCTGGCACCGCCGGCGTTCATTCAAAAATCACGCAAAACGAGGCGCAAAATACGCAAAGTTACGAAACACCAAGTACGGCCATAATAGCTAACCCAACCGAAGGGGCCACTGCACTCCTCGCACACCTGATTGCACTGCTGGTGACTTTCATCGGTGAAGACCTCACGCTGCGTATTCTCAGTACGCTTTGGCCCGAACTCGCTTTCATCGAAAACTGAACTAGCCTTCGTGGAAATGCGGACGCACTTTTGGTGCGGACGCACTTTTGGTGATGCAACGCTGACGTGGATACGAAAGAGACGGCGCGGACACCAGGCAATGCGATACAGACACAAAACATTGCGGATGACCGGGAGAATAAGAGACCATGAACGAGCAAAATAAGATGGTTGGACAACAGGAAATGGTAGAGCAAGACACAGTGACGAAACAAAAGAAGGTGGCCCTGAACACGCTGTCTACCGGAGTGCCCGACCTGGACGCCGTGCTGGGAGGCGGCCTGCCGGAGTATTCCTTTAACATTATCGCCGGACCCCCCGGAAGCGGCAAAACCACGCTGGCACACCAAATCATGTTTGCCAATGCCTCCTCCGAGCGGCCAGCCCTGTACTTTACAGTCCTCGGCGAGCCGACCCTGAAAATGCTCCGCTACCAGCAGCAGTTTGAGTTCTTCGCCGCAGACAAAGTGGAAGATTCGATCCGCTTCATCAACCTCAGCGACACTGTCCTGGAGAGCGACCTCGGAGCCGTGCTGGAACGCATCAAGGCTGAGGTGGAAGCGGTATCCCCCGGTCTTGTCTTCGTGGACTCGTTTCGGACGCTCATCCGCAAAGCCCAGTCGGCTCCCGCCAGCGAGATGGAGCTGCAAGGGTTTGTCCAGCGGCTGGCCCTGTGCCTGACGAGTTGGCAGGCGACTACGTTTCTCATCGGCGAATATACCGAGGGGGAAATGCGCGACAACCCGGTCTTCACCGTCGCCGACGGCCTTTTCTGGCTCTCGCAGAGCGTGGAGCGCAATTCCGTCGTCCGCAAGTTCCAGGTCATGAAGCTGCGCGGGCAGGACTCCATGCCCGGCCTGCACACGTTCCGCATTACGGGCAGCGGCCTGCAAGTCTTTCCGCGCACCTACGGTCTCATTGGTAAGGAGCGCCCTCTGCTCCCGAACCGCCGCCTGTCCACGGGCGTGGCCGGGCTGGACGAGATGCTGGGCGGCGGCATCCCCATGGGCGATTCCGTGCTGATCGCCGGCCCCTCCGGCTCGGGTAAGTCTGCCCTGGCCACTCAGTTCATCGCGGAGGGCATCCGGCAGGGCGAGCCGGGCGTGATGGCGGTCTTCGAGGAACGCCCCCAGGACTATGTGGAACGGGCAGACAGTCTGGGCCTGGGCCTGGACGAGATGATCCAGGAGGAAAAGCTCAAAGTCCTGTACCTGCGGCCCCTGGACCTCTCGGTGGACGAAGCACTGCGCGAGGTGCTGGACGCGGTCAACGCGCTGGGAGCGCAGCGGGTCGCAATTGACTCGATGAACGGCTTCGAGCTGGCTCTGGCTCCGGCGTTCCGTCAGGATTTCCGCGAGTCTCTGTACCGCATGATCGTCGCCCTGACCGGGGCCGGTGTCACCATCCTCACCACGGTGGAGACCATAGCCTCATTCACCGACCTGCGGTTCAGCCCCTATGCCGTTTCGTTCCTGTCTGACGACATCATCCTGCAGCGTTATGTGGAAATAGAAGGGCAGCTGCGGCGGATCATGCTGGTGGTCAAAATGCGCGGCGGCCAGCACAGCAAAGACATCCGGGAGTACGAGGTCACATCGGAGGGCCTGGTCGTCGGCGAGCGCCTCGCGGAGTATCGCGGCCTGATTCGCGGCATTCCCGAGCGGTTAGACTAAGAAGCAGACACGTTCGCGCTGTGGTATCGAGAGAATATGCTGAGAATGAAAGAGGCCCTCGTGACTATTTCTGATGCTGTGACCTACCCCGCAGACATGCTGGCGATCAACGAACAACTGGTAATCGCCGGAATTCGGCAGCAGGAACTTGCGGAGGCCGCCGCGCGGGCGGAGCAGCGTCTGCGCGATCTCGTACACGGCCTGGACGCCGTCATCTGCGAGGTGGACACGCGCCTCGGGCAGCCATCGTTTCTGAGCCTGCGGGCTGAAACGTTCCTGGGTCACCCCCTGGATCGCTGGCATTCCCAGCCCGACTTCCTCGCCGAGATCATTCACCCCAGCGACCGGGAGCGGGTCATGCCGCTCCTTTCAGAATTCTTCCACCAGGGTCAGGACTACGAATACGAGTTCCGCGCCCTGTCGGCGGATACCGAATGGATATGGATGCGGAATATCGTGCGCCTGGTTCTCGGCGGCGACGGCCTCGTGGAAATGCTGCGCTGCGTGATTATCGACGTGTCCGCGCAGAAGCGGACGGCGCAGCAGCTGGAAGCGGCCTACGGGCGGGAGCGCCATATCGCCGAGACCTTGCAGCGCTCTCTGCTGTTCATGCCGCCCGAGGACTCGTTTCCGGGCCTGGCGGTGAAGACGCTTTACGAGCCGGCGTCCGAAGACGCCCTGGTCGGCGGGGACTTCTGGGACGCTTTCGCCTGTGATCACGGAAGTATCGCCCTGGTGCTGGGCGATGTCATGGGGCATGGCCTGCCTGCCGCCGTCTTCACGGCGGAACTCAAATATGTGCTGCGGGGCTTTATCCGCGAACACGAGCACCCCGCCCGCATCCTGACCCAGATGAACGACTACCTGTGCGAGAGCCACCGGCTGTACGGGGAGGGGCTGAACCAGGAGGGTGACGACGCGCCGGTCTGCCTGACGCTTGTGATTGTCAACTCCGCCACGGGGCAGGCTGCGGTCGCCGCCGGAGGGATGGAGCCGCCGCTGCTTGTTCGCGCCGACGGCCAGATGGAAGAGATCAAGGCCAGTGGCCTGCTGCTGGGGTTTGAGATGGGCAGCGAGTACGAGGAAACGACCTTCCAGCTTGACCCCGGAGACTGGGTGATTTTGACCACGGACGGCGTGACCGAGGCGCGGCGAGGCAGAGAGTTTCTGAGCTATGAGGGCCTGATGGGGCTGGCACAAGAGGGGCGCTCCTCGGGGACACTTGAGGGGATGGGCCGAACGATCCTCGACGGATCACGAGCCTTCGGGGGCGGCAAGTTCAGGGACGACGCCTGCGTTCTTCTCGCGCGGCGCTCCTCAGAATAAGCGCAAATTCGGAGGTCCCAAGTCGAGAAGATAAAGCCGAGAAGATAAAGTCGAGAAGATCGTGATGCTCATGTGCTGTATGGGCAATCGTACCATCCCGGATTACTTCCCAAAGGCTTTCAGCGAGAGCGACTGGGAAGTGACCGAAGACGAGTGGCAAAAATTCGAGATGCACCGGCAGATGATCAAGGAAAGACGCAAGGAGGGGGCGTCTCAGAAAACGGAAAAATCGTTCATTACGCAAAGCCGCTATTGAAGATACTCGTATTCCAAGACAATGCTGCTCCAAACGCGGGGGCGCTCCTCGACAAGTGCTTGTAAACGCCCGGCCCACGTCTGTTAGGTCATGCTTTTCCCTCATCCAATGATGGCATCATTGCCAGGCGCGAACAGGCGGGGTTTGTTCCTGTTCCAGCACAATAGTCGTTCCCGTTTCGCTTGTCACCAGCCACAGCCGTTCCGGCAGTCGCAAGCCATCGCCAGGCGATCTGGGACTGTCGCTCTCCCCGTCGATGATCAACACCGCCACAGCCCCGACGGGCAAGAGCCTGTACGCACTCATCACCGACGCCGCCGGGCACTACTTCCGCACCGCCGCGCACACTTTTGATGCTATGTCGTCCCAGACGTACCCGGCCCTCTCGCCGGTGCATTGGCACTGCACTCTCGGCCACCCTGTTCAGCTTTCCGTGGTTGATCTGCCGCCTGACGTTAGTGATCCCCTTGTTCTTCCCACCCAGTCGCCGCTGACCGTCCCATTCGCCCAAGACGCGGGGCAGGCAGGTAAGATTATACAGGTAAGATCGTAGCGGAGTGCAGGAAAAGCGCCATCAAAACGACCCCCGCCAGCCCGCCAGCGAACTGCGCCACGATGTAAAAAAGCGCATCCACAGGCGCGATTTTGCCCAGCCGCAGAAATGTCAGGGTGATGGCGGGGTTGATGTGCGCCCCAGACCGCTTTCCCCAGGGGCAGTAGACCAGGAACACGATGGTCAGGCCCATCGCCAGCCCGAACAAGCCGCGACGTGCCAGCTCGTTCGGGATTGCCTGATGCACCGCAGACGCCGGGTATTCCAGGATAGCCCCGGCAAGGCAGGCATTGACCATGAACAGACCCAGGCCCCACGCCTCGATCAAATACTCCGGCCAGTGTTCCTGCCAGCGTCCCGTCATCGGCTTCATGGCTCGCTGCTTTCTGAGGCTTTTACTCCAGGCGCATCACGGGCGGGCAGACGATGATGATGCCCGATGAGCCGTACTTTTTGCCCATCGGGCCAGTGATGAAGCCTTTGCGGGCAAAATCCAGAATCTGGAACTCCTCGGTCAGCCGCGAGCGGTACCCTTTGCTGATGGCATCCTGCGTCCATTCCCCGACATTGGCATCCCACAAAGGACTGTAGTCCGTGCCGATGGTCTGGACGCCGCCAAAGATGTTCACAGGGCCGTCGCCGTCCGCAATGGCGCTATTGAGGCCCTGCCGCTGCGGGTTGTTCTTGCCCATCGGCCCGTTCGTGAAAATGAAAATGCGCTCGACTGCGCTGAAGAGGCTGTCGTCACCGCCCACGACGATGTCTTTTAATGCCGGTGCATAGGTGGACTCTTCCAGGACTGCCGTGGTGGAGTCGTTGACCTCGGTGCTGAGATACAAGATCGGACGGGCGAAGCTCATGCCTCTGGTCAGCATCAGCGTCACCGTCATGGCGGCGGGGTCGCACTTAACCACTTTGTCGTGCATGATCGAATGATCCACGCCGCCGTTTGGGAAGTTGATCTGCGAGGCGCTGACATCAAAAGCGATCATCGGCATACTGTAAATGTGGCTGCCGGCATTGCGGATGCATACCAGCGGGCTATAGTTTTTGTCCCCGACCGAGCCAGGCTGTGCGGCTTTGGGCGGGAACGCATTGGGAGCATCACCCGGCGTCAGGCTCATCACGGGCTTGAAATCCACGGCTCCGCTGTCAAAAACCAGCACGTTCTCATCGCCGTCTTTGACCAGTTCGGCCTGGCGGCAGGCGTGTCCGATATTCCCGTAAGTCATCTTGGCGGACCAGTTCAGGCCGAGCTGATCCGCGTTTAGTTTGTCGTCGGTGTCGGTGACGATATACCAGACGAGCCGACCATCTTTGAGTCTGCCTTTGTAAAGCGGCAGGGTTACGGTATTCGCCTTCATGTCTACGGTGCCGGACTTCATCAGTTTGTAAGGCCCGATTAACTCCTTTTGGAATTCCGACGGCGAGGGGCCAAAATAGCCCTGCGGCACACGCGCACCGGTGGCAGGAGGAACCGTGTCGGCGGTCTGTGCGCCGACTGGCGCGGCCCATCCAGCGAGGGCGATCAGGGCAAGTCCTGTGAAACAAAACTGACTATTCTTCATGATGCTGTGCTTTCTCAAGCGATCTTCTCGCTTGCCGAGTGTGCTGTCAAATTGTGAGCAGAGGCGTCACGGAACGCCTGCTGGCATGGACGCCTGCGGCGCGGTCGGACGATCATGAGTAAAGGCGAGAGCCGGGCAATTTACGACGATGTTGGCCGAGCCGAGCGGCGAACCGCCGGGCGCGGTGATCAGACCTCTCTTCGCCAGTTGCCGACACTGATTAGCGTCCATCTGGGCAACATTCCAGCCATGCGCGACAGCTTCAGGACTCCACTCCGCAACATGGACGTCCCAAAGCGGCGTATACTGGTCGCGCAGCTTGGGATCGCTCAGGGTGGGAAAATTCTCCAGCACATTCCGGGCATCGCCGCCCAGCCGCAGAGATTCCATCAGGCCCTCGTTATCTAAGTTGGCATCTTCGGCGTTGTGGCCGTCTATAATGACGTGGTTTAAGCCCTGGGCCGGTGGACTTGTCTTATGCGTCTGGCCGTTGACGAAAGTAAAGAGCGCCGCCCGTGCCGATTTCGACGGGTCCTTGCCGCCGTTGGGGGATGGCGACGTACTCAATCCAGGCGTGAATGTGGCACGCTCAATGACGGCGGAGCCTGCGTCGGAATCGCCAAAAGAAAGATAAAACACAGGCTGGCCGTCCGTGAACCCGCGCACGACCAGCAGGTCTACCGTCATTTTGCCGGTATCAATCGCCATCACGCGGTCATGGGTATTCGTGTGGGTCGTGACATCAAAGGGACCGTCTCCGGTTGCGACGATGGGAGCGTTGTAGACGACCGGATCATTCCCGGCACGCACGAAATCGCTGTAGCGGATGTCGCCCTTGCTTCCCGGCGAAGCGCCCATCGGCGGAAAGCCGGTAGCACTTGGCAGGAGACGGCGCATCGGCGCGAAATCGGGCTGTCCCGCGAAGGTGACTGCGGCGCGGCCCAGTGGCAAAGAACTGGTCGTGACCGGCTGGACCTGGCCGGGGGAAGCGATGAGATTGGCGAGTCGGGGGGCGAAGTTGACGCCTAAATCGCGTGCCACTGCCGCATCCGAGGCATCTGTGATGACGTACCAGACAGTCTGACCGTTGCAGGTTCCCTTGTGCAGCGGCAGCGTTCCGGTGTTGTGATACTGGTCTACGCGCAGAGCGCTCTTAATAGTGAAGTCGCTCTTGGGCAGAAAGCGAGGGTCGCCCACCATCGTAGTGCCGCCTTTGCCGGTCTGGGCGAGCACCGGCAGAATTGCCGCACCGGCCAGCAAAGCGGTTGCGACCCAGGGTAACAGTGTTCGTTGTTTCATCAAATGTTTCCTTCGATTTTCTGTTGAGTAATCCTAGGTAATAGTGCCTAAGTAACTGCACATTTTCCGGCTGTGCCTCAGAGAGAAGCGGCTTCAAAATGTGCAGTTACTTTCGCGCTGCTGCTTAATAAGCGGCCATGCCGGACGCGCCAGTGTTGGCTGGCAACCCGCCGATGACTCCCAGAGGGAGGAGTCTCGCATTAGCCCCAATACGGAAGGCGGCAACGGTGCCGCTGCCCCTCAGTAGCGTATAAAAGAAGCGGCCATCCGCGCTGATACGGATGTCTGTTGGCTCACTGGTGGCTCCCGTAAATGCCGCTGCGCCGTTGATCAATTCGATCTTGCCATTGGTATTGACGCGAAAACTGGAAATCGTGCCGCTGGCGAAGTTCGCCGTAAAGGCGAAACGCTCGTCTTTACTCAGCAGCACCCAGCAGGAATCCGTCTGGCCGTTTTGCTCCGATCCTGTAATGACGCTAATGTCGCCCGTATTGGAATCGACGCTGTAGGAAGACACCGCCGCTTGGTTCGGGAATGGATTGTGCGACTCGACGACAAGCATAAGGCCATCCTTGCGGAAGTAAGACGCAAAAGGCCGGCGACCAAACGATTTCTGCGGATGAGCTTCGCTTGCCCGCCCATCCGGTCCGACCGTGAAGGTGTCAATGACGAACGGCCCTGCCGGCACGCCGAGCTGCACGGATTTTTGCGTCACCACGAGGACACGGCCATCAGGACTGAATTGGACATGGCCGGGGACGGCGATGGGAGAGCTGAGAGGCTGGGTTGAGTACGGCAGCGGCGACAAAGTACCGTTACGTGCGACAAGGAAGCCGGAAATGTTGTTATCCGCCACCGAGCCGTGGAGGACATACATCAGGTTGTCATGGAAGGTCAAGCTCTCCGGCACGACGCCCTCTGAATTTATTTTCTGGATCAGAGTCAACTTGGCCCCTGACACGGCAAATACGCTGATGTCGTTGCTGCCTGCATTGCACGCATACAGGAAGCGATGATTGTCACTGAGAACCAGGCCATCCTGCGTATCGAAATCGTCTCCCTTGCCATTGCCTCCTGTGGAAACTCGACCGGCGGCCTTCAAGGTCCCGTCGGCCATCCGGCTGAAGACGACGATCTGATTGCCGGCGGCGATGTTGGTCATTGCGAAAACCGCACCGGAATTGTTCGCGCTTGGGTCATCGTCACGGTCGTGGTACGATGCTGTTTGAGCCTGTCCGGGCGCTGCCATAGCCATAAACGCGCAGAGCGATAGGAAGCCTGCGCTCAGTCGCACACTCTGTCTCACACTCTGGTTCATAAAAGGGTTTGTCATCTTTTTCTCCTGTTCCACATTGATTCACGAGTTTTCTAACATGATAGAGAGGCGCTTGCACGCCTGCCGCTACTGCCTCATAATGGAAAGCCTCACCTCCTGACTGCGTCAAGGTGTTTCACCGGGGCAATTTCGCGCCTGCCAGCGCGGCTTCGCGGCTGACTTGATCCTGCTGCGCTCCGCCCTGCGCTGCCAGCAGCGCTTCCCCCGCCGACCACACCGATGCGCCGAGCAGCACGATGTCTTTGATCAGGAATTGGCCCACCATGGGGGAGAGCGCCGGGAAACCGTAGCCGGGCTGAAACACCGCCATCGCTGGCGTTGTGAGCAGGAAGCTCAGGGTCACGAGAAATGTCAGCGCCGCCCCCAGGCTGCCGATGGCGGATACTTTGGGGGCGAAAACGCGGGTTACGATCAGCAGGGCCAGTATGATCTCCACGCTGCCAATCAGCATGGAGAATGCCTGCATACTCATTACCTTGTATGCCCAAGACATCAACGGGCTGTGGGAGACCAGCGGCGCGATGCCTTTGGCCTCGTAGGCGGTAAACTTCAGCGCCCCGATCCACCCAAGAACCAGCGCAAGGCCGTAGCGCACGATGCCCCCGCCGATGCGCTCCAACTTCGTTCCGGCCATGTCAAATTGTGTCATCGTCGTCATTGTTCCGGTCTACTTTTGAGAACGCTTTGCTTTCGTTACTGCTCCTGAATAATGTTTACTAAGCAGCAACTCACGAAGCAGAATTGTATGACAATATTTCAGCTTGCTCGCTTGCCACATCTTTTACAATCCTCTACACAAACCGCTAAAGCCAATAGTTCCATCTGTGGCATCCCAAGAGCGGTCATCTTGTTGAAAGCATAGGCTGACCTCCCAGTTTTGGGTCTTATGCGGCGATAACCCGACGCTCCTGGGCATAGTCCCAGAGCAGCGATTTCAGCAGCAGGCGCGACCGTGAGAGGCGGGAACGGATCGTCCCGATTGGGACGCCAAGAGACTGAGCCGCCTGCGCGTAGTCCTGGCCTTCGATGTCCACCAAGATGATGCACTGGCGCAGTTTCTCCGGGAGGGAAGCCAGCGCCCGTTCTATGGCCTCATCGAGCGTGCTCCTCATCAGGAGGGGTTCGGGCGATTCGAGAGCAGCCGCCCAATGGGACACCTCTGCCATCTTCTTGTAGACTGCGGGGGAGTTTATATCGACTCCTCCTTCCCAGCGGCGTTTACGGTGGTAGTCGTTGATATAGAGATTGGTCATGATACGAAGAAGCCAGGCATGAGGATTTCCGTCTTCCCGGAACTGTCCGCTCAAACACGCCTGGTAGGCGCGGACGAGGGTGTCCTGGAGGAAATCCTGTGCACGGTCTGCATCGCCTCCGCACAGACGCCGGGCGGAGCGGGCAAGGTCATCTTCGTGATGCAATACTACGCGGATGAACATGGCTCGTTTCAGAGACATCTGTGCGTCTTCTTCTACAGTCGCGGTTTCGCTGGTTGTGTCCATATCTGGTAGAGGTCGCAGAGAATGTCCCCGCCCCGGAAAGTCGGGGCAGGGACGGTGTCAGAAAACGGCTACATCATTTTGCCGTGGCTCATCATCATTTTGTGCATCATCATGTTCTTTTGCGACATGGACATATGGGACATTTTCATCATCATCGCCTTTTTCTCGGAAGGCGACATGGACGCCATATGGTCCATCATCATCTTCTTTTCCGAGGCCGACAGACCCATCATGCTCTTATGCATCATCATCTTATCGGACATCATTTTGCCGTGCATCATTTTGCCGTGCATCATTTTGTTTTGTGCTAGGGTGGAACTAGCCGTGAGGAGGACAAGCGCGGCAGCGGCGGCGGCAAACCAGGGTGACTTCATGAACTTCTCCTTTGTTTTCCTGCATAACGCCAGGAACAATCATCAGGATGACGGTGAAAATTTCCGTTTCCTGAAGAAAGTATACTGGGGCGAAGTCACGGGAGCCTCACCGAAAAGTCACAGTTTTATCACGAAGTGTTGTTTCCTAAGATATTTGTATCCTAAGAAACGTGCATAGGTGACACGGCGCTCAGAGAAGGCTGATTGAAGACTGGTTGAAGACTGATTGTGGATTTGCGTCAGCTTGGGAGACGACGGGATGAATCGGTAAATGGAACAGAAAGGTGGTGCCTAGATCGGGCACGCTGTGGACGGCAATCGTGCTGCCATGAAGTTCGAGGATGCGCTTGGCGATGGCGAGGCCCAGGCCTGCACAACCCGGCTTTTCCAGCTGGTCCGGCACCCTGTAAAACCGTTCAAAGATGTGAGGCAGGTCCTCCTGCCGGATGCCGATGCCGGTGTCGGCGATCTGTACGGCGATGCTGCCGCTTTCCTGCATCATCGTGATAATCACGGAGCCGCCCTCCGGCGTATAACGCAGGGCGTTTTCCAGGAAGTTCTCCAGCACCCGCTCGATCAGGCCAATGTCGGCAAACACGAACGGCAAATTTTCAGTGAGTAGAGCCGTCATCTGCAAATGTTTCTGCTCGGCAGAAAGTTGGTGCTGCTGCACCACGTCCTGCACAAGCTCGCTTAACGAAAACGGTTCCGGATGAACTTGGACTTCGCGCGAGTCCAGCCGGGCCAGCTCGAAGAGTTCGCCGACCAGTTTTGCCAGCCGCTCGCTGTGCCGCAACGCGATCTGAAGATAGCCTCGCTGCTCCTCGGCAGTCAGGCTGCTTTCCTTTATCAGCAGCGTCTCCAGGTATCCCTGCAAAGCCGAGAGCGGCGTACGCAGATCGTGAGAGACGTTGCTGACCATTTCGCGCCGGTGCCTGTCCGCCAGGGCGAGTTCCCGCATCTGCTCTCCAATACGCGCAGACATTTGCACATAGACTAATTCAAGGCGGTTGATTTCATCGTGCTGCGATGGAGCCGCAGGCACAGGCGGCAGAAGGTTCATAACCGGGACTCCGCCCTGGAACGCCTCCATATGTACCGTGAGCCGTCGCAGTCGTCGCGTCAAAAGACGAAAAAGCAGGAACCCAGTGAGAGAGACTACGACCAAAACAGCGACGATGCCCCACACGCTGGAACGCATGATGTAGCTTTTTCCCAGCAATCCCGCGACCGAGGCGGGGTGTTCGCTGCTCAGGATCACATACACGTAGCCGGGGCTTCCCCCCGTTTCTCGGGAATTTTGGATCGTGATGGGAGCGACGGAGAAGACTTCCTGCTGGTCCGGCACCCTCGGGTCGTCGCCAAAGATTGGCAGCGGGGCGGTTTGACCGAGGAACCGGCGCAGCGGCACCACGGACACGCGATCATGCCTGATTGCCTCCGGTGCGCCTGAATAGACCAAAACGTTTCCCTGAGCATCGATGAGGTAGACGTCGATGTTCGGATTGATCACCATGAGGGACTTGATTTCCGCTCGCGCCTTGGTGAGAACGGCAGGGTCCTGGGAGAGCAGGTTCTGGGAGGCCAGATGACTGGCGAGACTTGCCGCCAGTGGCCGGTTCAGCTTCTGATTGACTTCCAGCCGATACCGCTGCGCTGTAAAGAGCGTCAGCGGGATAAGAAGGCAGCCGATCAAACAAAGCAGGCCGAGCAGAATCACGGACAGCTTCCCGTGGAGCGTCTTGAAAATCAACTCACTCTGCTCCCCAGACGGCGCGTTCCGCGAACTTGTAGCCGACGCCCCAGGCCGTCAACAGATAATGAGGCTGGGCGGGGTTCTTCTCGATTTTCGCCCGAAGCCGGTTGATGTGCGAGTTGACAGTATGTTCGAATCCATCATAGCCCAATCCCCAGACCAGGTCCAAAAGCTGTGCGCGAGTATACACCCGTGCCGGATGGCAGGCAAACAGGAACAGGAGATCAAATTCTTTGGCTGTGAGAACCACTCTTTTGCCCGCGAGCGTCACTTCCCGCTTCTCAGAGTCAACGACGAGCGGACCGCCCTGAATGACTGTTTCATTTTCGGGACAGAGTGCGGGGTTCGTTCCAAGAGCCTCGGCACGCCGCAGTAAAGCCTTGACCCGCGCCAGGAGTTCCCGGATACCGAAGGGTTTGGTGAGATAGTCGTCTGCGCCGATTTCGAGGCCCAGCACTCGATCCAGCTCAGTAGATCGGGCCGTCAGCATCAGGATCAACGGGTAGTTTGGTTTAGCACGGAGTCTGCGGCACACTTCGAGTCCCTCGACACCGGGCAGCGTCAGGTCAAGGATCACCAGATCGTAGGTTTGACAGAGAGCCTGCTCCAAGCCGAGACGCCCATCATAGGCCATCGTCACAGCATAGCCGGCATCCCGCAGGTGGAGTTCGACAAGATGAGCGATGTCTCGGTCATCTTCCACAATAAGAACTTTACTGGCAGCACTATTTTGCATAGTTGTTCACAAAGCATACGCCTCTCTTGCAGAGCACGCTTTCAAGGTTCCAAATCTAAGGTTCCAAGCGTTCTGAGGCTTGGTGGAATCACCATTCCGTCGCGTTCTTTTGTTTTGGCCCGATAAAGATAGTATAATCGATAGTTGTCACATTCCGATCACGAAGAAATGATCGTTCGCCTAATTTCGTTGCTCCTGGTTATCTCGGATTTTCCTGAAAATGCCCGGACACTGCTGGCGAGTTGCCTTGACATCTATTTCAGCCGTTCCGGTAGCGATAGAAACTGATGCGATAGAAACTGATGCAGTGTTCCAGCTCAGTGGGTTGCAACTAGCTTCACGAGTTCCACAAAGGGACGGATACTGTTGGCGAAATCAGGCCGCCCGCCGGGCAAAGCGTGAAACCCGTGTTCGCGCAAGCGGCATCCCTTGTAAATGAACCACTACACGCAACAGATTTAGAGCCGCTGCCGTCGCCAGATGC
>JAABUK010002047.1_pt1 | contig 36979 bp, 39 predicted proteins | sample 5559141 | NCBI WGS metagenome assembly JAABUK01 (sample SAMN10711869, study PRJNA513367) | rock metagenome | isolation source: Antarctica rocks | place: Antarctica: Victoria Land, Pudding Butte nord | collected 2016-01-03
GGTGGGTTGGGTGATATGGGTCGCGGGAAGGAGCAGAGGCTTAACATGAGTCATAGTGCTACTGGGCATCTGGGTGGAAGTACACTAGGGGAGCCAACAAGGGGTAGGAGAGGGAGAGGTGGATATGGAGGCGGAGGTGGAGGCGGAGGTGGAGGCGGAGGTGGAGGAGGAGGAGGAGGAGGAGGAGGAGGAGGAGGAGGAGGAGGCGGAGGAGGAGGAGGAGGCGGAGGAGGCGGAGGAGATGGTGCTGGTGCTGGTGATGATGCTGGAGGACGCCATTCGACGACCTTGGGCTCAACGTCTACCCGTGTGAAGAAGGAGCCTACTGTCAAAGGAGAGAAAGATAAAGATGGAGATGTCGTTATGGGCTCCTCCATGGCAAAGTCGGAACCTAAGCGAACGAAGATCAAGCGCGAGGATCAAGCGCCCACCTACGTCTCTTCGGACGAGGAGTTTGATTCTGACGGGATGGAGAGAATGGACATCGAGAGGATCAACCTCGTAACTGATGATGAAGATTCAGAAGACGAGTCATCTCCAGTATCCGAGATCGCGAAAGGAAAGAAGCGCGAGCGACCATCACAGCCTCGGCTTGACCCTCTGAGACCTGTCAGAATCCAACGACAAGAGCACGTCGAGCGAGCTGTGGGCGTTGATACCGATGCGAGCTCTCTGACCTCTGCTGAGCTTCGACGCAGAGCAAAAGAGCGGAATGACAGAGGCGGGAGTTTGTTCCTTCCAGAAGAAGACGACGCCGAGATACTACATACGCAGAAAGTGAAAAGTAGAAGGAAGCCAAAGGATGTGGAATTTGTGAGGAACGAGCGAAAATGGAAAGGTGTGTATCAAGACGAGGACGATAAGGACAGGATTGTCAAGATCAAAGACGAGCCTAAGGATGAGGGCGATATTATGCTTATTGACAAGCCCTTACAACACGAAGGACCCGAACGTACGGCTGTCGACGAAGAGGAAGCCATTCCTCTTAGTGGAGCCATACAGAACACTCTGCCAGATATCAGTGGATCTGTACCCCAGCATACGCAGAATATAAATGAGACCGCGAGAGAGATCGCAGATATTGAGAACACCTTTCAAACCCTTCGGCAGCCGGACGAAGAGCGTGCAAATGCTGGACACTTCCATGATACAGATCTTCCTCTGACTCGCGAGGAAACAGATGGAGCGAAAGCAGACCTCTCCGCCGAAACGGATGAGATCGATGCAATACTAGCCGAGATCGAGTCCAAAGCATCTACCTCTAGACCCGCGCCTGAAGGAAAAAGAGACAATGCCAACGATGCTGTGGATCTATCCCACGAAGCAGAAGCCTTCTGCCCAATCGTCGATGGCGCAAATTACACATTTCAACTCCCACCCCTCCTCCCTTCCCTTCGCGACGCCTCCAAAAAGCCCGCTCCACCGGAAAGGGTGCAACCCCCCAAAGCCAAACCCACCGCACCAGTGCACGAACTCCCCAAGCCCTCTGCATCAATCAACCCCTTTACCATCCCCATCAAAGAAGAACAAGATATCAAACCCGAACCGGACGCCCTAGGTCCTGTCCCTAGCATCCCGCACACCTACATCTCTGGCGGCATTTACCACCCTGTTGGACACGTTGGCAGATTCTGTATCCACATAGGAGGGAAACTGAGTGCGAGTTGGGGAGGAATGGACATGGAGGTGGCTAGGAGTGGGGAGGGGAAGGTCGACACACTGCAGGAATTGGTTATGACAGAATATGAGAGTGAGGTGGTGAAGAAGGAGGAGGAGGGTACGGGAGGTTCCTGGGAAGAGAAAGTAAGCGTTGGGGAGAAGGGGTGGGGGCTTGGGATGACGAGGCCGGGGTTTGTGGCTGTGCCGACTTGGGGGAGTCTGTTGTCTTGAAGATGATGAACGATGGTTCAAGCTTGCAGGATGTGTTCCAGACAAAGTCACGGCAATGCCTGGAGAAGTTGGGAAAAGCTTACAGACTTCATCCCTTAGGTGAGACAAGATGCCAAGTTATGACTACTCTAATTTTGGATACATAACCAGGAAGAGACATCTCACACCCGTATCATCATCATCCTGCCTGATCCTGGATACTCTATTAACGATCTCCCCGACAACCATTTCCACTCGTCTACTCCGAATATTCTTCCAACAACCTCCTCCAGAATATGCCGGGCACCACCAGGGCTACGCAAGCAGATGTCTCGTCCCTGAGTCTTACAGGTCGATCCTCATAACGACAGCATTCAAAGATAACGGTCCGGTAACAAACAACCACCCCTGCTTCCTCCCTCCATTCGTGGCTGGATCAATAGCAACAATCACAGCCGTGCTAGCCGTACTGATCGCCTTGCCGTCATCCTCAAAAATCTTCTTCTTCTCAAAGCCCCCATCAGGACTCCGCTGTACCAGCCAAACGATCACGGGATCCTGCATGGACGGAAAAGTACATGCGCGAGCTAAGCCAGCTAATACATATCCACTAGCATCTCTGTCCGTTTCGTTGGCGTATGGGTCACGGAAATAGCTGGGGTTGTCGATGGTGCATTCGACTTGGATCGATTCTGTGATTTCGAGCTCTCCTTTGGCGGTTGGGTGCGGGTGGGCAATTTCCATCACCCCTGCTGCTGCGCGGTTGATGAGGATCTCGTTGTCGTCCTTTCCGTGGCCGAGGCCATTAGGGTTTTGTATGTCGCTTAGAGCTATGGTCGCATCTACACCTTCGGAAACGGTGGTGGCGGTGTGCGAGGTGAGGGTCAAGTGGACTATATTCGCCCAGGGGGTCAGGTTGAAGCCTAGGTCTTCGACAGGCCGTAGTTTGCCGTCGCGGTAGTGGTGGTCGTTTGTGATGTAGATTGAGTTGGCAGAGATGGCGTAGATATCGTTAGGGGTGCGGATCAAAGGATGCCTGTGTACCAGTATGTCAGTGTCCTGGGATGGAGTCTCGAGACATCTTTCGAGGACTCTTTCCGGATGTACGAGGTGAAGGTGTATAGATGTTGGTGGACGATAGGTAGAAATTCCCACAGGGCCAAAGCAGAGAGAACATCGAGTCGACTTATTACCTACCAGATAGACCTCAGGTAATTGGCTTCCGAGCTGCCAATGCTATGGTGGAACAACTCAATCTGGGAGCGAGCTTGGGGAAGAATTGTGCCATTGGAAGCAACGTATGCGGGATTGGGAAGGTGATTGACGACAAAGATGTAGACGGAGTTCGCGTCGTCTTTGGGAGACCAGATGTCGATTCCATGAGTGATCAGGGGCCCATCGAAATTGGTAAGAATGAGCCTTTGCGCAGCTTTCGTCTAATCTAGTCAAGACATGATACTGGAGAGCAGTCTCAGTATCGAACCTCTGGGTCTATGACTACAACAGTGCCACGATCTAGCGAATGCGAAATGTTGAAGTTTTCGATACTGAGATTGAAGAAAGTAAGCATTCATGGAGATTTTACGACGAAAGATGTTCGACAAATGCCAGAAGACTTAGAGGACAGAGGCATACGGTGGAAACCAGTGCCAGCGAGTGTCAGTCTTATCCTCGGAAGCACCAAACAAGAGAGCAGATGGTGGATGATAATGCAAGTCTTCGGTATACAGCGAATCAGGGATTACTTGAAAGTCCTCGCCGTGAAGATTTTGGATCTTATCCAAGTGTCTGTTGATTCCAAGCACTTCGACACGAAGCATCACTGGCTTGTAGAGCACAGCCAGCAAAGTTGCAAGTACAGCGAGTACAAACGGGACATTTCGAATGACTGCCATAGTGGAGGACGAAGTGATTATGTCAAAGGCCGAATCTTGATTGCACGATGGTGACGAGGTATTCTAGTCTGCGACAGACCCAACAGAATCAATGGCTTGCGCTGGAGAGGAGAGAAGACCAGCTTTTTATTGATGATGGGAGACTATGTATCTCTTCAGCCCCACCACAGCCGCAAAGTCGTAGTCATGCACGCTCCTTTCAATTCATCCTCAGCTCTGCTTCACTTATCGACACTGTTCAGTGCTATCAAGCGACGGACACCAATACCTACCTTGAATATTCCATCTATTGTTTCTTCATTAGAATACTACGAAAATTGACCGGCCCCTCGAACTGTTTGATTTCCGAGTACACCAAAAGCTTACGTTGTACGGAGTATAATGTTGTACCACAGGGATCCATCATCACTTGATATCTTGGGTACATCCCTCCTCACAGGGCTTGATCCGCGACGAAGTCTTCCACAATCGCTCCGTGCCGCCATAGATGACCCCACCAGCACCAATGCCCTCCCCTTTCCCCCCCACAGCCTCCACCCCAGGCCACGGCACCGTCCACCTCACGCTCCTGCCCCCCTCAACACCTACCTTCTCAGTCCTCTCCTTCACCTATCCCCTCAAACTCGTCCCTTCAACCCCACACATCCTCCTACCACCCCCGCATAGCCTAGATCCGCAAAATGACAGCGCCAACATCCTTCAACCCTCCTCCGTCGCCCTTCTCTTCCTCCTTACTTACGGCGGTGGCCTCGTCTCTGGTGACCACATCGCCCTCACCATCCGCCTCGACCCCTCCACACGCTTAACCCTTACCACGCAAGGCAGCACCAAGGTTTTCCAACCGCCCTCTCCATCCTTATCATCGAGCCCATCGCTGCCTCCACCAACTACACGCCAAGACCTCAAAGTGCACATATCGCCACAATCTGCGCTCTGGCTCGCGCCGGACCCTGTACAGCCATTCGCAAGAAGTTTGTACACGCAGACGCAGATCTTTGAGGTCGAGCGCGGTGGTAGTGTGGGGATTGTGGATTGGGTGGTTGAAGGACGGAGGGCGAGGGGAGAGAGCTGGGGGTTTGGGGCGTGGAGGGGGAGGAGTGAAGTGTGGGATATCTATGGGGAAGGGAAGAGGAGGTTGTTGCTGAGGGATGCGGTTGTGCTTGAGGGGCGGAATATCCAGGGCAGGATGGATGGGATGGGTGTTTTTGGGACTGTTATTCTACGTGGACCATTATTCGAAGGGCTCGGGAATTTTCTAGTCGAGGAGTTCAAGGCGCTGCCGAGGATTGGGGGTAGGAATTGGGGTGGTGTTGGGGATGAGGTTCAAGAGCTTACGGCTAGGGAGAGGTGGAGGGCCGAGCGGGTAAAGAGAGAGAATGTTGATGGGGCGCTGTGGACTGCTTGTTATGTTAGGGGGTGTACGCTTGTCAAGTTCTCCGCGAAAGAAGTGGAGGGTGTTAGGGAATGGTTGGGCGGCATGCTGAGGGAGGAGGGGAGTGTGGGGAGGGAATTTGGACCTGGGGGTCTAATGTTTGTGCGGTGAGAGTGTCATCGCAATTACAGATCTACAACCACGTGCACAGCATTGCAAGGGAGACATTGATCAAGGTAGAACGTTTTCGTAAGTCAATTTTTTTACCAACTGATCTCTTACCTTCCCAAGAGACGATCAACGTGAAGCTAAATATTAACTACAGAAGTAAGGTACGAATCTCTAATGTAAAGCCTCCATTACATACTAAAGCCGCTTATACGCAGTCCCCATCGGCGTAATATTCCCACTCGAGTCGAATAACTCCGTGGCTGGCTGGGCACTACTCTCGGGCAACGCAAACCATGCATACCTCTCCACATAGCTCAGCCCCTCCATCATCTGCGCCGCTGCGCTCATGAAAGTCACCTGTTCGCTTTCACTCGGGACCTTCGGGGGGGTTTGGCTGTAATCGACATATGCCCACTCGGTTACCCAGATCGGCAATCTGTACATGTTGTACACGCCTTCGATGTAGGACTGAAAGTCCGACACTGAACCTGTCGGCAGATAGTGGTGCAGACATATGAAGTTGACATGGCTGCCTTTGGCCTCGATACCGCTCATGAAGTCATAAAACCAATCTCCTGGGACGAGTTTCGTGTTGGCGGGTGCCGGACTACCGATACGCTTACCGGTCGCAACGACAGCAGGCCAATTGCTGATTGCGGTGATCACGTCGACCGCAGAACCCGATACGTCCGGCTCGTTGTAGCCAATTATTTCTTTGTAGGAGCTGGAGCTTAGCGCTGAGATGTCTGTCGAGCTTCTGACCATGGCGACGAGCTCGACACCTGCGGGCACGGATGTTGAGATGGTAAAGGAGTTCTCTGGATGGTCTGACCAGTCATAGGCCCATGTTGCGCCGATTTGGGTCACCATGGCGCCGAGACCGGAGACCGCCCATACGCCGGCGCCCTTTTTGTTGCTGACGGAGGCGCCGGTGGCGTTGCCAGCGCTGCTTGAGTTGTTCGATGCAGTGGCATCAGAGGTTCTGCTATTAGTGAAATTGCCGCTAGTGATTGCACCACTACTAGAAGAACCACCAGTGGAAGCATCCCCGAGAGAAGCATTGCCAGAACTTGCGGCGCTAATGATACCGGATGATGATGAGGGTTGCGCAACAGCTTTAGATCCACCAGTGTTCGAGGCGCCGGTATTGGAACCACCTGAATTGGAACTGCCAGTCACCCCACCAGTCACAGTATCCAAGATGGTACCAGAGCTTTGATTCTCAGCATCTTTTGTGGCACCTGTCGAACCTACAGTTGAGCTACTCTGGCCAGTCGTACCGCTCTCTTCTGGAGTCGATCCAGTCTCATCATTGGCATCACATTCATCATCTGCCGACCCGCCAGTCTGACCTGAGCCCAAGCCCGAGCCCGAGCCTGCTATGCCTGACTGATACGCTACTGCCACAGCAGTGCTACTCAACTTATGCTGACCGTGATGCAGGCCTTGCCAATCACGAGGGATGTCTGGTAGCGAAGCCGGGTCAGCAGTTTATTTCCGTAATGGAGAGGTGTATAGAAAACTGTCGTACTGGCAGTAAAAGCGACTGACAGCAGCGTCAGACAGACTAGCGGAAGCTGTTGGTAACGCATAATGAAGATGGATATCTGCACTGCAGATATAAAAGGTAGGAACAAATGTATATGGGGGATCAATCAATCAATGACTGCAACAAGAAAAGACTGGCTGGCACGGAAATCGCCGTGAATGGGGCTGTAAGGCCCATGATGAGCGAGGAGACCGATCACATATACATCACGGATTTGCAATGCAGGTCCAGACCATGACAACACGGCATGCACACGCCAGCAAAAATCTCATCCCTTCGCAGATTAGCTGCTCCACGAAGCTAGGTTCCTTTTCTCGGATCCTGCAAAATGAGTAGTGGATGTTTTTGAGAGGCGCGTATAGAGGCGCATGAACCATCGACAGGCGCGCATATATTAATCCTGTTCCGGCCAAGGATCTATGAAACTGACAAAGCGGGATTGGAATTGAGAAAAGGAGCTTCAAGATTTCCGAAATTGGGGCCCGAACTTGAGTTCATTCCACAATGACAGTAGTAGGGAGTAATGGTACATGCAGCAACGATCCAGCCAGTGCTTTACCAATTCTAAGTCCGTACAAACAGCTACCCAGTATGATAGACAGATCTCGCGTACCATCCCTACCGAGGCTGAAGAACAAACATAAACCACCGTGAAACCATTAGAGGTACTGACTCGCACGATCAATCACCCATAGGATCGTCATCATGTTCGACCTCATCAGCCCCCGGCCTCGCATCGTCTCCCCCAACACTATCCTCATCAGGATCCACGATCCGATCTTCCACCAGCTCCCGCTCTCTCAGATCCTGCTCGCCACCTTCCTCGTATTGTGGCTCCTCTTCGCTCTCATCGTCCTCAACCACCTCCACGGACTTCGACGCTTTTTTCCCTCCTCTCTTCGTCGCTGGCGCCCTTCTCTTCCCCTTCACCTTGGGCCCGTCCAGGTATGCGATGACCTCTTTAAAGTTGCTACCCAGTCGACCTTTGTTACGCTGTATCCGTTCCTTAATGTTGCCTTTCTTCGGCCCATCGTGATCAAGCACGCGGCCCACTATTGCCAGAACGATCTTACCAGCTAGCTCACACAATCGCCTCTCTGCTATGAGCGATTCCTGCTGGGCATGTGAGTCGTCCTCATCGTCTCCATCGTTCGACGAGTCTTCAGGGTCAGAAGCTAGATCATCATCCGGAACTGCTTCGAGTGTCTTGCGTGATTTGTTGGCAAAGGATTTCTCGAGTGCCGTATATGTCGAAAGAATGAGAGCTTGTGCGGAGATTGGGATGTGTTGTACAAGGGGGCCGGAGGCCTCGATCAAGGTGGATTGAGCTGATGTGTGACGAAAAGTGGCGAAGAGTGTATGCAGATCGAGAAGACTGCCAGTAGCTGCAAGCCGAACCAGAGAGAGGCTGTTGCGGGATTCAATGACTGATACGAGAGATTCGGCGAAGGTAGAGTAATCAGGCGGGTTCTCGATAGGCTCGCCAGAGGTGACGGTGTTTTGGAGAATGCGGGCTGCCCACATGTAGTAGAAGAGAAGGGACCTGATAGCCGAGACAAGAAGCTCGTCGGCTTCTTCACCTGCTTCTGAATCCAGCGCTGGGTCACGGACGATTTCTATAAGTAGACTTCGCGGACTCGCTGTTTCCGCAGGGTTCACCGTTTTCTTGGAAGTTGACCTGCCTTGGTGATCAAAGACATCTACACAGTCGGATATGCTAGAGAGATTTTCTATCCGTCGGACAGTGTGGCAAAGATCGGAGATATCTTCAGCGGTGCCAATTGCCATCAGTCTCCGTAGCGAGTTCACAGTATTGTCCCACAGGTCTCCCAATTTATCACCAGTGACCTCGTCCAGGTCCTCGAAGCCGCGAGCGTGGAGAAGGGCAGTGCTAGCCTCGGCCAGAACACCTTGATCAGCGTGGGTAAGAAATTGCTTATTGATGTCGTCCAGCAATGAGGCGTACGTCGTCGAATCTTGTCGGAGCTCCTGGAAAATGTTGAGATTCAGAATGTGCTCCAACCTCAATACTGCCGTGGCTGTGATAGGATTCGAGCCAAACTTCTTCAGTAGTCGAGGAATAACCTCCGCTAAATGGAGTGCTGCTGTCTCTTGAACTACTTTTGACATTCCTTGTGCCTTTGATTTTTTGCTTTTCTTGTCAGTTTCTGCCTCTGCAGCATCCGATAGCCGTCCCTTAACTGCGACGTTGAGGACTTCGAGCAAAAGTATTTCTTCTCGTTCGTTGAGCTTACAGCGCGTTTTGAAGGCTGAGTCCGCTTCCTCCGTAGCATGTTCTGTAATTGAGAAATCGCAAAGAAGATAGCCCGCTAAGACTTCCCACTCTCTAGTCTCGGGAATACCATCGTAAATAGTTTGGGCTGCTAAAGCGTACCGGGAGTCTGTGTGGGTTGCAATAAGTTTACCATCACCTTCGCGCTGTGTGTTGTCCTCTTCGTCCTCGGCATCATACGACTGCAGAGCTTCTGCTACGCATTTCAACTTCAGCCAAATCATCTTTGGGGCATCGTAGTCTTCGTCATCTTCTTCGCCTAAGGCCTCAGCAAGACTCTCTTCGCCGCCAAAGTCCTCGAGAGTGGTTTCAAACAGATCAGAGATATTTTCAGCGAAGAAGCCTGCAACTGCTTTACGCACTCGAGACTCTGAATCGAATATGAGTCGCCCAACATTGTCAATGTCATCGGGCTCAAGCAACCCGGTCTTCCTAATCGTATCCAATAGATCCACAGTCGCTGCTCGGACGCTGACTTCTGAGTCTCTGCCAGCCATCTCAACCAGTCGTGCGCGAAATCTTTCGGTAAATGTGCGCAACCTTGCAACGTTGTCTTTGTTCTTGAATAACTTCGCGAGTTGCTTGATCACTTCCGCCCTGGTAGGCGCAAAGGTGTCTGATAACACCCAGCCTAGATACCGGAGGTATATGCCTTCAAAAAAATGATCGGGGAGAGTGTTGATCCAGGTACCCAGCGCCGCGACGCAGTCGACCCGGATCTTGGGATCAACGTCTCGGTATCTGTGGATGTAGACTTGGTCGAAAAGTTGTTGGACATTGTCTATCACCAAAGTGCGCTTATTTCCATCCTGCATGATCTTCGCCTCCAGCGCCTTGACACGGTCCATGTTCACGTTCTTCTTCTTTTGCTCGCCTTCCTTTTGCCTGGTCGTCTTGGCTGCATTCTCGGCGAGATCGTTGGCGACAGAACATAATGCGCTGCCCATAGATAGAGAGATCACAGTTGCGGTATGCCTAAAGGGTCGAATGGCAGAGGATGACATTGTAGACACCCAGAGGTCGAGATTCTCGTAGAGAGCGGCGTCACTGTAAAGAAGGCCTGATGCGTGACAAGTATTGACCAACGTCTCAAAGAAGCCTGTCATCGTCGAGCGAAAGCCAGCGTTGCCCTTGGCCTTAGATATCAAAGGGTACTCTGTAATCCTCTGTGCCTGAAACTCATCCTGGATGTCGGTGAGTTTGCTGACGACGTTATCTGGGTCTTCGATGTCTTGTGATTCGACTTCAATATTACATCCTGTACATCTTATTACGAGGTTGACTAGGTCGCGCATGGCTTCTGAGTTGTTCTGCTCCCATCGCGCAACCCAGTCCGCCGCGACAGCGTCCAAAGTGTGGCCTTGGGAGAATATCTCGGCTGCGGAGAATCAGCACTTTGAGACTTACGTACGTTGTGACGACTGACCATAGATTCCAGTCTCAGTCTCTCTAGCTTTCTTGATAGGGCGAGCTCGGGGCTGCTTGGACTTCGCGGCCTTCTTGGTGCCATTGACAGCAGGTCGCACAGCGAGATTTGTGGTTAACGTGGGCCCCGTCTTCGGCTTCTTCGCAGTCGGTTTAGTAGATGGCTTCCTTTTCAATCGCGATTCCTTCCTCCTCTGCTCCTTGAGCTCTTCCTCGTCTGGATCGCTTTCGTCATGACTGCTCTTCTCCTCACCCGCGTCACTAGGCTCCTCTACCTCCTCAGCCCGCGTATCTGCGCGCTTTCTCTTTCCACTACTGCCCATGCTGCCTTGTGGAATATTGGGATCTTTATTGAGCAGCACGGGCTTCTGCCTCGCACGCCCGGATTTCCTGCGATCCGCCGTACCGTTCAAGTCAACGCTTGTGTCAGGTGTTGCGGGGTCGGAAGACTCCATGCTAGATGATCTGACGGGCATTTAGGGCATCGGAAGGTCCGAACAAAGATCTAAGAGTGACTCTGGGAAGAAAAAAATACAAACATTCGCGTGTGGACGGATGGCGTGTCGAAGATTACAATTCGACGCGACTTTTGAGCAAGGATCCACACTAGAATATCGTCACGTGATCCAGTACGGTCTTGCACATTCCTGTTGAAGATGTAATCTTCTATGGTCTGCTTATACTACACATAGCGCCTAGCTTGCTGCACACTACATGGTCGAGGAATCATATGCTCGGTTGGTTACTTGCGAGTTGTCGTCCCCTTCCTCTCCGTCTTAGAGTCCATTAGGATGTATTCTGTTAGGAAAATTGGGGTCAGCATTACCCTTCGAAATGAGTGAGAGAATCTGTTTGGAGGATACAATTTCTTTAAGGATCCTGAATGCAATTGTGAAATATCGGCTGGAGAAGTGACTTCGGGAGCACATACAAGACTTTCGTATATCCTTCAATCCTCTGATCAAATTTCTTGTACGCTTGCGGAGCCTCATCAATACCAATCTCATGCGAAACCACGAAACTTGGATCTGCCCGGCCAGAGACGATCATGTCTCGTAAGTATCGATTATATTTCTTGACGTTGCATTGCCCGGTGCCGATCGTCAGACCCTTTTGATATCCGTAAGCAACTCTACATAAAGATATTGTAGGGGGAAGATCTTGCCTTTTCAAATAGCTTTCCGAAACTCATCATCATCATACCTCTCGCGCTCTTCTCATCCGGCGCTCCTGGATCGCCTGCATAATTGCGGAGTCAGCGTTTGGCTCAATCAGGTGAGAAGAATGCGCTTTGAGACGAAGTATGAGGGGTGAAATCCCTCAAGGCATGTCCCAAGGGCTCACGGTTTAGTCCGAAATGGGGAAGAGTCGAATGGAAAACATAACGCACTAGGAACGTAAAGCCCTGGTACACCAATTCCTCCAGTCGGCCTCGTGACCTTGATACACTGCTCTATCACAACGTTGGGCACTTCTCCTTCATCCTTTCCTGACCCCACGGCCTGATAACCCACGGCGTCTACGGATCTGTCGACTTCCTTGCCCCCGTTTTCTTTGATGATCATCTCGACCGCATCGCCCGCACTAAAATCAATCGGTGTAGCCCCTGGTATCTTCTTTGAAGCAGTGAGACGCTCGGAAACTTTGTCGACAACAAAAATTCGGGACGCGCCGCGCAGATAGGCGCTATAGGCGGCCATCAATCCGACGGGGCCGGCACCAAATACTGCAACGGACTCGCCAGGAGAGAACTTGGAGAGCGTAAGGCCGTGCCAGCCGGTTGGGAAGATATCCGCAAGAAGGGCAAATGAGGCTTCGTGTTCGGTGCCAGAAGGAAGTTTGAGACCATTGAAGTCAGCGAAAGGCACACGGACATACTGTGCCTGCAGGCCGGAGCGCTTATTGTTAGAGCTGGGGAAAAAGAACATGTATGATGCAGAAGGAGATATCCTGATGCTCTATGCCGACTTACTTGGCCACCAGCGTATGGACCCTGAACCAATTTTCGGAGTTAGCACTCGTCGTTACGTGAAAGCTTTGAATTCTGGTTAAGAAATGAAGGGGAGTTCCGAAACATATCTATCATTGAAAAAGCACTGCCTGGGTTGAAAGGAGTCGCTCCGAAAAGACATACCATAGCCACGTAGCCATAGGCGCCCCCAGCAAACCCCGGATTTACCCCGGTACAGTATGCTGTGTTGCCTTCTTCACAGTTCAAACAACGACCATCGGCAACATTAAACGGCATAACCACCCTATCGCCTTTCTTCAACAAAGTAACACCGCTTCCCACCTGGTCCACAATGCCCATGTTCTCGTGGCCTGCAATCCCCTCCTCGTTAGTCGTTCCAGTGCTTGAAAAATCCCCAGCATCTCGTTTGATATTGTTCTTACCAAATATAAGACCTGCCTCTGCAGCTGTCCGGCCCTGGAACATATGCAGGTCCGAACCACAGATAGCTAGCCCAATTAATCAGCAAAGTAAATGTTGAGGGCCAAAACATGCACCACCATACCCGCTGTAGTGACCTTGATAATAGCATCGTCGGGATGTTCGATCTTTGGTAAGGGGACTTCTTTAACGCTGACCTCGAATGGCTTTTCGTAATGGACCGCTTTCATGGTGATGGTAGTGGAAGACATGATGTCGACTTTCGCACTAATAGGATGGAGTGGATGAGCATTCGGTATCTCGTTTTGACTCTAATTGCTTTGTTATTTACCCACAATGAATGCGGGGATACGTCGCGGGGTAACTGAATCGTGTGACGTATGATCCTCAGCTCCGGCACTGGCCAGAAGCTCTCATTCGGCGCCTATGAAAGATGGATAATCAATAGGAAATCTAAGATGGCGTGTGTTGACTGCCCAGAATGCTAATGGAGGTAAGCTTGCTGATGTTGTCCGGCCTTGGCGAAGTTGCCTGATACTTCGGAAATGCTAATAATCAAGTTAATTCGGTGAGAGTGAGACAGCACTCTTCAAGTTAGCACTCCTTGGTTTAAAAGAGTTGAATCTTGGTGGATGAATCATGAGTGGTATTTTAAAGCGGCGCTGAAAGATGTGAGAGATCGTACGCTGATGAAGAAGACAAATGGTGACAGCAACGTACACACCATAACGCTAGGACTGGGGTAAAGATTATTGTATTCGTGAGCTGATTGAGATACGTGGAGTACCGCTGCTACCTACAAGTCCTTTCTATCAACATTGCCTCAAGTCGAAGATGACAGCCAGGGTGGTTAGCCGGAGACGTCAGGGTCAACAATGCTGTGGTGATCCGTGTGCTCGGGGTTACATGATGGTGAATCTTTGAGTCGTATATGGGGGTCGTTGCAACAATAGGAATTGTGGAATGGTGTGGATGAAGTTGCCTGGGTATCGAACGAGAATCGAAAGTCTGCCGATGTGATGTCGGTATGAGGGGGTTTGTGGTCTCTTCTGGGTCGTGTAGGGTATGATGGCTAGACATACTTGCCACATCTAGCTCAAGCCGGATGACAGCAGTTGATGACTGAAATGGTCGAATGGTGATGGGCTATCATGAGGTGCCATGAGAATAGGCAGATCGCAAAGATCCCCTGTGATGGATAGCATCCCTAGCGATCACTCATTGCAACGGAGAGAGTCGTTTTACTGAAAACACATTTTACATATCCATCGAATCGCCTCCATTAGCAAAGTTAAACCCCCCTCCTTGCTGAGGTTGTTGCTGCTGGCCGAAACCGAAGCCGCCTTGGCCTGGTGGTCCGTTCTCAAGCATATCGGCACCGGCTTCGTCCTCGTCAGAGAAGTATTTGCCAATAATATTGAAGGCCTTCATATAGATCTCTTCATTGATGTTGTTCTGGCAGTCATGGATCTTTTCCATACCTCCTGCCTCCTCGATATGAAGCGCAAAGTGATTTACGCTTTGCTCTGCTGGATCTTCAGAGGCTTCCTTGTCCATATCCCCGACCTTCAAGATGTTTTCCAATCCATCTAGAGCGACTTGGATAATCTTATTGTCGGGACAGGCAAGCAGATCGCACAAAGGCTTAATGCAGCCACATTGGACCAGGTAGCGGATCTGTTCTGGCTTCTGGAGCCCACCTGAGGTTGCATTTGATATAGCCCAGCAGGCCTCCTTGCGGGTCTTAAAGTCGCCATTGGAGAGCAGATGGATCAAAGGGGGGATTATGTTGGCGTCGATGACTGCCTGAATTTGAGTGGAGTTCCCAGCTGTGACGTTGGAGATCGTCCAGCATGCTTCCTTGCGAATGCCATCCTTCTGGGAGCTGAGCAGGGACAAAAGAGCAGGAAGCGATCCACAGTTAATGATTATTTGTGTTTGGATGTCATCACCAGTCACAATGTTGCCAACTGAGCGAAGGGCAGGCGTTTGCACGGATGTTGATTGGTGTGTGAGGAGTTCTACCAGACGACGCGGAATGCCCGCTTCAATGACAGCCTGAATCTTGTCGTTGGCTCCATCGGACAAATATGAGATGGCCCAGCATGCGTCAATAAGGACCTCGTCATCAAGTGAGTAGACCAGCTTGGCCAGGACGGGAAGAGCTGGGAGGATCTGGGACTGATCAGCATATTAGACATACATACAGTGATGAAGGAAACAGAGCGCTTACTGTCTGCCAGTCTGGCTGTGGGGTCTTCCCACGACAGAAGTTGCTCAGAGTCCATGTAGCATTCCTCAACATACTAAGCTTGCGGCTGTCGCCCAACAGCGCAAGCAGGGGACGTAACGCTCCAGCTGACAAAACAAAGTCCCTACAATGCGGGCTGTCACCTGCAATGTTACCCAAGGCCCAGACGGCTTGCTCTCGAACATCCGGCTCATGACTGCTAAGAAGCTCAACGAAAATAGGCACAGCGCCTGCATTGATCACAACTTGCGTCTGTGCAGCTGAGCCAGACGCAATATTGGTCAATGCCCAGGCAGCCTCGAATTGGACCAGTGTATGAGGAGAGCGAAGAAACTCCACAAATCGGCCAACAACACCAGTCTCTATGACCTTCTCGATAGGGGGATTGCGCTCTTTGGACAGCAGCTTGCGGAACTTCGTGGTGGCTTGGATTTGCGAATCGATCTCGTTTGAGAATACACCACTTACCATCTGAGGTAGTTCGGTCGTAAGCTACATATAAGACTATAGTTAGCACATGTAATAGATATTCTGGGTATTTTGAACACCCTGGGAGCCGTGACGATCTCGCTTGGCGGCATTGACCACACGCCAAAAGCTTTTGGGGCAACTCCGTGAGGTAGAGATAGGGATGAGCTTCCAAACAGAAGCTGGGCGACCACTGGGACTTGGCGAAAAGAAAGGTGTGACACACTTGGCTCTCGATTGTTCCACCCTCATCATCGCTGTCGATTGATGCACCGAGGGAAGCACCAGGCGCAGACATCTGAGTGCCATCACGTCCAGTGATTCCTCGTCTCTTCGCTAAGTTCTCTTCTCGCTTTGCCTTCCGAATCTCAACTTGCTGTTCCTCACGACGACGACGGAGTTCATCCGGCTTGAAGGTATTCTTAGCCTTAAACTGAGTCCGCCTATGCTCTGGAATAAAGCGCTCCGACATTGTGGCTGCTGATATCGAAGTAAATTGTCGGGTTCAGATATTGATGCGCTACAGTCTTGAATGTCTCGTGGCTGTTAGCCAAGTACAGTGTGGTGAGAGCGGGTTATGTGTGTATGTATAAAGGTAGTGTGTGAACTGTGGAGCATGCAAGTTGCTTTCTAGTTCGGGCCGAGTGGCTTGGCGTCCTCCCTAATCCAGCATTATCATACTCGTCTGACGCGTTAGTCGTGAGCGTGTCCACTGGACATGTCCCTTGTGAATTTCGTGACAATCTATTCAACATGGACATTAACACATGCCTATGCTCACTTCATCGAGAAAGTTATGATGAACACGGACATTTATGGGCTGTTGCCTAGGATTATTGCTGAGACGTTCTACATGCTGCATTCTGTATTATGAGACGCGTCCATTGTGTGATTGTCTATCCTTTTGATTCTCTACGCAACAAAAATAGTCTTTCAACGGGTCCGAGGTTGAGTCGTCTGCCATGTCTTCAGCACCTCCTCCACCTTATGTGGATCTCAATGCCGCGTGCCAACGTCTCAATTCGGAAGTGAGTGTCATGGGGGTTGTGACAGATTTCTTACTTCCTCGTCGCTCGCAAGGAAGCGATTGGATGTGCACCTTCTCTATTAAAGATTCATCTTACGCTGGAAGTCAAGATCAGGGCGTCAAGGTTCGGTTCTTCAGGCCTATGGAAAGTGAGATGCCAGCGATTCGGGGGACGGGGGACGTCGTTCTGCTCCGGAATCTGAAGATCAAAGAATATCAAGGGATGACCATTGGCCTCGCTAATCTCAGGACCTCTTGGGTTGTTTTTCCAGCCGCTTCAATCCCAGCGAAATCTCCGACATCATCATTACAACTCCAACATGTCAAACAGCCCCAGACACCTGCTCCTGCACCCGCTGAAATGCATTACGCCATCATTCTTTGCAACGCTTGTGATCGTAGTTCTTTCACTGAACCAGTTCCTACGCCTAAAAGTACCTCCATTATTCCCTCACAGAGTGGAGCCATCCCAGCAAATCGTGGCTGGAGAGACAAATTTTCTCTGGTCAGGGACGTCGCCTGTGAGACATTCTATGATCTTGTTGGCCAGGTCGTCAAATTGTATGCTCACAGTGACCGCGTTGAACTCTATCTTACCGACTATACTTCGAATAGCCTCCTGTGGAACTACGAGTGGGGACAAGACGATAAAGCCGGCTCCGGTCGGGAAGGGGATGTATACGATTACGTCCCTCGCAACTCTTCAAACCGAACATGGCCAGGACCTTTTGGTAAGATGACTCTGACCGTCACTCTATGGCCTCCTCACGGCCAACAAATTGTCAAGCAGAATGACTGGGTATTCCTTCGAAATGTTCGCATCAAATGGAGCAAGGATGCAAAGTTGGAGGGCGTTTTACATTCCGACAAGCGTAACCCTGGCAGGATTGATGTAACCGTCTTGAAGAACAATGGCGATGACGACCGCGTCAACGATGCCCTTCGCCGCAAACGAGAGTACATGAAGAAGTTTCAGAAGTCTAGCGAAGACTTCGTTGCGGAAGCAAGGGGAATGAAGAGAAAGGCAATGGATGAGACGAAACCACTTTCAAAGACTGCTCAAAAGAAGCAGCGGAAAAGAAAGAGAGAACAGCTTGCCATATCGAAGGATCAAGACGTAGAACAGGGTGACAAGGAAAACAGCGCAACGCATACAGTCAAGGGTTACTCTCCAGACAGTGCTTTTCTATCCAAATCTCTGAAGTCGGATCTGAACAAAAATGGTACGTTCCTGGCCTATTAATCTCGATTTATTGAGTCTCGAAAATTGTCTTTTTGTTTACAAGAACCTTAACATCACAACAATGCCGACATACGGCCATATACTGGAGAATACTCGGCATCTCGTCCGCTCTACCACCGACAAGCTTTAGATCAGACAATTAGTAGCTGGGTTGGTGGCGACCAGCGAGTCCTGCTTGCTGTATGCCTTTGGCAGTCTAGAATACTGTTTTGCTTATTGTTTTCTTTTGGCATTTTCCCAGCATTGTGGTTATTCCTGCGGCACCCCCGGCAACATCAGATGGGACCGCTACGCATTTTACACAAGACCTGGTTTCAGCATTTGATTCCTTATCTTCCACCCCTCCAAATCCTTTTCGATGGACAGAACTAATGTCATGGCGTGCAGTCAATTGCTCAAACCACCTTATCAAACCACGATCTCTGTCGTCTATTTTATCTTTCGCTAACTATGTTAACATGACACCAAATGGGACATCGTACACTCTTCCTTTCCAGAACATCAAGTCGCGCGCTACTGTCCGAGTAGTCGACTTCTTTCCCTCAGAGCTGGTCGATTTTGCAGTGCCTTGCCCAAAACTGACGGAATACGCTGTTCTGTCCGACGCAGATGATAGCCGATCTGGAAGCGAGAGCGAATCCCAAACCAGCGGTGCTAGATATCACCCACAACGAGACGAGATACAATGGGAGTGGAGGTTTGGCTTGGTGCTAGAAGATGCTATGGGTTCACAGAGCGAAGAGAAAGAAAGTATGATAGTCTACGTAGCGGGACAGGATGCGGAATGCTTGCTCAAATTGGACGCTGAGAAGTGAGTACCGCTGTGCAGGTGGCGGTTGCGCGTAGCTAATAGCAGTGATGTCGTCCAGCCTTCGAAAATCACCCACAGCGCTCGCAGAGCTTCGTGAAAAGCTATTTCTTATGTGGGGTGATTTAGAAGAACAGAAGGGCCGAAAGTCTACAAGTCTAGAACAAACCGGCGGACACTCTAGACATATTACAAAGGAGGTGTTAAGCAAGAGCAAGGCATTCCATTGCTGTCTTAAAGAATACGGCGTGAAGAAGAGGATACAGCGAAGCGTCGAACTAGAAGAAAGCGGGAGCGAGGGCAATCAAGCGGCTGATAGCTATGATGGGGTATGGGAAAGGCGATGGAGAATGTTCGGTACAACAATTGTTTGAAGATTTCAAAGGAAAAGGTGTCTGGAATTTTATCGACTGGACACAGGTCAGATGATACCCCATGGTTTTGAAGGCATCAGGTCCATTACGGTGATAGACCCTACCCGCATTCAACATTCAGTAGCTCGGTGTAATACAGCATCTTCAATGCTTTTGACCCGAACGTTTCTTCCTAGGGCTGTCAATTGATGAAAAGTGCAGCCTTCGTGCCTTCATAATTCTACCGCGGGCGAATTCCGCATGCAAGAGTGAAACTCGACATGAACATTTCCTCTTTTCCACGTACCACAGTACATGCGTCATTCTCTCACCTTAAACCTCCACTGCTGCTGGCGTCGGTCCCTTTCCTTTCACTTGAAGCCTCGATACTTTGAGAGGATGGCGCTCCCGCCAGATGAAAGGAGCGAAGCATCCCCAGGCAACGAAGTCGCCTGCACTACCGTCCCTCCCCCTTCATTGGGTTCACCTCCTAAACGCAACGCATGTACTCCCTCCTTTATTGTCCCTACATCGTCCCAATCACTAAACTCCATATAGTCACAGACCTCATGTCTCCCAAAAAGGGAGTCCCAAAGCCCACGAAATTGCCCCGTTCAGATACATCCACCTCAGATCCCGCGCGCAGCACCACTTTTCTCGGCCGTGATGGCCTAGGCGCCTATATCCTATCACCAGATTCTTTCCCTGCATCTCGGGTGATCTATCATGACGAGAAGTGGGTCGTCATCAACGACCTCTTTCCCAAATCTTCAGTGCATGTACTACTCCTACCGAGGGATCCTACCAAGCAGTTGCTACATCCATTTGAGGCTTTCGAAGCTCTAGAATTCTTGGAAGAATTGCAGGAGCAAGTGAGGAAAATGCGATTACTGGTAGCGAAAGAACTACAGCGACGCTACGGGAAACATTCCGCCTCAGATCAGAAGCGTCAAAAGGCTATCGACGCTCTAGACGGCGACCCTAGCGACACCGAATCAGCTAAACTTCCAACCGGCCGTGACTGGTCTCAATCTGTAATCTCAGGCATTCATGCCGGCCCTTCCATGAACCATCTCCACGTCCACATTCTTTCAATAGACAGACACAGCGAATGTATGAAACACAGGAAACATTACAACAGCTTTTCAACCCCTTTTCTGATCGATGTGGACGACTTCCCGTTGGGGAAAGACGATAGCAAGAGGAATGCGGCGAGAGATGGTTGCTTGAATTGGGATTTGAAGTGTTGGAAATGTGGAAGGAACTTTGGGAACAAATTTGCCAAATTGAAAGAGCACTTAGACTGCGAATTCGAGGAATGGAAGAAAGAGTAGCAGTGCAGGAGCTTGTTGGACTCACACTGATTGCTGTTCGAGGGAGTTGCACACGAACGGCGGCATGGCGCAGGACGTCTCGACAAAGCACCATGTTCACATCAAGATTCCGATATCTCATGCCAAATCAAAAGGGTGATGGTCATATGGCTTATTGATAAGACCGTTTATCAATAAGATTACGAACAACTACTACTATATAATGATTCTCTATGCTATGACTTCTTGAGGTAATTTGTTCGGCTCAGCCCACCCCACCCCAAGAATGCTCTACCCTTCTGACGGGAGTTAGTGATCTCTTATTCAGGCTGCTTGCTCCTACTCTTTGGTCTTCCGCTGCTCTTGATCCTCTGAGCTTGTGGCCTGTTGATATGATGCGCAGGGATCCAGCTCTCGTCATATGCCGTTGTCTTAGATGTCACGGCCGGTCCATCGGCTCCGAGAACGGAGACTTGATCAGCTGGATCAACCTTCTTCGACTGGCCGGACGATTTCTTGGCGCGTTCGCCGCCCTTGCCTCCACGGCGCTTCTGGGGGAAGAGGGTGCTGATCCAGGTGCTGTAGATGAAATAGCATGTGCCTCCGAAGGCAGCGCCAAGAAAAAGATAAAGGAAGACGCTGTTGTTGGGATTAGCGACCAACTTTCTTTATGAACAGTACATTATTGTACAACTTACATTTGGGGATCAAAGATGCTAGTATCGGCCTCAACAACACTGACAGTCTCATTGAAGGCCTGGAGAGTATATGGAGTTCCTTCGCTGTCCGTAATAACAGCGGCCAGGCTGAGCTTCAAATCCTGGGGATGAAGCTCTGTCGCGAAACTATAGCTAATGCTCTCGCTCTGACCAGCTGGAATCTCGATTGTGTATCTCGTGGTTGTCAAATTTCGTAGTACTTGTGGCCGCTGTCCAGCTGGCGGCACACTCCAGAGGTTGCCGCCAATGAAATTCACACCAATCGCTTCGGGCTCTTCATTGGCGAAGGAGAGGAGCGCTTGGGTTGCGTGGCCATTGACCAGCTTGATGCCGAAGATCTCGGAGGAGGGAAATTGCACCGAGACTTTCACGTTGATAGTAGGTGAGTTCGATAGATTGTCGACTTCCTCATCTGCCTGTGGTCAGTGTTAGCAATCTGAAGAGACGTGGCCTCAGTTCAATAACATACATCTTGTGCCAAAGCCCCAAACACGCGAAATGATAGCAAGGTCAGCGTAGCAAGGGAAAGAAACACCATGTTTGTTCTATGTAAAGGTCAAAAGGGAAAGGTGTAGGTAAAATAATGAGTCCCAGGGCAACCTGCTCTGCGGAGAAGCTGGAGCCCGATTTACTTGCCCGCAAGTGACTAAGACTTTCTAGGACTAGCGCTACATCCTTTATTTCGTGGTCGCGATGAAACGCGTAGAGGCCTAAGCAAACACTTCCATCTTTCGTACGATCAATGATCCCTGACACGTATATCCAAGTGTCGTACATAACCTGAGACCTTTTGGAAACAAATGTTGAGGATGTCTACGGAAGATAATCTAGCTCTTCGTCAGCGTTTTGAGCTGCTGAAGGGAGCTGAACACCACAAGAATGCGTTGATTGAGGTATGCACTGAGGCCCAAATCTCAGCAAAGAAGTTCATCTGATATCTAATAGGAGCTCTTACGTCGTATGGACCAGCTTACCGAAGACTATCATCAGGAGAGATTAGATCACGCCCGAGAATCGCACTTTAATCGAGATGTTCAGCAGCGAGAAATCGTGCTGCAAGACGAGCTACGGAAATATAGAAGCCTTATGGTGCGCCAGTTCCTCTGACTACGTACCAGTGGATCGGCACCTTGGAGGGGAGGAGCTAATTGACATCAGGACCGGGACGCTTTCGTACTTGTGCTGATTGATGGCGACGGCATGATATTCGACAATAAGCTGATTTCTAAAGGCGAAGCTGGTGGAAAAGAGGCAGCCGGCCTTCTTTGGAAATTCGTTACCGAATATGCCCATCAACACATGACCAACCTTCCTTCGGACTATAAGATTGTTACCAGAGTCTATGCCAACCTTGCGGGGTTGGGAGACATATGTCAAAGATCCGGAATTGTTGACAGGGCCGACATGATTGAAAATTTTGCCCGTGGGTTAACAGGCAGCAAACAATTGTTTGATTTTGTCGATGTTGGCGTGGGAAAAGACCGTGCTGATGACAAAATATCTGGTAATCTTCCCCCCGCAAGTTGGAGAATCTGGCTAATCATGCGCAGAAATATTCAAATTACATCTCTACGATTGTCACTGTCGACATATTCTTTTTGGCTGCTCTCACGATAATGGCTATGCCCGGCTGCTCGAAGACGTCGTGGATTCCTCAATATTGAATAGCATCACTCTCTTGGAAGGTGTACCTTTTGAACGAGAGCTCGCTCAGCTCAAGTCAAAGTATCAAACAACCAGGTTTGAGGGTCTGTTCCGCACTTCCAAGATCAATATTTTTTCACAATCTTCAAATCAAAAACTTATAAATGGCCTATCGCCACCAGCACCACCACTGGCAGATTATCTTTCACAGCAGATCAATGGTAACGGTTTACCACCTCCGCCACCGCAATACCAATCGCCATATCAACCGACCATTCCGGCTCGTACCAGCTCTACTTCTCCCGCAAATGGGAACATGTTGAATCCTACAGCACCCACATGGGCTTCCGCTGCAATGGCAGCACCACCATATATAGCATCACCACCTCCAACTCCACAGCCTACCGTTCAGGCCGCTAAACAAGTCTCACGTAATCGCTATGGCCAGCGTATCGACCCAGTGACAGTATGCGATCCAAACGAAGTTAAACGCATCAAAAAGCTCAAGATGTGCAATGTGCACTTCCTTCGCGACGACTGCCCCTATGATCCTTGCACGCACGACCATTTCTACAAGCCGACCAAGAATGAAATGACTACCTTGAGATATGTGAGCCGGCTGACGCCTTGCAAATTCGGCAGCGAATGCGATGATCTGAAGTGCATATACGGACATGTATGCCCGAATAGCGTTGATGGGAAGAAGGACTGTCGCTGGGGAGAGAATTGCCGGTTCGAGCGCGACCAGCACGGGATTGAGAGGACTGCCGTCAGAGTGATGAAGGTTGGAGGGAAATGAAGGCGTCGAAGAGAGGAACGAGAACTGGCGCAGGGGTGAGAGTTGTTGGCCTCGCGCCATGTAGTGCGCCATGCATAGCACATGGGGATAGGACTACATACTGATGTCGATGCAATACGGGCGGTCCCCAGTTTTTGAAGGGACTACCGTGGTTGCTCCCTTTATCGACGGCTTTTTTCTCACGCAAGTCGTCCTTTACTTCACTTACTTAGATATCCAGCACGACACTAGTGTATGTATTTGCGCTTGAGTTTCGATCTTATCAATTTTTTAGCCATCATCTATGTGCACAGCACTTGAATCTGAAAAATGACAGTACGTCAACTAGTCATCTCGAAAGATATCACACTTCTAATTTATGTTCCTAAAGAGTACAGAATGGCGACCATCGCAGAAAGATCGAGTCTCTGCCTGGGCAATTCGCTTCCTCTTGGAGGCACCCATTAGTCCCCTTCGTTATTGATAAGGGTGCCTCCGGTGCTCTTGAGTCTGGAAAACCACCTGCGGTAAACACATTGCAACTGCCATCGTTGAATCACTCACATCTGGTCACAAAGTCAGTGATTGGAATGAGTGGGTATGGCTTGATATATGTGTTAGGCGGCAGCAGGCGCCTAGTCTCATCTATGTCTACTATCCATTCACAAGAATAGATTTCCATGTGTGATGCGAGAACAACCATTCACGAACGCGCTTCAACCTGATACTCAGCATCATTCACGAGGCTATCACGGAGGCCGACTTGGTCGCCAGTGGCACCACCGCCGCATCACTCGGATTCGCAGTTGGCGTTGCAGTTGGTGCCGCAGCTGGATGATACCCCATCCAGCAATGGCCTTTGACCCCCTTCCTGACATCGCATTGATAATCAATGGACCCATTCTCGATGCCATCACCCTCCAGCCAGCTGGCGCAGATCTGATAGCATTCGTATTCGCCGATATGGCCGTTATTTGAACCTTTGAACCAGCCAAAGCCGCCGCAGTAGTTGCCATCCCAGCTATCGTAAAATCTATTGGAGCCGTATTCGACCAGACAAGCTTTCATGACGTCTTTCGATTGAGTGAGACCGGAGTGCTTGTCATCGCCGATTACGCCTTGTTGATCTGGAAGGCCAATTTTGGGATCTTGGTACGGTATCGGGCCGGGCGAGGGTACATTGCCACGCGCAAGCAAATTTTCAGTCGGTGTCGGTGTAGAAGCTGCGAAGACTGCGAATAGTATGATGATGCATGGATGCATGGCTGGGATTCCAAGGAGTGATTTCAGGACTCAAAACGTTCCTCGGGCCAGTCCTAGAACTATTATTAATCGTGTGAGTATGCCTACGATCGATGAGACGTATCCGATGCCCAATCAGCTTACCAAAATGTTTTGGATCTGTATCTAATCTTTGTCTGCGATGTTCGAAAGACACGAGATACTTCTCCCAGATGGTCTTTGAAGAAAGAGCAGACGGGTACAAGGACAGACTATGCATAGCAGTCCTTGAAAATTTCTGCATCCTTTCTCAAACGCCAAACCAGGTGACTCGACGGTAGCAATTCGAGCTTTTGCCGTCGATCAACCCGCTGGACGAGGCATGCGTTGAGAGTGGAGCCCATTCCCATGTCCAACCCAGTAATTGCAAGCGCCGGGCGCTGTGCGGTTGAAGGACTGTAGGGCGTGACATAAGTGGGCAGCTTGGGGGTGCTTTAGCTTCTCCCCAGTTATCCTCACAGGGGTAATCTCATGTTGGGCTCGGGCTATAAAGCTTTAGGTCTTTTGATAGGATCCAGGGGCTCATCCCAGTATAGAAGATGCGCATACGCGGCACTGACGCCTTGCGGGTAAGGAAAGCTCTAAGTGAAGAGAGACATCATTGAAAATTTGGAATTGCTGGGGATCTCAATTTTCCATCTCATGGCTGTAATCGTATTTCCATGTCGTGAATCTCACAGGGGCGCAGGTGATTGATGGGATTTGATATCGAAGAAGGAGCGCTTGTTAAAGCATCCACACAGCCTCATCCTGGCCACATACTGGGGCTTGAAACGAGTAAGAGTGTCTCATAATCAGGAAAATGTAAAGTACCCGCTCGGTTGTACGAATGCCGGTATTCTTCGGAGGATCTGAGATTGAAGTGTGAAAAGTATGCTGAGCAGCAGCGTCACAAACGCTACACGGGCATAGTGCAAGTCCGGGATATACGGCCCTTCGCGTGGTTTCAAGCTTCAGGTGCTGGATCCATCAGACAATAGTCGTATCCAGTAGTAGCAACTTTGTAGAAGACGTGACGAGGTGGGAGTTCAATTTTGCCAAGAGCCGGAAAGTATGTTAGCGCCAAATAGAATAGATTCACCTGCCACGCTCATCGTCCACGCTATTATTTCCACGATTCCAAGTTTTGATAGTCGACTTTCGCGTATCAATGTGTAGCGACTATATGAATGGCTAACTTGTGTAGCAACTCTTCTATCAGGACCAGACCAGATGAGTGATTGTTCGTCAGGGTGCCTGGAGCTGAACCCGGGATTCCTTTCAACGTTTCCTCCATCGTCGTTTCCCTCTACATTGGTAGATCATTTTGGATAGTACTCATGGAGTCTGAAATAACATCACTTCTCACCGGTGCTGTTGATCTAGAAGATGCCCAAAGGAGGTGCCCGTGGCGGCAACTCCAAAAAACCCGCTGTGCCCTCACGCTCGAACGAAGAGGACAGCAATGTGGTCTTTGGAGATGCCAAATCATTGGCAAGGAAGGCAAAGAAAAATGATGCGGCAGAGGGAGACTCATCTACACGGGGCGCCAGCAATACTCAAGCATCCGATCCAGATGCGCCGAAGAAGCCAGACACGAGAACATTGATTGGAGGCGCATCATGGACTGGGAAGTTGCCTGTAAATATGCTATCCGAACATTGCCAAAGGCAGAAATGGGCGAAGCCGGAATACACCATGAGCAAAGCATCCGAAGGCTTCTCTTCAATGATCTTGCTCAAGACTACGAACGCAAAGACCAAAGAGACCGTCACGCTTCCGCCTTTCAAGTTACCGCCATCCCACAAACACCTTGCTGTTCAAGATACTGCTGTCGAGGCTCGTCATTTCGCGGCTACGTACGCTCTATTCCGGGTCTGCAGTATGCGAAATATCCACATGTTGATGCCGCCAGTCTATCGGGACTTTTGGAAAAAGGATTTCCAGGAGTTGAAATCCGAGGATATTAAAGAAGGAAGGAGCTGGATGTATGAAGCAGACCCATTTGCTGCTAAACAAGAACGGGAAGAAGCCCAGGCGATGATGGCAAAGAAGAGGGACGAGCGAGAGAAGCAGAAGGCCAAACAGGCAACACAGCCTGCAAATGTACTGGCTGCAGCTAGCTCAAACGGGGCTGACCCGACCCCGAATGTCATGAGAGGATGGACAAGGGTGCCCAAGATTGACATGGGGAAGCGCACACGAGCCCAAGTCGAGGAGCTTGTGCGCCGAGAAGCTGTATGGAACAGCCATGGTACCCGCATCTCTCAATTTCAAGGGCGTAACATAATCAATGAGTTCACGGAACTGGGGTTCAGAAGGAGCCACATAGAAGAGGCTGTCGACGAGTGCAAAGATCGTGAAGAAACGCTGGAATGGCTCTTAATCCATGTTCCAGAAGATGATCTGCCCAGCTGGAGTCTCCCTGAAGGCTACACAGCGGGGGTGAGTATGGCGAGTGGTAATATAAAGAGGGAGGCATCCATCAAAAGGCTTGCTGAAGCAGGCTATTCAAACGAGCTTTGCGCTCAAATTCTGGATAAGTGTGGTGGAATTGAGAACGATGCGGCCGAAACTCTGCAGAACGCGCTCGTCAACACACCATATGCCGAGATCGTTACTGGTTCCAATCTGACGTCGCTGAGCTCGGCAATAATTGGCGAACAAGACCTTTCATGGACTGAGGAGCGAGAGACATTGAGCTCCATTTTTGGTGATCGCTTCAGTCAAGCTGCCCCTGACTTGTACAATATACGGTTACAAGTCCCGCAGTCTACGGCGACGTTCACTCTAGCGATCAGGAGATCTAAGTTGTACCCACAACGGCCTCCAGTAGTATCAATATTCTCACATGGGCTTCCTGCCTACATTCGCTTGAGCATTGTTAGGCAATCGATTCAGTACGTTACTCTGGAGCTCCTAGAACAGCCCATGATCTTCAATTTAGTGGATTGGCTCGAGAACGAGATTCCCAACATTGTAGAAAACCCTGGCAAATTGCGTGATGTCTCCACGGCGGCGTCTGGACACCATGAGACACTGACGAAGACCCCAGCAAGCGATTCACAATCTCGAAGGAGACCCGTTAGGGTCAAAATGGCACCAGAAAACCCGCAGAACGTTGACATGTTCAAGCGCTGGCAGTCGAAACAAGGGACGCCACAGCAGATGAAGATGCTAGCCGCTCGGAGATCTCTTCCTGCCTGGAGGTTGCAAGACGACATTGTCAAAGCAGTCGATGAGCATCAAGTTACCATCATCTCAGGTGAGACAGGCTCTGGAAAGTCGACACAGTCTGTTCAATTTGTTTTGGATAACATGATCAAGCGGCAAATCGGAAGTTCTGCTAACATTATTTGCACGCAACCACGGCGAATATCAGCCCTAGGTCTTGCTGATCGGGTCAGTGACGAGCGTTGCTCCACCGTTGGTGATGAGGTTGGTTATGCTATTCGAGGTGAATCGAAACAGAAACCAGGCATCACCAAAATTACCTTCGTAACCACGGGAGTACTTCTTCGACGATTGCAGACATTCGGTGGCAGCGAAGAAAACATCGTGGCCGCCTTGGCGGACGTGAGCCACGTAGTCGTTGATGAAGTGCATGAGCGCAGTCTTGACACCGACTTCTTGCTGGTCTTGCTGAGGGATGTGTTAGCCAAACGGAAAGACCTAAAAGTCATCTTGATGAGCGCTACCCTTGATGCTAGCGTTTTCGAAAAGTACTTCAGTACGGTCTGTGCGGTAGCAAGAATCGAGATTCAAGGCCGTACATTCCCAGTGGAAGACTACTACCTCGATGACGTGATTCGTTTGACGGGCTTCACTGTGGCTTCCTGGAGTGGCAATATCGACGACGGCGAAGCAGAAGATGAGGTTCCGTCCATTGCAAGTGCCATTCAAGGAAATGGAATGCGCATCAATTACGATCTCATTGCCAACACTGTGCGAGCTATTGACTCACAGCTGGGTTCCCAAGAGGGTGGCATCCTCATCTTTCTACCCGGGACACTCGAGATTAGTCGTACCATCGACGCTGTTCAAAGGATTCCTAATATCTATGCGTTGCCGCTGCATGCTTCTTTGATGCCCCTAGAGCAACGGCGGGTCTTTCCACCCGCTCCTGGAGGGAAACGGAAAGTAATCGCTGCTACCAATGTTGCAGAAACCTCGATCACTATCGAGGACATTGTCGCGGTCATAGATTGTGGAAAGGTCAAAGAGACCAGCTTTGATCCACAGAGTAACATGGTCAAGCTCGAAGAAGTTTGGGCATCTCGAGCGGCTTCTAAGCAACGCAGAGGTCGTGCAGGGCGAGTGCAAGCTGGGATATGCTACAAGATGTACACACGCAACGCTGAAGCTAAGATGGCAGAAAGACCGGAGCCTGAAATCAGGCGGGTCCCACTTGAACAACTCTGTCTCTCAGTCCGGGCCATGGGCGTTGCTGACATCGCCGCCTTCCTCGCGAGTGCTATAACTCCTCCAGAGACTCTGGCCGTCCAAGGAGCCGTGGACCTCTTGAATCGAATGGGCGCTCTTGATGGCGATGAGTTGACGGCGCTAGGAAGGCATTTGTCAATGATCCCAGCTGATCTACGCTGCGGTAAGCTTATGGTCTATGGGGCAACTTTCGGTTGCTTAGAAGCATGTCTCACAATCGCTGCTATTCTCACCGTCAAGAGCCCGTTCATATCGCCCCAGGCCAAAAGGGAAGAGTCCAAAGCAGCCAGATCATCATTTGGGTCCGGTCAAGGGGATCTCATCTGCGACCTGCTTGCTTACGAGGAGTGGTTGGAGAGGAAGGCGATCTCAGGCTACCGTGAGACAAAGGCGTGGTGTGATGAAAAGTATCTTTCGAACCAAACATTAAATGACATCTCCTCCAACCGCTCTCAGTATCTGTCTTCTCTCAAGGAGGCCGGCTTTCTTCCGTCTGAGTACAGAGAGAACATGCGTGGCTCACTCAACGTTCACAATACACATCATGCTCTCATCCGTGCTCTCGTAGCTGGTGCATTCAGCCCACAGCTTGCCCGTATTGATTTACCAGATAAGAAATTTGCTCCTTCAATGTCAGGAGCTGTAGAGCTTGACCCCGAGGCTCGCACCATCAAGTTCTTCAATCAGGACAATGGACGAGTATTTGTCCATCCTAGCTCAACGCTGTTCGGTGCTCAAGGTTTTCCCAGTGGATCTGTATACTTGAGCTATTTTAACAAGATGGCAACAAGCAAGGTGTTTGTCAGGGAGTTGACGCCGTTCAACGCTTATAGTCTCTTGTTGTTCTCTGGTCCGATCACACTCGATACCCTTGGTCGCGGTTTGCTTGTGGATGGTTGGTTACGACTACGGGGCTGGGCAAGAATAGGTGTCCTAGTCAGCCGGCTAAGGATTATGCTTGACCAAGTTCTGTCGAAGAAGATAGACGACCCGTCACTGGATTTGGGTGAAGATGAGGTTGTTGGCGTCGTGCGGAAATTAGTGGAGCTCGACGGGCTGGATCGATAAAAGCGATAGTCCTTAATGCCTTACGAGATAATGATACCTTCGGCAAGGATCACCGCTTCCTGGAAGTGACGGTGAAGCCTTCGTAAATACGAGCAGACAATAATATGCTAGGATGATGACTGCACAAATCGGTGAAGTGCTTGGTTCGTAATCTATCCCCCGAGTACTCAACAGCGGGAAAGAATGGTTTCGCTATCGATATTTGGATAGTCCTACATGCGGGATTGATTATTTGAGGCTCAGTCAAATTATCCACCCCTATCTCAAAGATAGACGGACCGCATCAATTAACCCAATTCTAGCATAGTTCACTTATCTCCGAATTCATACCTTATGAACACGAGGTTTCAATACTTTCACGCTCCGCACACTGAGCTTTGTGTCTTCACATATATTATTTGATTCTAGATACTTCGCAGTATAGGGCCAATCCTACCACTCGTACATTTTCTAGAAGTGCCCATGGAAAGGGGCCATTCCTATGCTACCCTCTGATGACTCTGATTCTTGCAAGTAGCAGGCCGAGGCGCCCAAACAACAACTAAGTACGCATTGTACCTTCCACGATGCCGGTGGCACGCAGTCTCTTTGGCGTTGTACTTGGACACTCTTCTGTGGCAGCTGCTCTGGATGGCTTCGCTGTTGTTCCTCATCATAAACCCATGATTCACCTCTCCTATGTGCGAGGTCGTCTAGGCAAAAATCTAAGCTCTTCTTCATCTCTGTTCCCAGCGTTACGGAGCTCAAAGGTTGCACGTCGAATTATAGGAAAGGTATCCAAGAGGGTAGGGGAACGGTGGATCTTGTAACGCAGATGGCATGAATTGAGATCAGCTTAGATCATTCGAAGTAGAGATAGGAAAGACTCAAGAGTCTGTTGATCAGGCGTCTAATGCTTCCATGCTTGGGTTCTGTATTCGTCGTTGGATCAAATTGAAATGGCCTACGTCTCAGGACATTGTGCCACAGCTCTCGTCAGTCTTTTTGATACGCTATCCGTGTAAAAATCACTTTCAATGATATCAAGTAGTAAATAATATAGACCAGACTTCAGGACGTTTTGGCACACGGCGAATGTCTATTTGGAAGTGATTCATTCACTGTTTCAATTGCAGATCTTGATCAAATGAGCATAATTATTTCCGCTGCAACGTCTGCTGAGTACATATGACTGCATATGATAGTGCCAGATCGAGATATGGGTGGCTATCATGGAACGTGGCCCTCACGGCCATGAAAAGTCGGAATCTGCTGAGGATAAGGGTGGTTGGGAGAGTATTATCCTGTACAGTCACTGTTTTAGGCTGTCATGTCAGTCTCACAGAGGTGTGGCGGAGCCTTAAGCCCATGCTATTGTACAGTCGGAAATACTTCAATTCTAACCCTGGCGATGCTGTCGCTGTCACTCCTGCCAGCTCTCCAAATCGACCGATGGCGGCCCCTTTTGACGAATGTGCAATGCTAATATTGATTGTGCAGTATTGACACCAGTTTTGAGGGAGACAGGCACCACATCCATGAAACGTCACATTAGCATTTGTGACATAGAGAGACCTGGAAGGTCCGAATGATAGGGCAAGAGGCAAAGTTCTGGTCTTGCCGCTTGCAAGTATACTGCCTACAAATACCGACCTAAGAGGCATGGCTATATTTTGCTGGAGCGACGTCGTGCTCATGTTCTTGGAAATTTGATCTTCCTTCGTCCAACCGCATGCCCATTTTGGGCCGATCCCGGGTCCTGTGACGAAATGTCCAAGCATGAGCTGTCCTGTCCGACGGGCTCGCTCTGCAGCGCCATCAGACTTGATAGACTTCTCCAAGGTCCAATGTTCTAAAGTGGCTGCATTACGGGCACTCCGTTATAACGTCAGCTTCTCCTGCATACTATATGTGACTTCAATCATACGTTCGGCACTCTCGTACCGAAGCTCCCTGACCTCACGCTCGCCCTTGGGGAGCCATTCCTATTGTTCTAGCATCGCGCCTATGACCGAGCGACTCAGCAGCGGTGACCTCCTTTCTTATTTGGGCAATTCGACAGTCGCGGTGCTTTGGCTGTCATTTGCTCTAGCGTGTCCCACAGGTTACTTACAACAACAGGAATTTCATCCTCCCGAGCGTCAACGGCAGCATCAATATTTGCGTTCGACACAATCACATTCTGGATGACCGTGAGTTTAATTCACTGCTTTTGCATCTTTAAAGGCTTATTTTTCTCACGATTCTGTCAGATGCTTGACCATTCATGACAGATGCTCACCCTATTCGTCTAGATTCTGGTTGCTTGTTCGCGGTTGTGAGTTTGAACTTTGCAGCTGGTGGACTCGTTGGCTTAGACTCCGGTTTCTTGCTTGTCCTAGTACCATTCCACCCTGCGGCTGCTCCAGAGCCTTTCTGGTTGGTTGCTCGTACATTATAATGCCCGGCAGTTGCTCGTTCTGTTCGGCCGCCAGACGCTCTCGGGTTGCCTCCTCTTATATCGCCATGGGCGACAGCTGCGATAGTGTTGGCTCATATCACTGTATTCTTGCCTTCAATGTCACAGCTCTGCAATGGCTTGCTGGTGTTCTTGACCGCCGACTTGCAATACCCGGGGATCGATTTTGATCTGTAGCTAGGAATGCCTCCAGCTCGCAACTGCCGACGCTTTTTGGGGGATCCTTCCTTAGTATGATCACTCGTTAGGCCAATGAGTCCGGGACGCTTGGGCATTGGGCAATTTAAGTGTAGCTTCATGCTTGGTTAGGCCGAGAGTTGATTTCAAGCACATTCGACATGATATTGGAGGCTCAGTCTCGCCGTTAACCAAGCTGTAGATCGTCTGTTGCACCCTTTGTAAACACAGACCCCGTCTAGGCCAACACGGTGCAGAGGGGACAAGATCTTCCGGACCATGGTCCCAAGTGTGCGACGTCGTAGCAACGATGAGTATCGGCTTACAAATTTGCTCTCTCATCTTTGACAAGGTTTCTTAGACCACGGTGGATGTCTCCGGGCATACCACTGGTAGCCGGTCTATTTTTGTCTCTCTCAACAAAAACGTGCGTGAATCCTCCAACCGCTCGTACATCATCGTGCCCATGTTCGAAGACGCCGACCTCGTAGATAACGCTTGACTTGCCCAGCTTATTGACACGCAAGCCGAGGTCGATGACGGACGGAAAGGCGACAGGTTTGAAGAAATCGCATCGGGAGTGGACTACAAGACCAATCTGAGTGGAGACAGGAGGACGAAAGCCGCAATGCTCGATCAGGTAGGCGTTGATGACCGAGTCGAACCTCAGGGACTATTAGAGCGGGACTTTCTAGGGACAACGGCTGTGGAGATATACAGGAATGAGTAGACGCTATTATTCATATGGTCTCATGACCGAAGTGAGCCGCTGAGTTTTGGTTGCTGGTTCTCAATGTCTCTTACCATACATATCATTATCTGACCTGCCAGAAGTGAGAAGAGTGTAAAAAGTGTCGCAGCTAAAGCAGTGCATACCATCGGCTCCTATGCTCCTGAAAGAACGCATAATCATTTCTCTGCCGCTGCCTCAACTTTGCAGAGGCCATGGTCAAATCCCGAATGGATGTTTGAAGGACGACTCAAGGTTGGAGCTCGGGGCTATGGATGTAGTCTTAAAGCCGAACCTTATCTCCACATCGACCGCGCGCATTCATTCTCCGCGCAGCACCACCTATTCGAATCTGCTACCAACTAATGAAATTTTCGTCCTGGGGGAGACTGAAGGTCAACTGGCGCCATCATCCCGCATCACCGCGTTCCTTGCGCGGTCGGGCCTGTTGACTGCAAGGGATATGGCGTTGACCGTTACGGAGCCACTGCAAGCACTTGCAGACCAGAGAAACAGCCGAGCAAAAGACTCAGAAGCACTCAGCGCTCCGCCAGACGTTGTCACCACTCCTTGTGATCCTTGGCCTCGGCCGTACTACCTGGAGGACGACCTCCGGAAGGTCTATCCTTACCACTATACGTACAATACATACTGTAAGGAGCGATGGCGCGGGAGAGAACTGCTTGACATCTTTGCTACCGAATTTCGTGATCGACCGCAGGCTTACTATGTACGGGTACGCCTCCACTGTTTGCAAAATATTTAAGCTGACATATTTCAGAAAGATGCTATAGAGCGAGGCAATGTCGTTGTCAATGGAAATCGAGTGCCAACTGTCAAGCACATCGTAAGGAACGGCGATGTGATATCTCATACCCTGCACCGTCATGAGCCCCCAGTGACCGCGACGCCTATTGGAATAGTTCACGAGGATAATGATATGATCGTCATTAACAAGCCTGCTGGTGTACCTGTACATCCTGCTGGTCGCTACAATTTCAATTCTCTCATCGAAATCATGCGTGCGGAACGTGGTCATGCATGGAATCCTCTCCCATGTAACAGGTTGGACAGACTCACAAGTGGTGTTATGTTCATCGGTAAGCACGCCAGAGCCGCTGAGAGGATTAGCGTGCAGATCCAAGAAAGGGGTGTGAAAAAGGAATATGTAGCAAGAGTCATTGGCGAATTTCCCGAGGGCGATATCACGTGCGAGCAACCGGTCATGCAGATAAGTCCAAAGCTTGGGCTGAATAGAGCAAGAGCTAGTGGGAAAAAAGCAAGGACAGTTTTCAAGCGGCTGGCTTACTATCCGCCAGTGAAAGAGCCAGATGGCAAGAACTGGGCTGTCGAGGATACTAGAAGCGAGAAGGAGAAAGTCCGAGACTCAAAAATGGAGTGGAAAGTCAAGGAAGGTCATTCGATTGTTCAATGTCTTCCAGTCACTGGCCGCACGCATCAGCTTCGAGTGCACCTCCAATTCCTCGGGCACCCTGTCGCGAATGACCCGATTTACTGTAATCAGAGAGTCTTTGGCCCTGGTCTTGCGGCTGGCGATGCTCTTTCGGACAATGACGACGATATAATCTCACGACTTTCTAAGATGGGCAAATCAGAAGTCGCAGAAGCCATGGCCTACCACGATGAGATAATGGAAGAGTACAACAAGAAAAAGGCAGAAAAGATGACGGGCTATCTTTGCGAGATTTGTGATACCCCTTTGTATAGCGATCCTGGCGTTCATGAGCTGGGAATATATCTGCATGCAAAGCGATATGCCTGTGATCAAGGGAGGTGGGCATATGAGACACCATTACCAGACTGGGCTCTGCCGCCACCAGGGATGGAAGGGCCACCAGAGGCGACAAAGGTGAGAGAATCACTGGCACTTGTCGAACATTGGAGAAAGAGGGAATCAATGGGCAGCGATGAAGGCATGGAGCAGTTCGTAGAGCCGTCGAAATTGTTGGGGACGATGCCTGGATAGTCGTAATTATTATCGTGCCCTAAGCCTGCCACTCGAGGACCTTTAAGGACGGCTCTTGCCCAGCTGAACGGTGATAATACCCAATGTTTAATTCTTTAGTTAATGTCTCCGGCAAGACGGGTACAGCAGTTTGCAAAGGCGTTGTCCCAGACGCTAGTAGGCCGCACGTCGCAGAACCTCCCCTACTAAAAATAGGTGGTAAGGCCTTAATAATATATCGTTATATTTATAATCCATAGACCTCTTAATAGATCTTATAAATAATTCTATATATTTTATTTTTAATATTTTAGACGTCTAGGCCTAGTCTATTATCTTACTACTATTATAATACTATTATACCCTTATTATTACTATTCCTAGTTAGTAGTAAGACCTTTATAATACGCCTTAATATACTATTTATATAATAGCCTTATAATAGTATAGAGACTTAATTTATATAACTTATTATAAGATTAGACTTATTAATATATAATCTTTTACTATCCTTTATCTTATAATTATAGAGCTCCTCTTATTATTACCCCTATTACCCTTATAATAGCTAGTAAATATAATAGTAAGTAATTATTAAAGTCTATATAAATACTCTATCTTAAGCTTAATTTATAATTTATAAGGGAGCTTTAAACTCTAGTTTTAAGAAGAGGTATTTATAAGTATACCTCTAATAATAAGCTTAAGGATATTATTATTAAACTTAAGGATAATAACCTAGGACTTAATAATATACTTAAAATACTATTAATTAAAAGAGTTACCTTTATTATAAAGATATTATTATTAAGATTATATATAAGGCCTTAACCTACCTTATAAATATTAGATCCTTAATTTAACTCTTAATATATATTACTTCTTAATATATTATAATTAAGTATACCTCTTCCTCCTCCTCCTCTTCTTTTAAGTTAAGGAAGCTTCTAATTAAGCTTTAAATAGGTAATAAATTTATAATAATATATTATAATTACTCTTTAATAAATATTATTTATATCTTTTAAATCTTTTAAATCTTTTATATTTTCTAGCTAGCCTAATTAGCTTTACTATTAATTAAAGGAGGAGGATAAGGAGGAGGTAAGATTTATATAAGAGTATCTTATTAACTTTTATTAATTTAAGTAGGCTATTTATTATTATAATTTAGAAATTAAAGTAGGTAATCTTTTTATAGGTATAAAAATAGTTAATATATTAGATAAGTTATAAGTTAAAGCTTAAAATAATCCTATTAAATTTATAATTAATAATATATTAGATAAGGATAAAAACCTTAATATTAATTAAGATTTAATTATAAT